>TARA_R100000501_G_scaffold18399_1_pt1 | contig 9796 bp, 14 predicted proteins | sample TARA_R100000501 | Tara Oceans TARA_R100000501 (sample SAMEA2620120) | marine metagenome | biome: marine biome (ENVO:00000447); feature: mesopelagic zone (ENVO:00000213) & marine oxygen minimum zone (ENVO:01000065); material: "saline water (ENVO:00002010), including plankton... | reverse complement strand
TTAACTGAATCTAATATCTCTGATTTGTATAGTGATACTTTTAATGATGAAACTAATTTAGTTGGCAGGTGGAATCTAAATGAAAATTCAGGGTTAGATGTTTTTGATTCTGCTTCATCTAATGATGGAACTATTAATGGCTCTACTGGTGCTACATGGGATAATGATGATATAGACTTAACTGTTGATTCAACTAACTACACAGTCTCTGGAAGTTCATTTACCTTATCAGAACAATCCTATTCTCCTACGGAATTAAGGATAAATTATAATTATAGATTAACATATTTAGGATTAGTATTCTTAAGAATTCTCCAGATAATATTAGCTGTTGCTTTACTGCTTTTTGTTTATTTAATCACTAGACATTATCTGGGGGATATAGCATGACATCATTATTAAGAAAAGTTTTCTTGAACAAGAGGAACAATCAACTAATCATAAATCTCCCTAGAAATAAGTTCAAGAAATTAAAAGATAAAACCCCTAGCAAGGTTCGGTTAAAAATTGAGGGATGGGAATGGTAGATGCAAGAAGTCAGATTCAACAAACAAGAAGTGCATTAACTACTCAGAGAACTCAAATTAGAGAAGCTGTTTCTAAAGTTCCTAATATAACTCAACAAATGTTAAGGCAACCTACAGGCTCTGCTATGATGGGGAGAATACAAAGAAGAGGAATTCTAAAACAAAAAGGAGAATTAACTGCTAGAGAAGGAGAGATAGAAAGAGAAACAGAAAAGTTTGAAATAAGTGTGGCTCAATCTTATCCTGAAGAAGCTTTAGAAGAATATAGAGAAAAGGCTTATGATGAAGCAGTTGAAGCTATAAATACTAGGTTACATGAACTTGCAGGAAGGAGTGGGAAAGACAAAGAGAGGTATGAATCATTAAAAGCTGTTTCTAATTTACCTAAAGAACAACTGATTAAATTATATTATTCTGGAGTTGATATTGAGGATTTACCTAAGACTTATAAGTATATGTCTAGAGGAGATGTAAGTCAAACAGTAAGTTATTTAGCAGGTGGTCAATCTCAAGAACCAGAGTTTGAAAAAATTAAAGCTTATAGAGATACATCTGGCAAGATTATTGGGGTTGAAGACCCTTTCTTAGGTGTGTCTAAAGAAGTTACAAAACCAACTGAAAGAGCTTCTTATGAGTTATTAGTTGCTAAAGGGGATGTATTATCAGGTATGACTCAACCTAGAGACATAACCAAATTTACAAGTTTAACTGAACCAAGTAAATGGGAACAGTTTAAAACAAGATATTCAGCATTTGAGGAAAAGGTTTCTCAAATAATTCCTTATAGAGAACAAATATTGGGAGGCATAAAGAAATATAAAGAGATACCTCTTCCTGCAGTAACTACTTCTCCTTTATTTTATCTAGCTGAAAAGAAATTCCCAGAAAGTATAGCTGCTCAAGTCTCTAGAGGACAAAGAACTTTTGTAGCAGAAGGGGCAAAAGAGGTAATAGAGAAGCCTGTATTTTTTACAGGGCTAACTCTAGCTTCAGCAGGTGTTAGTTACTTAGCTTCAGCAGTAGGAACAGGACTAGAAGCTATAGGAGCATTAAAATTAGCGACTAAGTTTGTAAAACCAGCTACAATAACTAAAGCAACATCAGCAATAGGAACAACTATACTTCCTTCTTTATATACAATCTCAATAGGAGAGAAAATTAAAGATAAATCTATTGAAGAAGCCGCAGGAGAATTAGGAAGAATAACAACTTCGGAAATAGTGCCTATTGCTTTAGGAATGTGGCTAGGAACAAAAGGAGTAGCTAAGGTAAAAGGATATATTCAAACAAGAGGAATAAAAACAGAAATACCACCACCTAAAACATTAACCCCTGAATTACAAGAAGAATTCCTGAGTTATACTTATAGACAATTCCCAGCAGCAGGACAGAGACTAACTCCTTCAGAAAGAATAGGATTACATAGACAAATATTTAGATATGACCCATATCAGCAATATTTTATTAAGAGAGATATAGCAGGTGGTTTTCATGTAGCTCCTAGACAATGGGGAAGTCTTACAGTCGGTGGAGATGCAGGAATAGTTGCACACACAGCACCAATCCCTAGTATGCACTTTGCAGGGATTGCAGATACATCTTTGAGTTATGGTGGTTCTTTGTTAGGTAGATTATATGGAAAACCCCAAATTATGAGAATTTATCCTACTTCTTATGTAGAGAAAGTTGCAAAGGAGTTTCCAAGAGGGTTTTATGCTGGGTTAAAAGAAGGAGAGAAAGGAGTAGCTTATATTGTAGGAACAAAGGCAGAAATACAATCAGTTATACTTCCAGAAACAATATTATTACCAACTGCCGAAAGAGCATTTATGAAATTTAAAGGTGTTAGAGTTCCTGTTGATGTTTATCTTACTTCTGCAGATAAGAGAGTGGCAGGTGAGCTAACTAAAGATATTCTAACTTTTGGTGAAGTAGCTCCAAGTTATTACCTACCTCCTGAATATATATCTACTACTCCTAGTTTTACTTTTGGATTAGGTGTTAGTAAAGTTTCTTTAAAACCTAAAGCTATAGACTATTATGTTTCAGGAACAAGATTAACAACTAAAGATTATGTTCTAAATTTCACTTCAGATATTGCAAGAGAAGGATATAGAGATGTTAAGGGATATAGACCAAAACCAGTAATAACAACCTATGACATATTTAGACCTACAAGAAGAGAACCACCTTACAAACCAAAATTAAGAACTTATGATTATTTTAGACCTATAACAAGAGAACCACCTTACAAATATCCACCTTACAAATATCCTCCTTACTCGCCATCAGAATACCCTCCATATACTCCTCCAATAATACCAACAGAAGCTGAAGAATCCAAGCTTCTAGAAGAACCTAAAATCAGAGTAAAAGGTTTCAAAGTTTTCATAAAAAGAAGAGGTGAATGGATTGGGTTAGCAGGAATCTTACCGAGAGCTAAAGCAATAAGAAAAGGGGAGAGAGAAGCTAGAAGAACACTAGCAGCAACCTTCAAAGTAGAAGAAGCTAAGAAGTTTTTAGAAGTATCAAAGAGAAGAAGAGACTATAGACCTTCTCCTATGTTTAGAGAATTCAAGATTAGAAAAGGAAAAAGGATTCCTTTAAAAGATATCTGGATTCAAAAAGCAAAATACAGACTAGGAACTCCAACAGAAGTTAGAGAAATCCAGAGAGCTAGAAAATCATTCTTTCAAACTCAAAAAAAACAAGGGGGGTCAAACAAAGTTAAATGGTTCTAAACAATAAGGGTCAAGCAATGGTATTCGGTTTAATGATTGCAGTATTTGTCTTTCTGGCAGCAGTAGCAATAATAGCACCTTTGAAAGATAACATAGCAATAGCAAGAAATGCAGATAATTTAGATTGTGATAATTCAACCATAACTACAGAAACAAGGGCAACTTGTCTTATAGTTGGATTGTATATGCCTTATTTCATAGCAGCAGTCTTAGCTGGTGGAGTAGGTTTTGTATTTGCTAGGAGAGTAACTTAAAATGAAAGGGAGAATACTAACGTTTGGGATTTGGATAGTTTTACTAACAATCTTAGTAGTGGCTACTATTCCTTCTTTGCCTACGATATTAACACCAGCCTCCCCTTATTATACGGCCATAGCAGATACAACTTTGAGTTGTTCAGGTTCATCTGGCTCAGACCCCATTTATTATAGATTTTATGTAAATGACTTATTAGTTAATAATACCGTAGGAACTAGTTACACTATTTCAAATCTCCCTATTGGTAATACAGATAGTTGGTATTGTAGGGCTTGTAATGCAACTTTCCCTTATACTTCGGCATTTAATGGCACAGACCCTGTGATGAACTTGTCTGTCTTATACTACAGCTTTGACAATGCAACAATAGATGGGACTAATGTTGAAGATTTAACTGGGTTAGGTTACAATGGAACTAATGATGGGATAGGAATGAATAAGTCTGGAAGAATTGCAGATGCATCTGAGTTTAATGGAACTTCTAGTAGGGAGATAACTCAAACAGATTCATCTCATTATGATTTTGCTGGTGGAAGTGGTGAAGGTCCATACTCTATAGCTTTCTGGATTAATTCTACTGATGGTTCTACAGATGATATAATAAATCATAGGGATTCAACTCAAGGATGGCAGGTTGAAAAAAGAAGTAACGGGTCTATTAGATTTACAATTTATCAAGATACTCCGACAGTAGTTCAATATTTAGATGGTGGAAATATTAATGATGGTAATTGGCATTATGTTGCAATTGTAAGAGGAACTGCAGGAGTTAATGCAAGTATATTCATAGATGGTGTTTTAAATTCGACTAGAGCAACAAGTAAATTACTTACAGATAATCCAAGTCAAGATTTAATTATAGGAACTGCATGGTCTGGTGGTGGTGCAGCCCTTACTGCTCACATAGATGAACTAAGTTTGTGGAATGTAACCTTAACAAATGAGAATGTAACATATCTATATAACTTATACTTGGATGAAGATGATATTATTTGTTCTAATGCTACAACAGCAAGAACAGTTACTAGGGCTAACTTTACTAAGTGTGATTCAGGGAATATTGCTTTAAATGTTTCCTTTCAGAATGAGACAGGAACACAGAATAATGTAAATGCAACGATAGATACAAATATAGAACTTAATTTAAGTAACTTGTTTGTTTATAATTATACAAACACCACATATCATCAGTATCACTTATTTTGTTTAGACCCTAATAACTTATCTTTTTTTGGAAATGGAACTGCTTATTTTGAAGCAGATGGAAGTCCTCAGAGACAATATTATCTTAATAGAAGTTTAAGGGGAGACACAATATATAATTTAACTCTTTATTTATTAGGAACTGCAGATGGTATCTATACAACTTTCCAAGTCTTTGATTCAATAAATCAACCAATCTCCTCAGTATATGTAAGAGGAGAATCACAAATCTCAGGAAGTTTCTATAAGATAGGAAGTGGTTTAACAGATGCTTCTGGTTCTATAACTATGTGGGTTAATCCAGATAATGCTCATAGATTCACATTCTCAAGAGCTGGTTATGATACTTATACAACTACCATAACTCCAACACAATCAGTTTATACTATCACTATGACTTCAACTTCAACTCTAAATGAATCAAGTTATAGCAGAGGAATGTTGTATGAGATATTACCTACAGACTCAATATTAAATAATAATACATTGTATAATTTCTCCTATAATCTATCTAGTTCAATATTGAACTTAACAACTTATGGTTTTAGTATAATTGGTCAGAATGGAACTGTTTTAACAAACCAAGTAGCTACTAATACAACAGGAGGATTCCTAAATGCAACTATAGACACTTCTAATTATACATCCTTTGATTTAGAATATTACTGGGAAGTAAATGGTGTTTATATGAATGGGACTAGAACTTATAGCATTATGACTATCTATCAAGGGGATTACAGCTTACTAAGTTTCTTTGATGACTTAAGAGGATTTACAGGCTCAGGAATGAATGATTTTACAAGAGCCTTATTTGCTTTTGTTTTAATATTAATTATAACAGCTACTGTAACATTTGTAGCGGGTGTTTACTCTCCTCTAGGTATCTTAGGACTAATAACAGGATTAACATGGTTCTTTAACATTGTTGGTTTAATTCCAACAATAGGAATACCTTTGGTGGGAAGTTATCTAATATCAATCTTTATGACTTTGATTTTAGGTGCTTTCGTAATATTGGAGTATATCAAGTAAGATGGCAAAACTAACAACATATATGGCGATATTAAGTATGGTAATAATCGGCTTTCATGTAGCTGGCCTTATGGGCAACACTCCAATAAGCTGGTTAATGGATTTGTTGTTAAACCCAGAAAATCTTTCGGAACATTCATTCTATTCAACAATAGCAGGTATCTTAACTTTGTTTAGTGCTGGTGCTATGATTGTAATAGGAACCACATTACCTGAAAGAATAGAACAAGCAGCCACAGTAACATTTGTAAGCTTGTTGTTTGTAATTGGATGGGATATGATAGCTATATTTAATGTATTAAGGCAGACTAGCCATGTGATGGCTTTATTTGTAATATCCCCTGTCTTAACTATTTATTTGCTAAGTGTAATAGAATGGTGGAGGGGAATATCAGACTAAGATGAATGAGAACTATTTAGATTTTTGGGACTTACTGGTAAATGAAGTAGCTGGAAGTTCAACCTTATTTTTAGCTTTAGCTTTAATTATAATCGTTTACATAGCTGTTAAATCTAGATTCCCTAACTCTGCAGTAATGGCTATTTGTATATTATTCTTATTAATCGTATCACCTTTTATACCGACACTATTAGCTTATGTTGTATTAGTAATTACATCATTTACTGGTTGGCAAGTTGCTAGACTAATTCATAGGTAAATGTCTAGTGTTTATATAATAATTAAACCTAGAATATTAAGATGAGCATTAAAACAATTATGAAAAAATTAACAGCTCCAAGAGAGCAACATGGTTTTGAAGAAAGGCGTTCTCTTTCTGCAGATGAGGTAGAATTGAATTCATATCTAGAAGAAGAGAGAAGAGACAATATAAAAAAAACATTAGCAATTTACAGACATAAGAAAGATAAAGAGCTATGGCATGGTTCAAATATCCTTAAAGCAAAGAATATCCTTAATTCAAAGAATAAATTTATATAATATTCAAGTGGTGAGAAATTTAGAAGATGAACTTATTAAAACCTATATTCGGGATGTTTCTAGTAATACTACTAGGAGCAGTTTTCATACAAGCTATAGGAGATAATATATTTCCAACAACATCAGCATTTACAGCAACTAATGAAACTCTGGATTTTACTGATGCAAGATATACAGTTGGTGGAGGAAACTGGTCAGCTAATATTAATGATAGTGTTCAGTTTTCCTTAGCACAGAATAATTGGACTTCAGGAAGTATTGTTATAACAGATGTGAATGGAAGTGCATGGACTGAGGATACAGATTATATGGTAGATTATACTACCTTTAGGATTAACTTTTCAAACACAACAACACTTTACGATTATGGAAGTAACGAGTCTTTAGTGAGTTATAACTACTACCATGCAAACTATGTAGCTGATGGCACTTCAAGAATCTTGTTAGGATTGATTGCAATATTCTTTGCTATTGGAATCTTGATGCTGACGATTGCTTACTTCAAAGGATTTGAGTGGGCAGGATTTGGGAAATAGCAGATGGAACTAGAACACATGAGAACTAGGAAGTTAGAAGCTTTAGCTAGAAGGAAAGAGTTACTTTCAAAACTGAGGAGAATTGAGAAACGAGAGAGTATCAAGAGAAAGAAACAAGAGAAAGCAAGACAAGAGAAGATATTTGAAAAAAAACATCCAGTAAAATTCAGAGCAAGAATTGCCAAGAAGAAAATCTTGAAAGTTGTTAGGCGAAAAGTAAATACAAGAACTGTAAGGTCATGGGGAAAAAGACGAGTTAAGTTAAAAGGACGAGGGGGGTTTATTCCTAAAATCAAAACTATCAGACTTCCAAAGCAGAAGAGAACTAATACAAAACCAAGAGATATTCTCTCTGCTAAGGAATCATTTTTCAACAAATAAAATGGCGAAAGAAATAAACTTTTTGGATATAGAAGCAAAGGAGCTAATAAAGACTGCTGCTTATGCAACTCTAGCTGTAGTTACACTAGGTGCAGTTTCAAACTGGCTTTAATATTTATAATATACAGGTGGTGAGAAAGATGCCAAAAAGAAAAGTCGGAAGACCTAAGAAAAGGAGAACAACTAGAAGAAGAAAGAGATAGTTTAAATCTTTTTTTCTTTTTTTCTAAACTTAGTTTTAGAGCTATTTCTATACAGAATTCTTAAAATTGCTAAAAGGTTTCTAGCAATCTTACCGAAAGGTTTATATAGTAGCTATACTTACTATACTCTGTCCTTATGGACAGGAGGCAAACAAAAATGAATTTTACAGGAGAAAAATATGAAGAAGTGAAAAGCTTATCAACAACAGATATAACTAAGTTGATTAGAAAAGAAATAAGAGAGAAATATAAAGGTATGAAGATATCTGTAACAAGTGAGCATTTCTCTGGGGGTTCAGCGATTAATATAACAATTAAAGAATGTGGGTTTAACCCTATCAATACTGAATGGAACCCAAAAGAAGAAGATATGCAGTTAAGAAAATCAAAGTATAATGAAGAAGGGGAAAGTCTATTAAAAGAATTAGAAGAAGTAGCAAATAAGTATAACTATGATAGGTCTGATGTTATGACTGATTATTTTGATGTGATGTTTTATTTGCATGTTAATTATGGTTGGGAAAGTGAAGAAGAATGGATTAAAGAAGCAACTGAGAATATAAAATATAGTAATGATAAAGGAGTAATAAGATATAAAAAAACAGATGATAGGGAAGTCTTTAAGAAACAACTTAATGATTTTGTGGAAGAATCAAAGAAAGGTAAGGTGATTTGTATCTCTGATTTGATGATAAATGCAGAATCACAAATAGAGAGGAGAATAGATAATGAGGGGTAAACAAAGAGATGCTTTTGAGTTTAGCAGAAAAGCACATGAAGGACAAAAGAGGAAAGGAACAGATAAAGATTACTTTATCCATCCTCTTAAAGTTCATGAGATAGTAAGATGTGTTATAGATAAAGAAGATATCTTATGTGCTGCATTACTTCATGATGTGATAGAAGATACTGAATACACCTATGAAGATATTAAAAAGATATTTGGGAAACAGGTTGCTGATATTGTTTTAGAAGTAACTAAAGATAAGAAAAGACAATTTAATATAAAGACCAGAGAAGGCTTAATAGTTAAGTTGGCAGATATATTACATAATATTCATAATAGTAAAGACAAGGAGTATATAAACGAGAAGATGAAGTTTATAAAGGAGATAGATGAAAACCAAAAAATATAAAAGGACGTTTAACTAAATATGTTTAAGATGGGTAACGAAAAGGAAAGAAAACTGAATGAAGAAGAATTGGATTTAATAGATTATACTGAAGATGCATATTTATATGCTAGATAATGTTTAAAGAAAATGGTGAAATTATATCCAAAGAAGTTAGAGAATGTCTCAAATAAAGAATATATATTTGATGATTTTGATAAGGATGGGGTTGCAAATATAGATGACCCTAAACCATTTAATTCTAAAGTCTCTAAATATCCAGAACATTCAGAGAGTAAGGCTTATTATCATAAAGCTAGATATGGTGGTGGAGAGGTTCTTTTATCAGAGGAGTTATCAGCTATTGAAGAACATAACAACAGAAGAACTAAACTACTTAAAAAGTTTCTAAAAGGGAATCCAAAAAGTATAGGAAGGATTAAAACTGTCCCAAGCACAATGAAGAAATTAAGACAAAGATATATACAAAATTTGAAGGATGTTGCTGGAGCAACTGTATTAACAAAGAATAGAAAACAAGCAAATGTAAGGACAGACCAGATAAAGAAGAAGTATAGATTTGATAAAAAAGAAACAGATAATTATTATAAGAATCCTTTAGGGGGGGTTTATTATGCACATCATATAGGTTTGATTGATTCAAGAAACAAAGACATAAGATTAGAGGTTCAGGTTAAATCTAAGAAGATGTTTAACCTACATAAAAAAATGCACATAGCATATAAGAAGAATCAACCAACCAAGATATTTAAGAAGAGGGCAAAGAAGCTATTTGATTTAGGTTTCTAAAATCACTATTAGAGCTATTTCTATACAGAATTCTTAAAATTGCTAAAAGGTTT
>TARA_R100000501_G_scaffold3517_1_pt1 | contig 9858 bp, 9 predicted proteins | sample TARA_R100000501 | Tara Oceans TARA_R100000501 (sample SAMEA2620120) | marine metagenome | biome: marine biome (ENVO:00000447); feature: mesopelagic zone (ENVO:00000213) & marine oxygen minimum zone (ENVO:01000065); material: "saline water (ENVO:00002010), including plankton... | reverse complement strand
CGCCATGCGCCTGCGTGTGGAGCAACTCGCCAAGCACCTGCAAAACGACCTGCTGCCGGTCTATCTGGTGGCCGGCGACGAGCCCCTGCAGCAGGACGAATGCCTGGATGCCCTGCGCGCCAGCGCCCGCCAGAAAGGCTTCGACGAGCGCCACCGTTTCAGCGCCGACACCGGCATCGACTGGAACGCCCTGCTCAATGAATCGCAAAGCATGAGCCTGTTCGGCGGCCGCCGGATTCTGGAACTGGTGCTGCTGGAAAAGCGCCCGGACAAAGCCGGCAGCCAGATCCTGCGCGATCTGCTCGACCACCCCAACGACGACACCCTGATTCTGATCCGCTGCTCGCGGCTGGACCGCCGCAAGGACTGGAACAGCGCCTGGGTCAAGGCGGTGGAAAAGGTCGGCGCCGTAGTGGAGATCTGGCCGGTGGAAGGCAAGCAGCTGCAGCACTGGCTGCGCGACCGGCTCGCCGGGCTCAAGTTGACCATCGACGACGACGCCCTGGAACTGCTGATCCAGCGCAGCGAAGGCAACCTGCTGGCCGCCGCCCAGGAAGTGGACAAGCTCGCCCTGCTGGCCACGGACGGCCGCGTCGACGCCGCCACCGTGCAGCAGGCGGTGGGCGATTCCAGCCGCTACACGCCGTTCGACCTCACCGACGCCACCAGCGGCGGCGACGCCAACCGGGCGCTGCGCATTCTGCGCACCCTGCGCGCCGAAGGCGTGGAAGCGCCGGTGGTGCTGTGGGCCCTGGGCCGGGAAATCCGCGCCCTGGACGCGCTCGCCACCGGCGGCGCCCCGCCGCGCCTGCCGCCGCAACGGCTGCGCGCCCTGCAGGCCCAGGCCGGGCGCATGCCGCCGCGCCAGCTGCACCAGTGCCAGGCACTGGCGATCCGCGCCGACCAGGCCGTCAAAGGCATGGGGCCCGGTGATCCGTGGCAGTTTCTCGCCGGGCTGGTACTGCGCCTGTGCGGTAAACCGCTGCCGGCGATCCTGGAAAAGTAACCGCCGCCTGTTTTGGCCCCTTCGCCCCCGGCGCCGGGCGGCCGGCTTTGCTAGCCTTCGGCGTTGCGATTCCACCACAGGCAGCATAGCCATGGACAAGCACGCCCCGGACACCTCGTCGATCAGCTTCACCGCGCTCTATACCGGCCAGGTATGGGTGCGCAACGGCCTCTCCGAGCCGTTCTTCCAGACCCGCTCGGGGGCGCTGCTGTACGGCGCCATGAGCCCCATGGAAGCGCTCGGCAAGCGGGTACTGGGCGGCAATATCCGCACCTTCCTGCTGCAGCGCCACCATCTGATCGACGCGCGCCTGGAGGCGCTGATCGAGCAGCATCCGGATTTGCAGGTGGTGGAGATCGCCTGCGGGCTGTCACCGCGCGGCTGCCGCTTCCGGCAACGCTTTCCGTCGATCACCTATGTGGAGGCGGACCTGCCCGACATGGCCGACCGCAAACGCCGCCTGCTGGCCGCCAAGGGCTTCTTAAGCGCCACCCACCGCGTGGCGCCGGTGAACATTCTCGCCGAGGACGGCCCGGACAGCGTCGCCGCCCTGCTCGACGGCCTGGACCCGGCGCGGCCGGTGGCGGTGATCACCGAGGGGCTGATCAACTACTTCAGCCTGGACACGGTGACGCCGTTCTGGGGCCGGCTGGCCGCCGGCCTGCGGCGTTTTCCGCGCGGCGTGTATCTGAGCGACAACTACCCGCTGTACGCCAACATGCGCTTCCACCGCACGCTGAAAACCCTGGGCGGGTTGCTGGGCGCGATATCGCGCAGCCAGGTGGCGTTCCACTTCCGCTCCGACGCCGACACCGAGCGCCACTTCCTGAACCAGGGCTTCGACGCCCTCACCGTCCACGACCCGGCGGATTTCTACACCGCCCTGCCCATCCCCCGCACCCGCGGCACCCCCATGGTGCGCGTGCTCGAAGCCTCCGTCTCCTGAAAGCGCTGGTTTCGCCCGGGGCCGCGAAGCGCCTATACTAGGCGCCTTCCGATTCTTTTCCGGTCAAACAATGGGCATCGCAGAGAACATGGATATCCAGCAGTACATGGCGACCGTGGGCGAACAGGCCCGCGGCGCGTCCCGGGCCATGGCCCGGGCCACCGCCGGCGACAAGAACGCCGCCCTGAGCGCCATCGCCGGCGCCCTGCGCGCGCACCGCAGCGCCATTCTCGACGCCAACCAGCGTGATCTGGCGCGCGGCCGTGACAGCGGCCTGGACGCGGCGCTGCTGGACCGCCTGGAACTGACCCCGGAGCGCTTCGACGGCATGGTGGAAGGCCTCGAGCAGGTGATCGCCCTAGCCGACCCGGTGGGCGGCATCACCGATCTGAACTACCGGCCCTCGGGCATCCAGGTGGGCAAGATGCGCGTGCCGCTGGGCGTGATCGGCATCATTTACGAGTCGCGCCCCAACGTCACCATCGACGCGGCGGCGCTGTGCCTGAAGTCCGGCAACGCGGCGATTCTGCGCGGCGGCTCCGAGGCCATCGATTCCAACCAGGCGATCGCCGAGTGCCTGCGCATCGGCCTGCGCGAAGCCGGCCTGCCGGAAACCGCCGTGCAGGTGATCGAGACCACCGACCGGGCCGCCGTGGGCGAGCTGATCACCCACCCCGAGTGGGTGGACGTGATCGTGCCGCGCGGTGGCAAGGGCCTGATCGAACGCATCAGCAACGACGCCCGGGTGCCGGTGATCAAGCATCTGGACGGCAACTGCCACGTCTACATCGACGCCCAGGCGGACGCCGGCAAGGCGATCAAGGTGGCCTACAACGCCAAGACCCAGCGCTACGGCACCTGCAACACCATGGAAACGCTGCTGGTGCACGCCGGCATCGCCGAACGGGTGCTGCCGGAGCTGGCCGCCCAGTATCAGGCCGCCGGCGTGGAGCTGCGCGGCTGCGAGCGCAGCCGGGCGCTGCTCGACGGCATCGGCGAAGCCACCGAAACCGACTGGGCCGAGGAATACCTGGCGCCGGTGCTGGCGATCAAGCTGGTGGACGGCCTGGACGAGGCGCTGGAGCACATCCACCGCTACAGTTCCGGGCACACCGAGTCGATCATTACCGAAAACTACACCCTGGCGCGGCGGTTTCTCGCCGAGGTGGATTCCAGCTCGGTGATGGTCAACGCCTCCACCCGGTTCGCCGACGGCTTCGAGTACGGCCTGGGCGCGGAGATCGGCATCTCCACGGACAAGCTCCACGCCCGCGGGCCGGTGGGCCTGGAAGGGCTCACCAGCCAGAAGTGGGTGGTGCTCGGGGACGGGCATGTTCGGACGTGATACCGCGTCCGACCTTCCTTTGATCCTGTTCGGCGGTACTTTCGACCCGATTCACCGTGCCCATCTGCGGGCCGCCCTGGCGGTATCCCGGGCGCTCGGCGATGCGCCGGTGCATCTGTTGCCCAACGCGGTGCCGCCGCACCGGCCCCAGCCCCTGGCCACCGGCGAGCAGCGGCTGGCCATGGTGCGCCGCGCCTGCGCCGGGCACAAACAGCTGGTCGCCGACGACTGGGAGCTGCGACACCCCAGCGGGCCGTCCTACACGCTGGCCACTCTGAAGCACTACAAACGGCTGATCGGCGCGCGCCCTCTGGTGTTCGTGGTGGGCGCGGACAGCTTCGCCGGTCTGCATCGCTGGCACCGTTGGCGGGAATTTCCCGCCCTCTGCCATCTGGCGGTGGTGCCACGCCCGCACAGCCCGCCGGCGCCGCTGTCGGTGCAGCGCGCCTTCCCGGCGGCGCCGGCGGCGCTGCTGCGCCGGCGGCCGGCGGGGCGGCGCCTGATGCTGCGCCGCCCGGAAATGGCGGTGGCCGCCACCGATATCCGCCGTGCTCTGCGGCACGATGGCGCCGATTATCACCTGACACCGGCGGTGCTGGCCCATATCCGACGCCTGGGCCTGTATAATGCCGACACCGTTCACCCAACCCGTCACGCACACAACGAGGCCCCATGAGTTCTCAACCCCCTTTGCTGGATCTGGTAATCGACGCTCTGGAAGAAATGAAAGCCAAGAACATTACCAGCCTGGATGTGCGCGCCGTCACCAGCGTCGCCGACGACATGGTGATCGCCAGCGGCACCTCCAGCCGCCACGTCAAAGCCCTGGCGGATTCGGTGATGGAAAAGGCCAAGAAGTCCGGCTATAAGCCCCTGGGCACCGAGGGCGAGCGCGGCGCGGAGTGGATCCTGGTGGATCTGGGCGACGTGGTGGTGCATCTGATGCTGCCGGCGACCCGGGAGTTTTATGATCTGGAGCGCCTCTGGCAGAATCCGGCGCACCATCCGGACCGGTCGCCGCAAAGCGACTGACCCTTTGCCATTCACTTGCGCGGCGGGTGTGTTGTTTGCGTATTCATCTTCTGGCTGTCGGCGGCAAAATGCCCTCCTGGGTGATTCAGGGCTTCGGCGAGTATCAAAAAAGGATGCCGCCGGACATGCGCCTGGAACTCGAGGAGATTCCGCTGCCTAAGAGAAGCAAGGGGGACACCGCCGCCCTGGTGCGCGCCGAAGGCGAAGCACTGGAGAAGCGGCTGACGAAATACCCCGGCGCCCATCAGGTGGCGCTCGAAGTGGGCGGCCGCGCGCTCTCCACCGAGCAGCTCAGCGAGCGCCTTGGTACCCTGAAGGACCTGGGCCAGGATCTGGTGGTGCTGGTGGGTGGGCCGGACGGTCTCTGCCCGCGGGTGTCCGCCGCCGCCCATGAGCGCTGGTCTCTGTCACCGCTGACCCTGCCGCATCCGCTGGTGCGGGTTCTGCTCGCCGAGCAGTTGTATCGCGGCTGGACGCTGCTCGCCGGCCATCCGTATCATCGCTGAACCACCGACTATCAGGGCCCAATGCGCCGACCTCTGACCTTAAAAGACCACCACCACGAGCAGCGGATTTTCAGCTTTCGGCTGCTGGTGAGCGCCATTCTGGTCACCCTGCTGACCGTCGGGCTGGTGGGGCGCATGGCCTGGCTGCAGATTTTCCAGCACAGCCGCTATACCACGCTCAGCGATGAAAACCGGGTGCAGACCCAGGCGGTGCCGCCGCCGCGCGGCCTGATCACCGACCGCAACGGCGAGATTCTGGCCGCCAACCGGCCGGACTTCACCGTGGAGGTGATCGTCGAGCAGATTCCCGACCTGCAGCGCACCCTGCGCGAGATCCACCAGCTGGTGCCGCTGGAAAGCGACGACATCGAACGCTTCAACAAGCGTCTGCAGGGGCCGCGCCGGCCCTGGGACCCGATTCCCCTGCGCGGGCGCCTCAGCGAGGACGAAATCGCCCGCATCACCGTGAACCAGCACCGGCTGCCGGGCGTGCGCGTGGCCGCCAACCCGGTGCGCCACTACCCCCACGGCAAGCTGTTTTCCCACGTGCTGGGCTACGTGAACCGGCTCAACGCGGAAGACCTGGACGGCATGACCCTCACCGAGCAGGGCGATTACGCCGGCACCCACTACTACGGGCGCAGCGGTGTGGAGCGCTACTACGAGAACCGCCTGCACGGCCAGGTGGGTTACCGTCAGGTGGAAACCAACGCCCGCGGCCGGATACTGCGCGTGCTGGAGCAGAAGCCGCCGGTGCCCGGTGAAAACCTGCGCCTGACCCTGGATATGGACGTGCAGCGGGCCGCCGACGAAGCCCTCGGCGACCGGCGCGGCGCGGTGGTGGCCATCGACCCCCGCGACGGCAGCGTGCTGGCGTTCGTCAGCCGCCCGGTGTTCGACCCCAACCTGTTCGTCAACGGCATCTCCCACCAGGACTACGCCCGCTACCGGGAAGACCTGGACAACCCGCTGTTCAACCGGGCGCTGCAGGGCCGCTACCCGCCCGGCTCCACGGTGAAGCCGTTTATCGGGCTGGCGGGCCTGGACGCCGGGGTCACCGACTGGCAGCGCACCATCTTCGACCCCGGCTACTACCAGCTGGAGGACAACCCGCACCGTTACCGGGACTGGAAGCGCTGGGGCCACGGCCATGTGGATATGAACAAGGCGGTGGTGCAGTCCTGCGACACCTATTTCTACGATCTGGGTTTCAAGCTGGGCATTTCCCGCATGCACGATTTCCTCAGCGACTTTTCGCTGGGTCAGCCCACCGGCATCGACCTGTTCAACGAGTCCTCGGGGCTGCTGCCGTCCAAGGAGTGGAAGCGCGCCGCGCGCGGCGCCACCTGGTACCACGGCGACACCATCAACGCCAGCATCGGCCAGGGCTTCATGCTTGCCACGCCGCTGCAGCTGGCCACCGCCACCGCGATTCTCGCCCATCACGGCAAGCAGGTGACGCCCACCCTGGCCGCCGACGCCCTGCGCGTGCCGCCGCGGCCGGACGTCACGCTGCGCCATTCGGAAAACTGGCAGCGCATGGAGGACACCATGGCCGAGGTGGTCCATGGCGAGCGCGGCACCGCCAAGGTCATGGCCGAAGGGGCGCCCTACCGGATGGGCGCCAAGACCGGCACCTCCCAGGTGTTCTCGGTGGGCCAGGAAGAGACCTACAACGAGGACGAACTGGCCGAGCGGCTGCTCGACCACGCCCTGATCATCGCCTTCGCGCCGGTGGAAGAGCCCGCCATCGCGGTGGCGGTGCTGGTGGAAAACGGCCGCCACGGCGGCTCCACCGCCGGCCCGGTGGCGCGCCAGGTAATGGACGCCTGGCTGCTCGACGACAACGGCGAGCTGGCGGTGCCGCCGCCACTGAACCGCACCCCGCAAACGCAAACCGCCGGCACGCCCCCGGGAGGCACCCCATGAGCGTACGGGAATACCAACGGCAGATGCCCCTGGGCGGCGGTCTCGGCACCAAGCTGTCGGCGCGCCTGCACCTGGACGCGCCGTTGCTGACGGCACTGTTGCTTCTGGTGCTGGGCGGGCTCGCCGTGCTCTACAGCGCCGGCGGCGGCGACCTGAACCTGGTGGTGCGCCAGTCGATCCGGTTGGGCGCGGGCTTTCTGGTGCTGCTGGTGCTGGCGCAGATCCCGCCGCGCAGTTACCGCTTCTGGACCCCGGTGATCTACGCCATCGGCGTAATCCTGCTGGCCCTGGTGGTGCTGGTCGGCACCGAGGCCAAGGGCGCCACCCGCTGGCTGACGTTGCCGGGCATCGGCCGTTTCCAGCCCGCCGAGCTGATGAAACTGGCGGTGCCGGCGATGGTGGCCTGGTTCTTCAGCGAACGGAACCTGCCGCCCAACAAGCTGGACGTGCTGGCGGCGCTGGGGCTGATTTTCCTGCCGGTGGTGATGATCGCGGTGCAGCCGGACCTGGGCACCTCGATCCTGATTGCCGCCGCCGGCCTGGTGGTGCTGTTCATGGCCGGCCTGTCCTGGCGGCTGATCAGCCTGGCGGTGCTGGTGCTGGTGATCGCCGCGCCGCTGATGTATTTCTTCGTCCTGCACGACTACCAGCGCAGCCGGGTGGACACCTTCCTCAACCCGGAGGCGGACCCGCGCGGCGCCGGCTGGAACATTATCCAGTCGAAGACCGCCATCGGCTCCGGCGGCGTCACCGGCAAGGGCTGGCTGGACGGCACCCAGTCGCGGCTGGATTTTCTGCCCGAATCGTCCACCGACTTCATTCTCGCCGTGCTCGGCGAGGAGTTCGGCCTGATCGGCTTCGTGCTGCTGATCTCGATCTATCTGGTGATCGTCGGGCGCGGCTTTTTTATCAGCTGGCAGGCCCAGGAGACCTTCTCGCGGCTGCTGGCGGCGGCGCTGACAATGACGTTTTTTATTTATATTTTTGTGAACGTCGGCATGGTGTCCGGACTCTTACCGGTGGTGGGCGTACCCTTACCCCTGGTGAGCTATGGTGGCACCTCGATCGTAACCCTGATGGCCAGCTTCGGCATGCTGATGTCGATTCACACCCATCGCCGTCTGATGACGTATTAAAGGAGAGAGTTGGTGAAAAAAGGATTGTCGGTTGTACTGCGGGCGACCCTGGCGGGCGTCCTGCTCAACGGTGCCGCCCTGGCCGAGACCACCAAAACCAGCAATTACGCGGAACATCCGGAAGCCGGCGCGGTGATCGAGGCGCTCGGCGAACGGGGTTTCGATACCGACCGGGTGCGCCGCCTGCTGGCCGACGCCAAACGCCAGGACAGCATTCTGGAAGCCATCGCCCGGCCGGCAGAGAAATCCCTCACCTGGGCCGAGTACAGCCGCATCTTTCTGACCGATACCCGGGTGGAACAGGGGGTCCAGTTCGCCCGCGAACACGCCGACACCCTGGCCCGCGCCGAGCAGAAATACGATGTGCCCCGCGAGATCATTCTCGCCATTATCGGCGTGGAAACCAGCTACGGCCGCAACAAAGGCCGCTACCGGGTGCTCGACGCCCTGGCCACGCTGGGCTTCGACTATCCGCCACGGGCGTCGTTTTTCCGCAAGCAGTTGGTGGCGCTGTTCGAAATGGAGCGCGACGCGCACATCGACGCCAGCACCATCACCGGCTCCTACGCCGGCGCCATGGGCTTCCCGCAGTTCATTCCCACCAGCTACCAGGCCTACGCCGTGGATTTCGACGGCGATGACGTGATCGACCTGGTCAACAGCCCGGCGGACGCCATCGGCAGCGTGGCCAGCTACTTCGCCGCGCACAAGTGGCAGCCCGGCCTGCCGGTGGCCGCCCGTGCCCGCGTCGACGGCGACGATTACGACGCGCTGGTGAAAAAGGGTTACAAGCCGGGCTTTACGCTGGCGCAGGCCCGGAAGAACGGCGTAGTGGCAGTATCCTGCGAGGGTGATAGCCTGAGCAGCGACTACTGTTTCGACCTGCCGGCCGACACCTCCGTGGCGATGCTCGACCTGATCGGCGACGATGGCCACGAGTTCTGGCTGGTAAGCGACAACTTTTATGTCATTACCCGTTATAACCACAGCGAACTGTACGCCATGGCGGTATTGCAACTGTCCCACCGTATCGCCGATGCCCTGGAGGCCCGATCTCTGTGATTAGAGCGCTTGTTATCGTCACCACGGCTCTCGCCCTGGGCGCCTGCGCCACCGCGCCGGCGCCCACCGAGCCCCCCGCCCAGACGCCGAAGCCGGCCGACGGCGCGCCCGGCTCCGACCGCTACGAGCACAAGGTGGATTCCGGACCCGAGCAGCGCCCGGACGTGGAAAGCCAACCCGAGCCGGTGCCGAAAGAGGAGCCGCTGAGCGCCTACGGCAACCCCAAGACTTACAGCGTCTGGGGCAAGACCTACCAGGTAATGGAATCCGCCGCCGGCTATGAAGAAGAGGGCCTGGCCTCCTGGTACGGGCGCAAGTTCCACGGCTACCGCACCTCCAGCGGTGAGCCGTTCGATATGTACCGCTTCACCGCCGCCCACCGGACCCTGCCGCTGCCCACCTACGCCCGGGTCACCAACCTGGACAACGGCAAAAGCCTGGTGGTGCGCGTCAACGACCGTGGCCCGTTCCATTCCGAGCGCATTATCGACTTGTCCTGGGCGGCGGCGGCGCGGCTCGGCATCGAGGGCAAGGGCACCGGCCGCGTGCGCGTGGAGGCCCTGACCGTGCGCGAGAAGGTCAAGCCCAGCCGCGAAGGCACGGTGCCCACCGCCGTGCGCGCCGCCGTGGACAGCCCGCCGCCGGACACGGCCAAGGCCGCCGAGGGCGACGAACTGTACTTGCAGGCGGGCGCCTTCCAGGCCCTGGACAGCGCCCGCAACCTGGAGCGTGCCCTGCGCGACGAACTGAAACTGCCGGTGTCCGTGCGGCAGCCGGAAAGCAGTGCCCTGTACAAAGTATGGCTGGGCCCGTTTGCCAGCAACGAGGCCCGCGACCGGGCCCGCCAGGCGATACGCCAGGCGGGCTTTACCCCACCCATCCCCGTGAACTGATCC
>TARA_R100000501_G_scaffold17256_1_pt1 | contig 9884 bp, 12 predicted proteins | sample TARA_R100000501 | Tara Oceans TARA_R100000501 (sample SAMEA2620120) | marine metagenome | biome: marine biome (ENVO:00000447); feature: mesopelagic zone (ENVO:00000213) & marine oxygen minimum zone (ENVO:01000065); material: "saline water (ENVO:00002010), including plankton... | reverse complement strand
GAATACAAACGCCTGCTCGGACCGATGCGCCTCGCAGATGAGGAAGTTCCTCCTGCCAGCGGCCTGATCTAGAGCACCGTTGCGCAGACGCTGATCTGTCTTATTTACGCGCGCCCAAATGAGTGTGCAGACGATCCATCTAGATGCCGCAATGGGCCGGCGTCTAGAAGCCAAAAGCGGACAATCTGTATACTTGGGCCGCAGTGCGGATCACGCGCCATGGACCGGCGCGACATCCAGCTGCTCATCGCGGTCGTCGCCCAGCGGACGGAGCGCGCTGCCGCAATCGGGAAAGGTGCAGCTCCCGACCTCGAGCTCGATCCGCCATTCGGCGCACTGCAGATGATTGGGCAATGCGCGCACCGGCGAGGGTCGCTCGGCGGGCGCTCTGTCGGCGGTGCGGCTGTCTGCTACCTCGGCTTCGCCTTCGAGCTCATCGAGGGCGAGCTAGTGACGGAGGGTATCGATCAGCGTATCGCGCGCCGCCGAAGCGGCTTCGAGTTCGGCTATCCGGGCGTCCTTGTCGATCGAGCAGAATCGAAAGCTGCGCCGCGGTGAGACTGACCTTGCCTGCCCGGGTGATCGGCCAGATGAACCGGCCTCGATCCATGCGCTTCGAGAACAGGCATAGACCCTGACCATCATACCAGAGCAGCCTGAGCAGATCGCCCCGCGTGCCGCGAAAGGCGAACAGCGCGCCCGAGTGCGGACTTTTCTCCAGCACCTGCTGCACCGCGAGGCCATTGAACCCCTGGCGAATGTCGGTGGCTCCGCAGGCCAGATAAATGCGTGTCCTCGGCGGTAACGGGATCATCGGGCGAGAACGGACATCACCCGTGCCAGCGCATCGGCATCGACCGCCGGGTCGACCGTAATCCGTACGCCCACGGCAGCTCGATCCCGATCTGGCCGCTGCCTGCCGTCGCCGGAGCCGGGCCATCGGTGCCGAACGCTTCGCGCAGGATCGCCAGCTTCTGATCCACCGACCAGCGGAGACAACCGCCCACGAACGCGATCCGACTGCTCATACGATCACTCATATGACCGATCACAAGAGCACTCGCTCCCGCCGCTCCGATATCCTCCCAGCTCCGCTCTTCGCAAAGAGCGGCTATCAGCACCCCGCAGCACCTTTCCGCAAGCGGCCTTCAGGACACGTTACCCCTCCGATAAAAGAGCATGAATTACATCGTTGTTTCTTGGGGGGTCTCGTTTATGGGTTTGGATCATAATGTTCGAAGAAATGTCGGTGTCCACTCGGTATCAGATACTTGGGTCAGCTGACGCGAGCTGAAGGAGAGAAGGACGGCCCCGGGCGAACACGACCACGAGGCCCGTGGCCGGAAGTGTTGGGAACCTATCGAGGGCAATTGAAAGATCCTGCTGTGGCAGGCCCCAAGTCGCCTGTTGCAACAGCCCTAAAGCACGGCCGATCAGCGCTATTGTGAACCATTCGCCGGGGCAACGGTGATCCTCGGCGTGGTCCCCTCCGCCCTGCGGCACCAGGTCGAAGGCAGACGGTTCGCGACGATAGAAGCGTGCAGGCCGGAATGCCTGCGGGTCGCCCCAAAGCGCTGGATCGTGATTGGTGGCGTAGAGACCAAGCAGAACCCAATCGTCGCTTACGAAATAATGACCCCGCCATTCGAACGGTTGGCGCACCCGCCCGCCGATCACCGGAAAGAAAGGATAGAAGCGCCGCACCTCGTGGACGAAGGCGGTGAGGCGTCTTTCCGGGTCCTCTTCGAGCCATTGCACAGCGCCAGGGTGTTCGTGCAGCGCCAGTGCGGCGAAGGTGATGAACCGCGCAACTGCAACGGTCGGGCGGATCAGGTTGAGAAGCTCCACGGCCGCATCATCAAGGTCGAGCAAATTACCATCGGGTTCGCGGTGATGTGCGAGCACGCTAACAGGGGCGTCGTTCTTCTCTTGAGCGCGAGCCCTCAGAATTGCGCGGCGCGCCCACGCTTCCGACCGCCGCCTCAGCAGTAGAGCACGCAGAACCTTGGGGCTGACAGCCCCCGCAGAATCGATCATCGCCGCCATCTCGGCAGTGCGCCGCGAAAGCTCTCTGCCCGTTAAGGGAATGCCCGCCCAGGCGCAGGCCGCCTTGCACAAGAGGCGCTGCATCTCCTCGTGCAGCACCACCGAAGGTCGCGCACGCCAATCCGGCAAGGCATCCTGCCAGGCGACTTCGAACTCTTGCACAATAGCGTCCACCGCCGGGCCAGTGAGCAGCCCAAGGAACATCGCCTTACGCGCCCGGTGATGGGCGCCATCACATTGCTGAACGCTGCCCTTGTCCTGCAGCAGACGCAACGTGGTGGGCGGCATGGAACCGGCGCGGGTAAAATGTTCGCCATCGTAGAACTGCCGCGCCGCATCGGCCCCGCGCATGCAGACCACTTTGCGCAACATGATGCGGGTGCGGAATGCATCGCTGCTGGTCTCGCGGCAACGATTCCCGACGAAGTCGTAACCCTCCCGGAAGAACGCAAGAGTGCTGTCGAACGAGGCAAGGCGCGGGATTGACATGAAAAGACCCTGCCTATTCCTCGGCGCGGCCGGCATATTGATCGACCGCGCTGGCCATTTCTATGAGCGTGCGCTCCATATCCTTGCTGCCGTATGGCCAGAAGCGTTCCTTTTCCCCGCGATCCCACGCTTCGCGCAGGTCTGCCTGGGTAATGTCCCAATCGGCCCGAACGTCGCGGGTCGCTTCGCGCAGGTCGCGATGCAGATCGGCCATCGACGGGCGACCCCAGTAATAATAACCGTTATAGACCGAATGGATCTCCAACCCCGGCTTCAGCACGATCGTATGCGGGATCATGACATCATGTTTGGTGTCGGTATATTCCTTGATTTCGAGATCGCGCTGCACCTGTCGATTCTCATCGAGCAGGAACGGAAAATGCGCGCCGAGCTGCTGGCGCATATTGTTCGCCGTGTGCCAGTCGTCGGTGGTGATCGCTACCAGGTGCGTGAAGCCCACCACCAGCTGAGGGTGAAACCGCACGAGTTCCTGAAAGTGCTGGCGGTCTTTCGGGCAGAAGGCACCGCGAGTGAGGACCAGAACCATCGTCTGATCGCTTTGCAGGTCGGATAGCCTGCGCTTCGTCTTGGTATGGTCGAGGAGGGTATAATCGGGAAAGCGCCCGCCCGGCTTGATGTCGTCTCGCATCGGCAATCTCCCTTCGTTGGCGCGCTCAGGCGCCGGGTTGTGGATCGCCGCCGGTTGCGCCGAAGACCTGCCCTGTCGAATAGCTGAAGGCCGGGTCCGCCAGCGCCACGTACAGCGGTGCGAGCTCCACCGGCTGTCCCGCCCGGCCAACGGGCGTATTGGCACCGAATTGCGGCAGGCGGTCGGTCGGCTGTCCGCCGGTGACCTGCAGCGGGGTCCAGATCGGGCCAGGTGCGACCGCATTGACCCGGATCCCGCGGGCGGCCAGCTGCTTGGCCATAGCCTTCGTGAACATCAGGATGCCCGCCTTGGTCATCGAATAGTCGATCAGCCCTTCAGGCACGGTGGCGGCGACCTCGCTGGAGGTGTTGATGACTGCCGAGCCGGGTTGAAGGTGCGGCAATGCGGCCTTGGTCAACCAGAACATCGCGTAGAGATTGGTCTTCATTGTTTGGTCGAACTGCTCGTCCGACAATTGCTCGAGCTCCGGCACCCATTGCTGGTAGGCGGCATTGTTGACGAGGATGTCCAGCCCACCCAATTGGCGAACTGCTGCGTCGGCAAGGCCGGTCGTATAGTTCTTGTCGCGCAAATCTCCGGGCAGCGCGGCGAACCGGCGCCCCTCCTGCTGGACAATTCGCGCGACATCCTGCGCGTCGGGTTCCTCGGCCGGGAGGTAGGCAATGGCCACATCCGCCCCTTCGCGTGCAAACGCGATTGCCGCAGCACGCCCGATCCCGCTGTCGCCGCCGGTGATGAGCGCCCGCTTGCCGCGCAGCCTCCCGGTGCCGCGATAGCTTTCTTCGCCGTGATCCGGGCGCGGGTTCATCTGCTGGGCTATGCCGGGCCAAGGCTGCCGTTGTTCCGGATAGGGCGGTTCACGGAAGCGAGCCGCCTGACGCGTCATCGGTTGGTCGGGCGCGGCCGACCCACGTTGCGCCAGCGCCGGGGTCGCGCCCGTTGCGGCGGCGGCGGCTACAAAAGCGCGGCGAGTGGGACTGAACTCGGTCATCAAACGTCTCCTTCGTTATAATTCATATGCATCGAGAAGCTGCCTCTCTGGTCCCGCCCACCCGCGATTCCCGTCTTGAGAAACAACAAATCGCTCTCCTTGCCTTTTGTCAGCCGCTCCGGGTCAGCCAATTCAGGGCCTTGCTTAGCTGCCTGCCTCCATCTCGCTCGAACCATTTCCCGTGTGCGAAGACGACCCGCTCGGGATGAAGACTAACCAGATTTCGCAGCGCGTCCCGGTTCTGGTTACGTTTGAGGAGCAAGGCTGCACGAACGTGGTGTGGAGTGGTGCCGCTTGTGGCTCCGGCCAGTTTCATCACGATCGAGGTGACCGGCGGCAGCCTGGCCGGCTCCATATTGTCGATCAGGTCAGTCAGCAGCAGGGTGCGGCTGGCGCGGTGAAAAAACCATGCTTCGCTGAAGCCGACTCCTTCGATGATGCCCTGCTCAATCTGCTCCGCCCAGTCCTTAGGTGCATCGATGCCAAGATCCTGGTCGATGCGAACGGCTGAGTTTCGGACCTGCCAGCGATCCCGCAGCCCGGGCACGGCCCATGTGGTCGCCGCCGGGACCGCATCCTGCCATTCCTCCAGGAACTGCCAGTGGCCGGTGCTCGGAGCTATCAGATGGCGCACCGGCCCAAGGCGCTCGATTGCTTTCGCGAGAGCTGGGGCGTGCCTCGTGGGCGAATGAAGAAGCAGGTCGCCCGATGGCAGGCGCACGATCGTCATGCGCACCGGCAGCTTCAATCCCAGCGTATTGATTGGAGTGCCGTCGACAATCCACAGGTCGTCGGCAATTTGCTTGAGGGTATCGACAGGAGGGTAGGCTACGCCCCCGTCGTGTGACGGGCCGCTCGCGGCCTTGCGCGCTGTCCAGGCCAAAGCAGTCCCCGCTGCCAAGAGACCGAGCGCGCCTGCGAGTTTGAATTGCTTTCTCACGATCAGATAAACGGCCGACCGCCGGTCACCGGGATGGTGGCGCCGATAATGTAGCTCGCTTCGTCACTGGCCAGCATCACGTATGGCGGAGCGAGTTCTTTGGGCTGCGCTGCTCGACCGATGGGCGTATTCGCCCCGAATTTACGCACCGCTTCGGACGGCATGGTGGAGGGGATGAGGGGCGTCCAAACCGGCCCCGGGGCCACGGCATTCACCCGGATGCCTCGCTCGGCTAAAAGCTGCCCCGCTCCGGCGACGAAGTCGCGGATTGTGCCCTTTGTCGTCGCGTAAGGCAGGAGGGTGGGGTTAGGATGCTCGGCATTGATGGAAGTGGTGGCGATGATCGAGCCGCCAGGCGCCATATGCGCCACAGCAGCCTTGGTGAGATAGAATAGCGGATCGACATTGACGGCGAACGTGGTCCGCCATTCCTCGTCGCTGATGTCCTCCAGCCTGTTGAGGGTCGCCTGATGCGCGGCATTGCTGACCAGCACGTCGACGCGGCCAAATGCCTGCACTGCGCGATCGACAACCGCGCGGCAATGCGCGGGATCGCTGAGGTCGCCGGCGACCAGCACTGCCTCGCGTCCCGCCTCTTTCACCAACCGTTCGGTCTCGCGCGCATCCTCATGCTCCTCCAAATAGGAGATCAGCACGTCGGCGCCCTCGCGCGCGAAGGCGATGGCCACTGCCCGGCCGATGCCGCTATCGCCGCCAGTAATGATCGTCTTCTTTCCTTTCAGCCGGCCATGCCCGACATAGCTGTCCTCGCCGTGGTCTGGGCGTGGGTCCATCTCGTCGGTCCATCCAGGCATCGGCTGTTTCTGTTCGGGCTGGGGAGGGTTTGGCTCTGACATAAATTATGCTCCTTCGGTCAGGCTGGAGAGGGGTGGGCGGACTCCGAGGCGAGCAGATCGAACTCCACCGCGTCGTGGGCGCAAAAGATTCGCACGTCGCCGGCGTGATCGAGCGACAACCGCCGCAGCCGGTTCTGGTTGGTCAAACGGGCGGCGCGGTCGACTTCCATCATCCGCTGATAGCCTCGCAAGGCGGGCGTGCAGGAGTAATGTTCCGAGCCGATTTCGCCGCGGTAGAAATACGCATCGGCGGCATGGAGCAACCACCCACCGGGCTCGCGGATCGCCACTCCAGCATGTCCCCAAGTGTGCCCGGCCAACGGAACAAGCAGAATGTCTGCAGGCAATCCGTCGAGATCGCGCACCGCATCGAAACCGAACCAGCTCTCCCCGCCGCCGAAGGGATAGAGGCGCCAGTCGTGCACCTGATCCCATTGCTGGGGCCTGTAGCGGCGCGTGCCGACAAAGGCGCCGCCTTGGCGAGCGTCGGCGACATCCTTCTCTCGAGACGTGACGTGCACCGTGGCATTTGGAAAGTCCTCGATGCCGCCGGCATGGTCGAAATCGAGATGGGTGATGATGATGTGGCGCACATCGGCCGGGTCAAAACCAAGCCCGCGCACCTGTGCGATGGCCGTCTCTTCCAAACGTAGCTGGATGTTGTTGAGTGTCAGGAAGAAGGGTGAAAGCCGCCTTGCCGGATGATCAACGTCGCGGGTGCCAAAGCCGGTGTCGACGAGAACAAGGCCCGCATCGGTTTCGATCAGCAGGCAGTGACACACGATCTGTCCGAAGACGCCGTCGCTCTTGCCGTCGAACAGCCGACCGCCCACCGGGCAACATGTGCCGCAATTGAGATGGTGGATCTTCATCGCATCGACTCTCGCGAATTGTTCGACCGGAGCCGGTTGGCCGTGCGCGCAGTGAGGCCAGACTCTGCGCGAAGGTTCAAGAACCATGCGGCGCCAATCGCTGCAGCGGCCGCCGTAAGCGATAGGCCCGCGGGGGAGCGCAGCGCTGCGACCGCTCCAGAGAGGAATCCGGCGGCGGGGATCGCGACGCCTCGCCGGGGGGACGGATCAGGATGGATGACGCGCCTCCACTTCCCGGAGGGCAAAACCAGCGGCATCGGTCATGTCCAATTCTCCTTTCCAGCGAAGGATGGCTCTTTGCCGCTTCCCGGCTACTCTGTTGGCTCGAGCTCGACTTTCAGCCAGCCGGGCTTGCGCTGATCGAAGGTTTCGTAGGCTTTCACCGCGTCGGTAAGCTCGTCGGTCTGGGTCAGCAGGCTGACCGGATCGATGACGCCCGCGCGGACCAGGTCCACAAGGTGCGGGATGTATTTGCGGTGATTGCAGTTGCCCATCTTGATTGTCAGGTTCTTGTTCATTGCCTGCCCGATGGGAAAAGTTTCCACGGTCGGCGGATAAACGCCGATGATGGAGAGCGTGCCGGCCTTGGCAAGCGCCTCGACTGCCCATTTCAGAACCTGTGACGGCGCATCCCCGGGCGTAAAAGGGGGCTGGTCGGGGCCGTCAGGAGCAATTTTCTGCGCCTGTGCCTCGAACTTCTCGGCTTTTTTCGCATCGGCTGCGGGGCCATCATGCGGATGTTCGGCATCCACGCCCACCGCGTCGATTGCGCGATCGACACCAATGCCGCCGGTGAGCTCCACGATAGTCGTGACCGGATCTTCCTTCTCGAAGTTCACCACCTCGGCTCCTTGCCGCTTGGCGATGGCGAGCCGGTCTTCCTTGCTATCTACCGCGATCACGCGGGCGCCCATTAGAAGGGCCGAAGCGATCGCGAATTGCCCCACTGGGCCGCAACCGAAGACCGCGACGCTGTGGCCTTCCTCAATATCGGCGATGTCGGCGCCAAAATAGCCGGTCGGGAAAATATCGGAGATGAGGATCGCCTGTTCGTCACTGACCTCATCGGGCAATTTTACAAGGCCGATGTGGGCGTAGGGGATGCGCGCTTTTTCTGCCTGTAATCCGTCGAAGTCACCAGCCGCCTTGGGTCCACCGAAGAAGGCGGTGCCAGCGCGCTTGCCGCCGGGATTGGCATTGTCGCATTGTGCGTAATAGCCCTTGCGGCAGTAGGAGCAGGTGCCGCACGCAATGGTGGAGGGGATTACTACCCGGTCCCCCGGTTCGAAGTTGCGCACCATGTCGCCGACCCGCTCCACGATCCCGACGCCCTCATGCCCAAGCACGATGCCTTCCCGCAAATCCGCAAAGGTACCCCGCACAAAGTGCAAGTCGGTGCCGCAAATAGCTGACGAAGTCAGCCTTACGATCGCGTCTGTCGGTTTCTGAATTTCGGGCTCGGAGACGTCTTCAACACGGATGTCGCCCACTCCGCGCCAAATCACCGCTTTCATTTTTGAATCTCCTCCAGATGAACTCTGCGAAGAAGACGCAATTGCTCTTGGTTGTTCCCTTATATATTTTTTAGTTTCATAATAAATGTTATTGCAGAAACGCGATCTTAGCAGAGGTGGCGTTGCGGTGTAATCTATACTTGCAGCTTTGGGAAAAAACTTGGATTGGCGGAAAAGCAGGAGCGAACGGCCACTGACCTGCCCCCGAAAAACTGGTCCAGTTCGAGAGTTAGAGTTTCGGCTATTTAGATGCTCGAGAGGAGCGGAAGATGGCACGAAAGACTTACAAGCCGGAACAGATTATAGGTATGCTTCGCGAAGCGGAGGTTCGTCTGGCGCAAGGCGAGCGGACTGGGGCGATCTGTCGTTCGCTGGGTATCTCGGAGCAGAGCTACTACCGCTGGCGGCGCGAATATGGTGGCCTGAAAGTGACACAGGCGAAGCGCATGAAGGAGCTGGAGAAGGAGAATCTTCGGCTTCGGAAAGCGGTGTCCAATCTGACTTTGGATGCGTTGATCCTGAAGGAAGTTGTCGAGGGAAAGTACTAAGCTCTCCGCGGCGCCGGGCTGGCGTCGACCATGCGTGTGCGGCGCTCGGCGTGTCCGAGCGCCGTGCCTGCCGGGTGGTCGGCCAGCATAGATCGACGCAGCGGAGGGCAGCAACTCCCAGGCAGGATGAGACACGCCTGACGGCAGAGATCGTCAGGCTGGCATCGCATTATGGCCGCTACGGTTATCGCCGGATCACAGCCCTCCGGGGCGGCTGGGCAGTGAACGTGAAGCGCGTTGAGCGCATCTGGCGGCTAGAGGGTCTGAAAAGCTTGCCCCGGCGAAGGCCGGGGTGCCGCAGAAGCAGCCAAAGCGCGGGCGGCTGTGGCTGAATGACGGATCGTGCATCCGGTTGCGCCCGCAATATCGCGGCCATGTCTGGAGCTATGACTTCGTCGCCGACCGGACGCATGATGGCAAGGCACTCCGGATGCTGACGGTGATCGATGAGCATAGCCGCGAGTGCCTGGCGATCCATGTAGAGCGCCAGCTGAAAAGCGACGATGTGCTGGCCGTACTGACAGACCTGTTCGCGCGGCGCGGTCCACCAGTGCATATCAGGTCGGACAATGGTGCGGAGTTTACCGCGACTGCGGTACGAGAATGGCTGAGCCGCATCGGGGTGAAGACGTTGTTTATCGAACCCGGCAGCCCTTGGGAGAATGGATACAATGAATCGTTCAACCGTAAGTTGAGGGATGAGCTTCTAAATGGGGAAATCTTCTATACGCTGAAAGAAGCACAAATCCTCATCGGACGCTGGCGACAGCATTACAACACTCTCAGGCCGCACAGCTCGCTCAGCTATCTTCCACCAGCACCAGAAGCGATCATGCCACGCCCTGCTGGCCTGCCCTACGCTACGCTCCGGTCAGCCCAGCAGGGCGGGCCACACCCCGCCGGACTCTAACCTAACCGGTGGACCACTCCAGTGGGGCAGGTCAAGACCACCGAGAG
>TARA_R100000501_G_C2630806_1_pt1 | contig 9978 bp, 16 predicted proteins | sample TARA_R100000501 | Tara Oceans TARA_R100000501 (sample SAMEA2620120) | marine metagenome | biome: marine biome (ENVO:00000447); feature: mesopelagic zone (ENVO:00000213) & marine oxygen minimum zone (ENVO:01000065); material: "saline water (ENVO:00002010), including plankton... | reverse complement strand
ATAAAAAGACCCGTCACGCTCTTCAATACTATTGTCCTGTTTTTTTATGATAATACCGGCCTTAAGCCCAGTGAAGTCTGGATGTTGACTTGCTCGTTTCGTAAACACATCCTTTCCCACGATCATTTGTGCCTTCCCTCCATATTTTATAAAATGTGCTTCCCCAATAAATGGGTTTAAATTCCTTGCCCGACATAATTCAAGAAAAAATTTACATTCCTTATCATCGGCTTCTGGGCAAATATATTTTTTTATATCTTCAATACTTAAACTAAGATTTTCGCCTCTTTCAGTTTTTATATTTACGGGAGCCAGCTTATCCATTACCTTCCTCCTTATTTTTAATAACAATTCGCTTCTCAATATTGATATAATCCTTATAAAGTCCGGGGCAATCTTTCTTAAATCGTTTCTCATCAAATACTATTTTGTCTTCAACCCTTACTAATTGACTACGAATATCCATTGATTTCACCCCTTCTAATATATTAATTGCTGATTTTTTGGCTTCGTCATATGCAGGTAATATTTGTAAAAAATATTTTTGTAATGTGATAAATCGATTAATAATCTTTTCGTTTTTCGTTGGTGTATTATTTAACTGGTATACATTCATTACTGCCATTACTTCCTCCATCTATAGAACCAATAAAAATTCGGATAGGTGTTAGCTTATTTCTTAAATCCTCATCTAAATTCGATTGAATCTTGGATAACAACTCTTTTAACTTTAAGATATTCTCAACATACGAGAATGCATCTTTAGAATAGCCGAGTGACTTATTAAAACTCTCTTTTGAAAATTTACTCATAACAATATTCCTCATCAAATGAACGAGCCTCTAGTTCTTGATCTAACTTAGATTCAAAATATTCACGCTCATAATCAAACTCTTTTTCAGTTTGATATGGACTGGCTACCATAGAATTACTTTCGGGGTTCTCTTTTAGTTGTAAGCTTGATATCTCATTAATGAAATCAAAGACCAGTTGTTGCCTTTTTTCATCATTAGTTATTCTTTGACTCTCTTTTTGTGATTTGTTAAATTGGTCAACGTTAAAGCAGTCAATATTATTATGGCTAATTTTATGTTTGTTGTCTCTTTTATTTTTTGTTATTATATTCATTGGAACTCCTTAAATTAGTTTCTTTGGTTGGATGCTAAAAAAATAGTTCTGTCGGTTATCCCGATCGACCCCTGATGGGAGCCACCTTGTTTTCCCCGCATTGGCTCCCATAACTAAATATTTAACCATATTGTTTACTCCCTTTAAAATATTCTGATTCAATCTTGTCAAAAATAATCCGTACCTCTTTACCAGTGTATATTCTGTCATCTCCTTTCAATTTATTTGCAGTCTTAACAAATAGCTCGTAAAGTTTTGTGATATCTTTTTTTACATACTTGGTTTTTGACATAGCTTGCCCCTTTCGTTGTAATTTCAACAATCCGTTTCGACCTAAAAATTATGATTCGTTGTCCCCTTTAATTCTAGAGCCTTCTGAACTCTATGTTTATATATTAACAGTGTTTGCATTTGATGTCATATTGAATTATATTAATATAATAAACATTGGTAATATTGAATTTAAACGTATACATTGGTAACATGTATGTATGGCAGCTAAAAAAAAATATAATTATGTTATTGAAAATATAATTAATAATATAAACAATGGGCTTTCACTAAGGGCAACCTCTAGGGCTTTAAATATCCCATTCCATTCTCTAAATGCGTGGTTACAAAGAAACTATAAAATAGAGGAAATCCAGTCTGCTCAATACAGGGCTGTACCAAAAGAAAAGTCCAAGACTTCCGCATAGATAGTTTATCTCCTAAAAATACTCAACTATTGAGTAAAGATACGCAGTAACTATAATAGCGACCCGAGTGACCCATAATTCATCGATTATCATCGCCATCATTTAATTGGTTATAAACGAACCTACCCAACAGATAAACAAGTCCTATGTGATAAATTATGAAGGTCGTCCACAATGACATTAAGCCCCAATTTTTCATTTTCAAACCTCTTTTTATAAATTTTTATTGCCTCATCTTCAATCATTGTACTCCGCATCCCCGGAATTATCTGTTTGTTTTTGAATCGTCGATCAATAATATCCGTTGCCTCAATGATAATATCCGGTGATTTCTCTTTGATTTCCTTGTACATATTTGATTGTTTTTCTTGCTCACTTTGTATTTTTTCATCTTCATCATCTCTTTCTTTTTCTAAAATTTCCATTGTTTTTTTATGCTCGGCCTCTTTTTTAATTTTAAGCTCTTCACCTGGCGTGATTAACTGGAAATTCGGGTTAAATACGGCATAAGTGAGTAATCCGACTGGGTTTTTAGCTGATCCAGGTTTTTGATAGATTTTTTTTAGACACTTCAAGCAATCAATTACCCGCTTTTCACTTGTTTTTTTGATGAACTCATTAATTTTTTTTGCTGGAACATTTTCGAATTGCGTTCCTTTCAAAGTATTCAAAAGAAAAACAACATTGGTTTTTTTCTCATGTTGTTCTTCTTTGTATTTAGTATTTGTATTTATACTAACAGGTACTTTATATACGCATGTGCGAGGCTTGGATTTAGGTTGTGCAGTTAATGCACAACCTAAATCCAACTGAACCTTCCCATTAAAAACACCTTTGACATAATATAGGGACTTGTTATTTTTTGTACCGGGAATTTTCTGTATAAGCCCATTTTTAGAAAGTTCTTTCAATGCGATTGAAATCGTATGATTTGATCCAATATTAGATTTCTCTTTGAGTTCTGAGTATGTGAAAGACGAAATATTGCTATTTATAGTTTTTATGAATCTACCTAATACATAGAATACCTGTTGTGATTTGGGCGATAGATTTTCTAGTTCAGGAATATTAATGTCAACTTTTACGTAAGGGCTAATTCTTGTTTTGTATGTACTTGAAAAATCGCAATTTTGTTGTGCCAATTCCATTTATAATCTCCCGTTATTCAACGCCACCGTTTAAGTGAGTGGGGGGCGTGATATTTAATACAACTCTTTTGACAATAAAAATAAAAGTTGAAAAAATTCAGAAGATTATCTAGAATTAAATCAACGAGTTTTCGGAAACCCCACATCATCTACGGCGTGGGGTTTCTTCTTTTAAAGATGGGGATAATCTATAAAAGAAGTTATACTCCAAAATAAACTATCTATTTCAAATTTTCAATAGCATTTTTTACAACCCTAGTAATTGTATTTTTTACAATTAAATATTTGTTAAATATTTATATTAAAAAAATATCTTGTTAAAAAATAGATTAAGATATATATTTAATTTAAAGCAATGGTTATGGGAACCTTTGCGGGAAAAATTTTGGGAGAAATTATTGAAAGAGTTTTTTTTTTAACGGGCATACCTATGAGAGTACGCCGAAATTTCCGTTACATCTTGATTTGGAGATTAATTCTAGATGTAATTTTTCATGTGCGATGTGTCCACAATCGATGCCAAAGAACGATCAAGGGTTTAAACAAGGCCGCATGACAGCTTTAAATGCCCTTGAAATCATTGAATATTGCTCTTCACAAGGAACGAAGTCAATAAAACCATTTTGGCGTGGGGAGCCTACAATTAACCCCGATTTACCACGTGTCCTGTCATTCGCAAAACGCAAGGGGTTATTCACTATGATGAATACCAATGGCTCATTCCCATTAAATAATCGTGAGGATATTATAGACTCTATTGAATGGATATCATTTTCATTGGATCGCTATCATTCCAATAATCAGAATAATCCTAAGATATTGGATCACGTTCTTTTTTTTAAAGAGAACGGTGTTCATACAGAGATTCAATCATCGACACCAGATGATAAACTAATCGATTTCTGCAATCAAAACCATATTATATTTTCACCCGATCGGCTTACAGAGCGAACAAAAACGGGCGGGTATACTTACATGAGGCTGGACGGCAAAAAACGAAAAAACTGTAATTTCCCCTTTTGGCGAATGATTATATCCTGGGATTTGATGGTAAAACCGTGTTGTGTATCTTGGAATGATGGCGAGCTTGACATGGGAAGTCTCAAGGATTCGGATGGCCAATTAAATGTTCATAAGATAAAACAAGTTTGGAAATCCTATTTATACCGATCGCTCAGAAATCAACAACGAACCTTAAAATTTAGATCGAGTGCGTGTAGGAGTTGTGTGAGCTCATCCGCTTACATTATTGAAGATCAAACGGAGCTATCCCATGTCTAGAGAAAAAAAACTGGTCCAAAATCGAGATAATACAATATTAAAGCTAAAGGCACATAAAGCCGATCTAGAATCACAACTAGCATGTATTGATGGGGTGTATGAATCCATTATGAATAAAGATGATGTCCCATGCGTAGTTTCTCATGCATTTGATACGATCCAGGGTTATTTGAACTTATGTATTAGTTCACACAATGAAACTATTAAGATTGTTGTTAAAACCCTATTCGAGAATGACGATGATTAGAGCCATTGTCCCCATACAAGCCCAATCTCGTCAATTAAAACGAAAGGAATTTTTAGATGTTTGTGGTAAACCCATGTTTTATTGGGCAATACACGCATGCATGGATGCTTCCTTTATCGATAAGGTGTATATATCCACGAATTTTGATCATGCCTATAGACAAATTAAACCATTCTTCCCTCATCCTAATTTAGTCCGTATAAATCGTCCACTAGAATTACATGGGGATGTTGAGCTACTTGATGTCATGAAGCATGCCGCATGTGAAATAGGCGAAGATGGGGATATATTTATCCAAGTACAAGCAAATAAGCCGCTAACAACCGCAAAAGATTTAGATGAATATATTAATGAATTTTTAGTTTTTCAATACAATACGTTATTCCAAGTACAAAAAATTAATAGCTCTGTTAATTGGGAATATAAGCAATCAAGACGACACGGGAATGATAATTTTAAATCCTGCTCAGTCGCTAAAATATGGGACTATGATACTTTGATTAATTCAAAATCCGGTACTTGGGGAATGGGTAAAAAACATTGTGATTATCTAATACCACATCATCATATAGAAGTTGATAGCAAAGAAGATTTAGAAATGGCGATTGCCCTAAAAAACGGGGAATTTTAAGTGAATAGTGTAGGCATTTGTTTATTGGCAAGGATGGGATCAAAGCGTTTACCTAAAAAAGCATTATTGCCCATTAAGCGAAAGCCCACCATATTACATTTAATTGAACGATTATCACGTACAGAATTTAAAATTGTGGCGTGTATTCCCGATTTAAAAGAAGATGATATTCTATCAGATATTATTGAATCATCAGGGATAGATGTTTACCGTGGATTTAATGATGACCCATTATACCGAATGATTGAGGTATCTGAAAAATTTAATTTTAAAAATGTCATTCGAGTAACCCACGATGATATTGTAATTGATACTAAAATTATGACACGGATGGTTAAATATCATTTAAAAACAAACTTAGATTATACATATACATCATTAATTCCAGAAGGATGTGGATCAGAGATATTTAAGCTAGAATCTTTAAAAAAAGCTAGGAAATTACATGCCGATGCAAAATTTGAGGGGATATCTAATTATTTTAGAAATAGTCGATTTAATTACGATCAATATATCCCTAATTATGAGTATCATTACCCAGCACGTGTATCACTAGATACCCCTAATGATTATACGGTTCTAAAATTATTATCCGATCAGTTACCATTCCCATTTTCAAAAATAAGGTCATTGGATATTATTCATCATTTTAAGCGTAATCCATCCATCGCAGAAATTAATAAATCACCCAAAGTTACGATCTATATACCTAACTATAATTATGCTAAATATTTGGATAATGCAATACAAAGTGCAATCAATCAAACTTATAGAGATATTGAAATTATTGTTATCGATGATGCCAGTACGGATTCATCATTCAAGGTTCTTAATAAGTATATTTATCCGCTGTCGCCTATAAAAATCATTTTTAATTCTGAAAATATTGGATTGCCTAAAACGTGTAATAAAGCAATATCAATGTCGAATGGAACCTATATTTTAAGAATTGATGCAGATGACAAATTAAAAGAAGATGCGGTGATGAATCTAGTTAATTTTTTAGAAGAACGCCCCCATATTGATGCTGTATATCCTGGATATTTTGAATCTAACGAAAATATGCATGTGATAAATGAACATAGTCCCCCATTTGAAAATGAAAATCATCATCCTACTGGATGCTTAATTAAAAAACGATCGTGGGAAGATTTTAAATATAATGAAATCCTAAAAGGATATGAGTCCTATGATTTTTTCTTAAGATTTATAAACGCTTATAAAATTGATTATTTAAAACAACCCTTATGGTTTAAACGTGTTCACTCAAAAAATATGTCGTCTAAAAATTTAGATGAACGCAAAAAAATTAAAGAAGAAATCGAAAAATGAGCTTGATCATCCCCGTAAACTGCCCCAATAATAAACTGCTAACCTTAGACTGGAATGACATTATGAAAGTCGTAAATAATGAGAGTAGCCGTGGAGCTAAAATCAAACGACTGCTTGATCTTGCGGATGCTTATGGTGAAATTAATAGAGGATATAGCCGTGACTTTCCAGACCGATTAGTCCAATGTTTACAAAAACGCATAACGGAAATAGAGCGGATCGCACGATTTATAATTAAAAATGATCCAGGAATCAAACATGAATTTAAAGAGGCATTGTTAAGCATACGTAGTAGGTTTTCTGGTAAAAATGCTACAAACATAAAGCGAGTATTTTAATGAATATAGGTATTGTCGGACATGGATTTGTAGGGAAAGCGATAGCGGAAGGGTTTAGGTCTAAATGCACGATTTTTATTAATGACCCTAAATTTCCAAGATTCTCAATGGCATTAGAAAAAATGGTTGATCAATGCCGATATATATTTGTGTCTGTTTCTACACCATCCAAACAAAATGGGGAATTTGATGGTACAAATATATCCCAAGTTATCAATGATCTTAATAGACTAAATAAGGATCGGGCTTCAAATATGAAAACGATTGTTATCGTTAAAAGTGCGGTCATTCCATCGATTGTCAAACAATGGGTAAAAACAAAAAAAAATATCCATTTGATAATTAGCCCCGAGTATTTAAGTGATAAGGACGGCCCCCGTCAATTTGTGAATCAAAAATTATTTATATTGGGTGGGGAGACTAAATATTGTAATGAGGTTCTCGCCCTCTACGAAAAATATAGTATTTGTAACAATGAATGCCCTGTAGGCTTATGCACTGAGATTGAGGCATCGTTTATCAAATATATGGAGAATTCATTCCTAGCCACCAAGGTAATTTTCATGAATGATTTTTTTAAACTGTTTAAATCCATAACGGGGAGCAGTGAATTAAGATGGGATGAAGTCATGGAAATATTTCATTATGATAAACGAATGGGGTCTAGTCATTACAAAGTCCCCGGACATGATGGCGATTATGGATTTGGCGGCCGATGTTTACCTAAAGATATTCGAGCGATTATATGGGACTCAGCAAAACAAAATATTGACCTTGAATTTTTACGCAATGTTTGGGATCGGAACCTATCAATACGGTCATTACATGATTGGGAGCCAAAGGAAACCCCATGATAATTGTTGGCCCGTGTAGTATTGAGTCTCAGAGCCAGTTATTTGGAATTATCAACCAACTAAAATTATATGATATTGAGTATATTCGTGGTGGGATTTGGAAGTATCGAAGCACCTCAAACTCATTCCAAGGAACAAATGAAGCAATGGACTGGATACGACAGACCAAAGAAGAATGGGATTTTAAATTTGTCTGTGAAATTCTAACGACTCACGGGATTGAAGATTTTATAGAAAATTATATTGATGTTATTCAAATCGGATCACGTAATATGTATAACACAGATTTATTAAAACAAGTCTCTGAAAAGTTTAGACATAAACCTGTGATATTTAAACGTCATTTCAGTTCATCACTTCAAGACTTTGTAAACCACAGCACATATCTGAAAAATGAGAATGTGAGCCTAGTATTGCGTGGTATACAAACATTACACTCACATGAGCAACGTTTTTTTCCAGACTTTACCGATATCCCACGGCTACGTGAACTAACCAGTCACCCGATTATTTACGACGTGTCCCATTCAGCTTGTCATTCTAAATATGTGCCGTCAATCTTAGAGGCTGCAAATATATTTAAACCCGATGGATATATGATTGAAGTTCACCCCGACCCATCAAACGCCCTATCTGATGCAGATCAACAACTGGATTATGCTGAATTTAACAGTATATTTGAAAATTTGGAAAGGATGAAAATATGGATCAACAAATAACGTTTAATAGGGGCATTTTAAAGCAGGAGGGCCAGCATGATATCGATTCAAGATCATATACTAAGTGTGATGCTATTGATATTGAGCGTGACGGTGTTACATTCTATCGGATACGATTCTCATCAACTCACCAGGCAACACTTGGGAATATTAAATATTGGGACTTTAAAACCAATGAACAACGAGATTCGGTTTTAACAAAAATACAACGACTTAAGAAAGAAATTTAATATGTCTAAAATAAAAACAGATGTGACATGCTCAATATGCAAGGAAAATGATTGGACGGATTTAGATTATTTACGAACAAAAAAAGAAAATTTTGTAATATGTAACTGCTGTGGGTTTGTGACTTATTTAGTTGATAATAAATATTTAATTGATATGTATAAAAATCACAAACATAATAAAAGCCGCAGCTTTTCAGGTTCAAACGATGATCGGACAAAGCTAAATAAGCTATCATATCACCGCCGAATGTTAAATGATATTTTAAGAGAAAAAAAGAACCTATCAATTTTAGATTTTGGTTGTTCCACTGGATATGTACTCAACATGTGCCGTGAAGAATTTGGGCATAAAGATGTCACAGGTATTGAGCTCAATGGATCACATGCGAGTTATGGGCGTGGGGAATTTGGGCTTGATATACACGAAGTTGCGACTATGGATGAATTAGCTAAAAAAACGGACAACAAAAAATATGACCTAATTATTTGTTTTGCGGTTCTTGAACATTTACTTGATCCAGTAGAGAAAATGAAAGGCTTTAAAAAATATTTGAAGCCAGATGGTAAGATGTATGTAATGGTTCCCCTATGGTTTGATGGGCTTTTAGATAGTGAAAAACGTGTGGGGCATTTTGAGAATCTATTTGTACCACATCATATTAACTGTTTTTCACGTCGGCATATTGATAATACGTTCAAACTCGCAGGGTTTCGATCAGAAAAATATGTGAATACAATGTATGGTCACATGTTTATTTTGAAACAAGATGAATCTATAGACATCAAAGATATACGCAAAGATGATCCCAAGAAAATCATTGAAGAAATTAGCCGGACTAAAAAGGCTCTAGAATTTATGAGGGCTAGAAAATTCAATGAGAGCTTAGAGGCTTATGAAATTAATCCCGAAATATGGGTAGCTAAAGCATTAACAGAATACAAAAAAAACTTTAAAGCCCAATTAGAGTGTTTTAATAAAGCCCTAGAAATTGACCCAAGCCATACCGAGGCCGTGATTCATTTAGGCGATCTTTATATGAAATCCAACGATTACGAAAACTCTATAAAATGGCATTTAAAGGCTATAGAAATGTCACCAAACTGTTTTATTTCCTATTTTACAATAGCAGAAATATATAATATCCAAGGAAAATACCAAGAATCTATCGAATGGTGCAAAAAATTAATCGCTGTTAATCCCCAGAGAAAAGATGTCCCATTTCATGAAAAAGGACATGCACCTAGAGATTTAATAGGGTTAAACTATGCTAATATTTGGGCTAATGAAAATTGAGATTGTTCATGTAGATGAATTGAAGCCAGCAGAGTATAACCCTCGATCGTTAAGTGATGATGCAAAAAAACAAATAAT
>TARA_R100000501_G_scaffold16671_1_pt1 | contig 10021 bp, 7 predicted proteins | sample TARA_R100000501 | Tara Oceans TARA_R100000501 (sample SAMEA2620120) | marine metagenome | biome: marine biome (ENVO:00000447); feature: mesopelagic zone (ENVO:00000213) & marine oxygen minimum zone (ENVO:01000065); material: "saline water (ENVO:00002010), including plankton... | reverse complement strand
CTCCGCCAAGCATGCTCAAGCTTCACGATTTTTGCAACAGAGCCAGATGTCGCATTAACGTTTTGAGCAATGAGTGCTGATCCGACCAAGTCGGGTCCCTTGCAGGGATCAAACATCATCCACCCTGTTGCCCGCGCCTTCCACGCCCAATCATGTCGCTTGGCCACTCTGTCGGCGCACTCAGATAGTGTCAGCATTACACTTCGGTTCTGTGGAAACCAGTTTAAGTAACCTTCTATCACTGCAGCATCTGTACTTCGCCGCTCGTCGACGTCGGCGCGCTGAAGAGCGTCGTGCCCTAAATCGTCAAAACGGTCCTCACACCATACCCCCCGAAGAAGTCGATTGAGGTCCCCCCGCTTCAACCCCCCAACAGCGGTGCCCTTGCAGGTCTCCAAAAATGGAATGAGTTCGTCAATTTCCTCTGGCGCGTCGGCACCTTCACTCAGCGATGCCGCCGCCTTCTGAATAAACGTTTGCACAGTGGGTGCCTTCGGAAGGCCTGCTTTCGAAAGGGATTTCATCCGATCCGCGGCAGCCTGCAAATAACTCATCTACTTTTGACCAATGCATCTTCTGGCAAGGCATCGGCGCCTGGCGCCATCATCAAAAAGCGAAGATCAATGCGCCGGTTCTTTTTCTTCGAGTCTTCATCATCGCCAGTCGCGCCAGGTAGAGGGCGATCAGGGCCGTAGCCGCTCAGACCTAATATGGGTACGCCAGAACCGATCCCATTGCGAAAGCCATTCAGGTCAGGGGCGGCTTGGTTGAGCTTCGAGAAGGTCGCTTCTGCGCGTCGTACAGAAAGCCCGTAATTGTTTATCGGGCCCACCATTGCATCTTTGTCAGTGTGACCCTCTACAAAAACGGCATCAATGAGATATGGGCTACGCTCGCCCTTGCAGAGGTGGCTTGTCGTAAAGCACGGTAAGACCTCGGTCATTGCTTCTGCTACCTTTTGCACGGCCTCATCACCTCGCCGCGTTAACCGAAACTGACCGCTGTCGAACAGGACGTCGTCCGGTAGCCGCAGCACACCGGTGGTGGTATCTATGGTCACCTGCAGGCCCTTATCCTTGAGGATCCTTTCCATATCGGTCAGCATCTCAGCCCGAGCACTATTCGCGCCCGTCAGCTCTGCAGTTCGAGTCTGTAGGTTCAACGCAAAATAGACTAGCAGAATGATGAAGATCAAAAGCAGCCCCACCATCATATCGGTCATAGACACGAAATAACTCTCGCCCTCCTCATGAGTGCGACGGCGGCGGGCGACTTCGATCATTCAGCAGCCTCCCTCACAGAACGTGAGAGCAATCCGGCCAACTCTTCAACTGTGTCTGTCAGATTATCGAGAGGTTTCAGAGCACCAGAAAGCTTTGCGATCGCCTCCCCCAGCGCCAAATCGACATCGCCCACACGGCTTGTCAGATTCTGCGCCTGGCTACTCGTCGCTTCCGTCAGCAGATTGGTGGCCTCTCCCAAAGCACGATCCACATTCTCGAAGCGCTCTCGATAGTCGTTCCACGCTGCGGACGCACTGGCCGAAGTCGCCTCTAACGCCGCTGCCATACTTTCAATCTGACCTCGCGCCGCCTCTGCCGAACGGGCGTCCGCAGTGCGTGCCTCTTCTAGCGAGCGCACCGCCCCAGCAATGGCATCGGCCGATTGACGCACCGGCGTCGTCGCTCTTTCCACATCGTTAGCTACCGTTCCAAAATTAGTCGCGAGGTCAGCCGATCGTGCGGCTACCTGCTCCACGGCCCGGGCATGATCACCAATAGCCCGGTTGGATTCAGCTAGCCCCCCGGCTGACGTGGTGATTGCTCCTGCCGCCGTTTCCATGCTCGTCACAAGCGGCGCACCAACCTCGGCAAACCGCTCTGCGAACCCTGAAAAACTCGCCTCCAGAGCATCTTGACCGACCTTCGCTGCATCATTTGCAGCCTCCGTCGCCGCCCGACCAAGTTGCTCACCTGCGGTTGCCATACCAGATTTCATTTCGTCGAGGCTTTGCCCTAGCGATCCGATCAATCTAGCAAGCGCGTCTCTCGACTGTGCACTTGCTGCCTCGCTGTCTTCTCTCATGCGCGCGGCGATCGTCTCAAAGTTGCTGTTCAGCTCCCCAAAGGCTGTCCGCATTTCTTCCGACGCCTGACCAAAGCGGCGTACAGCCTCCTCAATCTGTCGATCTGCTTCGCCGGTCTGCGCCGCCAGACCCTCAGCCATTGTCGTCATCGAGACGGTCATCGCCCCAATGGCGTCGGCCAAACCTGCCATTTCCGCCCCCGCTCCATCTGCCAGTGCCTTGCTGACGGCCTCGCCGCCGCCGCCGCTGATCTTCTCAATTCCGCTCTCGATGCTCCCCAAGCTAGCGACCATTGGCATCATCTGCTTTTCCAGTGCGCCTTCAATAGCAATTGCCAGCTGCTCGGAAAATTCCCGGAGGGCCGGCGTCTGCTGTTTCAGCTGCTCTAGTTGATCGCTCGCAATTCGCTGTGGGGGAAGATAGGCCATGCCATGTTCCAGCTGATCGCAGAGAAGCGAAAGACCGTCTTCCACGCGCTTTTGAAACCGGTAGTCGACGGCCCGGAGTAAAATTGAAGCGGCAATGCCGCCGACGGAAGCCCAAAACTTGGCGCCCGCAACGGTCATCAGCTTATTCAAGCTGTCCTGCATCGCCTCTGGGCCTTGGCTAAAGTCGAGGGTCGACAGAGCGCCAATTATGCCCAAAAAAGTTATAAGCAGGCCGAGAGCGATAAAAATATTCGCGAACCAATTCAGCCCCCGCTGTCGGTCGCCTAGGTCCAGAAAAAAATGTTCTGGACGTGCCGTATTCGCAATCACCGCTGCACGCTCGTCGACAATAGTTTCGCGGTACTCTTCCCATGAGCGGCGCAGTGCGGATGCCTGCTCATGACGGGCTTCCATCATACGCTCATCGATATCATGGAAACGGGTGGCAAACGCCTCGCGGGCATCATGAGCCTCTGCGCCCAGCCCGCCCGTGACTTCGGCCAGCAATGCGTTGCGCCTCTTTATAGCCGCTGCCAACGGCTGCGTATGACGGAACCAGTAGACGATTGCGATGACGATCGCCGCGCCGACCAGGACCAGCGCCAGCCATGCCGCCATAGCCTCGCCAATACCGGGAATCTCTGTAAAAAAGTAAATCAGCCCGTTACCGAGCAGTTCGATGTCCAGCACGCGAAGCCCCCTACGCTATTTTCCTAGCGCTTGATTCCCGTCTGCCTCATTAAATTCAAGTAAATTCCGCTTAAGCAAATGCCCGCACAACATTATTCGCTTTGGTCCATTCCGAAATCACGTAAGAGAGGCAATACCTTTATAGATTTGCCTGTCGATGCGTCATATGGAACTTGATCCTCCACGGACCCATGGTCTTCCAGTGCCTTCGCCTTTCCGAGTATCGTGATGTTGCCGCGCAACTTTCTTCCACCGGAATCCAGAACAAACGCCTTAATTTCGACGGCCGAGCGTTGTCGCGAACGCGCGCTCACGAGCTTTTCTTCATCCTTTCTAGCTATACGAGGGAATGAGCGGACTTTAGTGGCTCTCGCCGGATGCCAAGGGTGACGAGGCGCATCGACTTTGCGGCCTTGCAGCTGCCCGTACCGCCCGCGTTTCCGTCTCCGGAGCTATATGGTTATGCACGCCACCTAAGGCAGGACCTAGTCGCCTTTCTTAAAGATGTATCGACTGCGCGATGGATCGGCAGCAGCGCAAACCGGAATATAAGGGCAGTACGCGAATATTTTACGTTATCGGGGTTAGGCGACATGTTCCAACACCCGCTCGCTCTGCCGTACGAAAATTGGGCGCTCTTCCATGAGCCACAGATCACTGGCGGTCTGGCCTGGTTTCTCGGCTCAGGAGGTAGTTCTGCATCACTCGCTCGCGTGCAAGCATTTCTGCGCGCAGCAAGTGGGAAGGACACAATCACCCTTACCGAGGTCCAGCTCATTTCTGCTGAGCACCCGGTCAAACGCCTGATTGAGAGGCGAAGGAACGCACCGCAAACTGAACATGGACGACTTGATCTCCTTATTATTGGTCAGGAAAAGGAGAAACGCCACGCCATTATAGTGGAAGCGAAGTTTGGCCATGTTCTTAGCCAAAAGCAGATCGACATCTACAATCATGCGGTCCAGGACAACTTGAATCCGTCAGACCCGGGGTCCTGCCCGCTGGTCGATAATAAATTTAAGCCGGTCCAGAATACTGCGACCTGCTCCTTCATTATACTCGCGCCTACGCTAACCACGACCAGTTCGACCGTTCTCAAGAGACCCAGCAACCGCCACTGGTCATTCCTGTCGTGGGATCGCCTGCTGGTCAGGATAGAAATGGAACTTGCCAGAACGCCACAATACGATGACGACGCCTTCCGCCGCTTCCGCCGCGTCCTTTGGACCCGCGCTTATTTTCAATAGATGGATCCGATGGCCCTATCCGTTCCAGAAAGCGTGAACGCCTACATAACTGATCAAACTTTGCGCGGGGCAATCGACGTCTTGCTAACTCGTCCGGCAAGTTATTTCGATACGAGTCTGTCAGTTGAGGAGCAGCGAAGCTATCGCCGCGCATGGCTTGCGGCCCAACAGGTGCGTGTCGAATATGCAAACTTCCTCCAAGATCTCTGGACAATTTTATGGCCCGAGTGCGAGATCGGTGTACTCCCCGCGACATCCGCGAGTGCCGGCAAACTTGAGAAAAATGGATACCCGTCGTCGTCCATCGAAGCGATTTGGAAGTATGGCGGATTCACCCGAACGCTTTGGCTAATAAAAAAGCGGGCCTATCTCTCTTTGACTATCTATCTCTATACTCATGAAAACCACTTCCGCTTCTTGCTCGCTTCCGAGGCGTATAATGAAGTTGGGGAAGAATCTCTGCTGAATGCCGGTATAATGAATAAAAATGGTTGGCACGTCGAAGACGATGAGTTGCTGTCTAAGTCGGGCGGATTCCCTTATTCGGATGTTGTTCAAAATCAAAAGTTATATGATACTCCGCTCTCAATTCTGAAAAACAGCGCGCGAGAGCTGCTCGACTTAGTTATAACTTCTTTGTAAGATGTAGCTGACGAGTAATCTTAACACCCTCATACGGCAGTTTCGACTGAAAAATTGCAGATCTCGGCACAATGCTCCACAACCAACCCCCCAGTTCAAATATATGCTATAATCTCGCTAGCATTATGTAGAATTGAAATTGGCGTTAGAGTATGGCAAGCTTGTTTACACTTTTTACATTCTCGCACCCACGAGACATCTGGTCATTCTAGAAGTTCTGTTACCCTCCTGCTGTTCAGATAGATTTTCCATCAAATTGGTTACACGGCACCTCGATAGAGCCAGATTTTTTTGGGGGTGTGTCCTGCACGCTGCAACGTAAAGCAAAAGAGCGGACGACTTGAACTCATATCACCGAAGGTGATATGAAAACACTTCAATTCTCCATTGGGCGCTCACAATGCATTCAGAACTCGCCTCAATCGCCGAACTGGCTTCAGCCGGTGAGCGGATGGTGAACCGACTTCGACAGAAGGCGTTTTTGCCGGAATCGCGGAAAGGTCTCTCTGTACGTTACGGTATAGCCGAGGCAGCCCAACTCCTGGGTTGTTCGACAAACCGAATTCGCATGGCAGAGGATGATGGGCGGTTGCCCCCTGCCCCGGCCTCTGACACTGGCCGCCGTACAGGCTATAGTGTGGAAGAGATTCTACACATGCGTGAGGTGCTCAATGCCTCGCCCCGTCGCGCGCCGGGCGATCCGCCAGCGATCATTGCTGTTCAAAATTTCAAGGGGGGCGTGGGGAAATCGACCGTTACCACACATCTCGCGCACTACTTTGCCGTCCAGGGCTACCGTGTGCTGGTGGTCGATTGTGATAGCCAAGCGACCACTACGACTCTGTTCGGTTTCAACCCCCATTTCAACATCACGCGCGATCAGACGCTCTACCCCTATCTGTCTATCGACCCTACGCAGACCGACCTCCTCTATGCAGTTCAGAAGACCCCTTGGCCTAATGTCGACATCATCCCGTCAAACCTGGAATTGTTTGACGTCGAATATGAACTGGCTGCCAGCGGTGCCGGAGGTGGAAGTGTATTGGCAGCGCGTTTCCGAAAGCTGAAACAGGGCTTGGCCGACCTCGCCCGCAACTATGACATCGTCCTTCTCGATCCGCCACCGGCTCTAGGCACCATCAGCCTGGCAGTCATGCAGGCCGCCAGTGCTTTATTGGTGCCACTCGCGGCGACGACGCCCGATTTTTGTTCGACTGTACAGTTCCTCTCAATGATGGAACAGGTCACTGAGCAGCTCGCCGAGGCGGGCATCGATGTACATTATGACTTCGTCCGGCTGATCTGCTCCAAGTTCGACACCGGTGACCCTAGTCACGCTATGGTGCAGCAGATCATGCAGCAGGCATTTGGTCCTGCCCTACTCCCCGTCTCCATCCTCGAGTCCGCGGAGATCAGCCACGCGGCACTGCGTATGATGACTGTCTATGAACTAGAACGGCCCATAGGGACCGCCAAGACTCACAAGCGCTGCAAGGCCAACCTTGATGAGGCGTTGGGACAGATTGAGCAGCTCGTTACTCGCAGCTGGGGGCGAGCGGAGCCGGCGACCATGGAGGCTGTTGTCAATGAAGCTGCATGACGGAGCAGGCATTAAGCGTCTCAACTGGTCGCTCTTTGTTTTCGTGACGGGGGGCTGGTTTCATGGCTAAGCAGAAAGACTATTTGGCCGATATCTTGGGGCATGATGAGTACGCAGAGCCGACAGATTCCGGCCGAGCATCTCGGGTAAAGAACGCGGACCGTTCTTCGATCTCAAACAAGGCCCCCTCTGACGAACGACATGGTGGCGCTGTAGTGGGCCCGGGCTCGTCCGCTGATGCTGCGTTCGGAACCTCCGCGCGCCGGGCTGGCAGCAGCCTACTGGCTCGCGAGTCTGCGCTCGCACGCGTTGCCAAAGGCGAAGTGCGGCAAGTAACACAGCTTTTGCTCGACCCGTCGCGGGTTCGCATCTGGCCGGGCAACGCGCGCGCCTACGAGCGGTTAAGCGAAGAAAATTGCCGCGAGCTCATCGACTCCATCTTAGCTGAAGGTGGGCAGAAGGTGCCAGCCATTGTTCGCCGCCTCACGGGCCAAGGCCCCTTTGATTACGAAGTGATTGCAGGCACGCGGCGACATTTTTCCATTAGTTGGCTTCGCACCAACAGCTACCCGGACATGCAGTTTCTGGCAGAGGTTCACGATCTCGATGACGAGGCTGCGTTCCGGCTCGCTGATGTTGAGAACCGCGCACGAAAAGACGTCAGTGATCTGGAGCGAGCCCGCAACTACGCTGCAGCCCTAACGACTCACTATGCGGGCCATATGACCCGCATGGCGGACCGGCTGAACATTTCGAAGGGCTGGCTATCGAAAATGCTGAAGGTCGCGGCGTTGCCCGACCAGGTCGTGGAAGCCTTTGCCAGCCCTGCCGATATTAAGCTGAAACCAGCCTATCCACTTTCTCAAGCATGCTCTGATAAAGACCGCGGGCCTTTTGTGGTGGGAGAGGCTGCCCGCATCACCAAGGAACAGAAGGCGCTTCGCGACGCAGGCAAGTCGCCGCTTCCCGCGGCAACCGTGCTGGCCCGCCTGCTTGCTGCGGGAGAGGAAGAAGAGAATGTAGGCGAGCGGTACGTTGTACAAAGCCGCCACGGCCACCCTGCCCTTTCCATCATGTCGCAGAACCGCCAAGGCATTACCATACGCCTACACGCCGGCTCGGGCGCGACGGACGCAGAGCTCGCAGCCGCCTTAAAGGACGCATTGGCGCACCTGAAGTCTGCCGGCTCCCCCCTGCCCCAATGATGCGCGGTACAAACTCCTTTCCGAAGCTCCTTTCCGTGTTTCCCCGGGGAAACATTCCGATAGCGTCGGATTTAATAGCTCCCTGCCAGACTAATCAAGATTGTGTTTCCCCGGGGAAACACCCGTGAGCCGCGCCAAACGAGCCATCGTGTCCGACCAGTTTGACATGTTCTTGCCATATCTCTCGGACCTCCCGTTTCGCGACCAACGTGAGATGATGGAACGTCCGTTCTTTAGCCTCGCGAAGACCAAGCGGGTTAAACCGATCGACTATACATCCCCGAACGGAAAACTCTGGGTGCACGTGTCCGCTAATCCCGACTACGGGATGGCGACCATTTGGGACGCCGATATTCTCATCTATTGCGCAAGTGTCTTGGCGGACATGGCGCGAAAGGGAAAAAACGACATCCCGCGCAAGCTGAACATCATGCCTTATGACCTCCTTCGCGCCATCGGCCGCCCAACAACAGGTCGTGCATACGAACTCCTCGCGGGGGCACTTGATCGTCTTACAGCAACCACCGTTAAGACGAATATCCGTGCTGATAACCGGCGCGAAGCCACATTCGGCTGGCTTGATGGCTGGACCCAACTCGTAGATGAGGAAACCGAGCGCTCGCGCGGAATGACCCTGGAACTTTCAAGCTGGTTCTATGAGGGCGTTCTAATGACCGGCGGCGTTCTCGCCATTGATCGAGACTATTTTCGCTTAACTGGTGGCCGCGAACGCTGGCTCTACAAAGTTGCGCGCAAACACGCGGGCGGAGCGGGGCAGGGGGGCTTCGCCATATCGATGCCGACCCTGTTCGAAAAATCGGGCGCAGAGGGTCAATACCGACGGTTCAAATTCGAAATCCTGAAACTTGCAGAAAAGAACGCCCTTCCTGGCTATCACCTTTCGATCGTGCTGGCAGACGGCAAGACAGAGCCGACGCTGCGCATGCGCCGCGCTGATCAGACGCCGGAATTAGCACCTGATCAAGGATCGGGCACTCCGGCAGATGGACAAAGGACGCGGGCTGAGCATGGCGGACGAACTACGCCTGCAAAGGCCAGCGCCGCGCCCTCGTCGGAACCAACTGTGGACGCACGATCACTCATCTCGCGGACCATCGTGGGCCTCTCAAACAAGGCCACGCAAGGGTTTCTAATGGAAGATACTCTTCAATATTGTCGGAGCCAGTTCCCTGGCTGGGATATCCAATCACTACATGCGGAGTTCGCTCGCTGGATTGACGCCGATCCAAAGCGTACACCGGCCAATTGGCAAAAGGCATTCATCGGCTTTGTCAGAAACTACGACGAAAAACATCGGCACGAACTGAAAGGTTAAGTCGGCCACCCACCCCCGTTCCGAATGTGTCGTCAACCAATGGCTGACCTTGCGGCCTCCCCATGGCTTTCCATTTTTTTGAACAAGTCCTCGTCATTCCGACCACGAGGAGATTCAAATCTGGGCTTCAATCCGACGTTCTTGCCTAACCTTCGATCTTTCAGGAACATGCAACGTACTATCGGGAACGGATTCGCGACCTTTCAGGAACGCTTAGATCGACCCTTCAGGAACGCTCAGCCGACATATAAGGAACACACCATGGTTCGCGACTCGGCGGATTTACTTCATTTTCCCGGATCGGCCATTCTCTTAACTCTCTAACTCTGAATTAAATGTCTAACCTTAATGATAAAAATGGGTTTCAGAAATGGAATGGTGAACTGCCCCTGATCACGACACTGCGCATGTGCTCGTCGCGCTTCGCGAGACCTGCTGAGCGGGGAAGAAGCGAGTAAATTGCACATCTGCAATTCCGTACACTGGCACGACGGGGTTCGTTCACTGCCATTTGGCCAAAATTGCACGCGTGCAATTTTGTGTAGCGGGCAGAGATGGCTGCGCTCCCCCAAGAAATGCGTGGGTAATTTTTTGGCAGCCAAGGATGGATACATCAGAGCCCGACTTACAGGCATTCACACCAGGGCGTCAGGTTTCTCACTGTTGACCGCGATTGTGCCCGCCCAAATCGAATCTGCTATTATCCTCGCGTCGCAATACGAAGCTGATTGTATTATCTTGCGCTTTTTCGTCAATGACGGTTTAAATTGCGAAAATCAGACTGCCT
>TARA_R100000501_G_scaffold5402_1_pt1 | contig 10198 bp, 9 predicted proteins | sample TARA_R100000501 | Tara Oceans TARA_R100000501 (sample SAMEA2620120) | marine metagenome | biome: marine biome (ENVO:00000447); feature: mesopelagic zone (ENVO:00000213) & marine oxygen minimum zone (ENVO:01000065); material: "saline water (ENVO:00002010), including plankton... | reverse complement strand
GGCAAGGCGGCTGACGACACGCTGGGGCCTATTCTGGCCGCCCAGCAGATCGAGGATGTCGTGGCCTATCTTGCCACGTTGAAAGACTAAGAACCCCACCCAGCGGGATCTGATCAGGAGTGATGATAATGGAATTTACACGACGTAGTGCGATTGCGATGGGGGCAGGTGCCTTTGCCGCTCTGTCCCTGCCCAAGCTGGCCGTGGCCGCTGCCGGGGATGACGCGATTGCTGCCTTTACCGGCGGTGCAGAGATGGCTGATACCGGCGTAACCCTGACCGCCCCCGAGATTGCGGAAAACGGCAATACCGTCCCGATCGAGGTCGACGCCCCCGGTGCCACTGAAATCATGGTGCTGGCGCTTGGCAACCCCACGCCGCCTGTGGCGAACTTCAAGTTCGGCCCGCTGGCAGCAACGCAGCACGCCTCCACCCGCATCCGCTTGGCGGGCACGCAGGATGTGGTGGCGATCGCCAAGCTGGCCGACGGCTCTTTCGCCAAGGCGACCAGCACAATCAAAGTAACAATCGGCGGCTGCGGCGGCTAAGGCGAGAGGAAGAAAAACATGGCATCTGGTGTAAAACCCCGCGTCAAAGTCCCCAAGTCAGCAGCGGCTGGCGAAACCATCACGATCAAGACCCTGATCAGCCACAAGATGGAATCCGGCCAGCGCAAGGACAGCGACGGCAACACGATCCCGCGGTCGATCATCAATCGTTTCACCTGCGATTTTAACGGCGAGAATGTGATCGATGTCGCGATGGAGCCCGCGATCTCGACCAACCCGTATTTCGAATTCGACGCCACCGTGCCCGAAGCGGGGACATTCACCTTCACGTGGTATGACGATGACGGCGATGTCTACGAGGAAACCAAAGACATCGCGATCAGCTAAGCGTCCGCATCCTTGGGAGGAACAGGAATGAGCAATTTCACAAAAGGTCTGGGCGCGTGCCTTGCTGCGGCGCTGATGTCGACGGGGGCCTTCGCCGATCCCGCGGATGATACGCTGGTGATCAACGGAGAGATCGACATCGTGACCCGCACTGAAGCCCCCGCGCATATGGCGGACGCGTTGGACGAGGTCATGTCGGGCTGGCTTTTCCGCGGTGCCGAGACCCGCGCGATGCAGGCCGATGATTTTGACAACGCGGGCATGATCTTTGTGGAACAGGCCGAAGATGTCTGGAACACCGCCGACGGATCAGAGGGTAAATCCTGCGCGGATTGTCACGGGGCCTCGGCCGAGATGGCGGGCGTGCGTCCGGTCTATCCCAAGTATGTCGAATCTGCGGGCGAGGTGCGCACGCTGGAAATGCAGATCAACGATTGCCGCGAGAACCGCATGGGTGCGGAAAAGTGGAAATACACTGGCGGCGACATGGTGAACATGACGGCGCTGATCTCCTCTGTCTCGCGGGGGATGCCGGTGAATATCGCCATCGACGGTCCGGCCCAATCCACATGGGAGCAGGGCAAAGAGATCTACTATACCCGTTTCGGCCAGCTTGAACTGTCCTGTGCCAATTGCCACGAAGACAATTATGGCAACATGATCCGTGCCGACCACCTGAGCCAAGGCCAGATCAACGGCTTCCCGACTTACCGTCTGAAAAACACCAAGCTGAACGCGGTGCAGGCCCGTTTTAAAGGCTGTGTTCGCGACACCCGTGCCGAGACCTTTGCCCCCGGCAGCCCCGAGTTTGTCGCACTAGAGCTGTACGTCGGCTCGCGCGGGAACGGGTTGTCGGTCGAAGGGCCCTCTGTCCGGAACTAACCTGAAAAGACCCGTTTCGCCGATGCGAGGCGGGTCTTTTTATCATATTATTATTCAAATATGCGCATATGAATTGCGCGTCGAAAAGGCCAACCTATGATCTCTCGTCGTGACTTTCTTCAGGCCAGCATGGCTGCAACGGCTTTGTATGGTGCGTCGTCCTTTGGCAACTGGGGCAAGCTCGCCGCGCAGCAGGCGTTGACGCAGGATAAATTGCTTGAATTCGACACCTTCGGGAATGTCAGCCTGATCCACGTGACCGACATTCACGCGCAGTTGAAACCGATCTATTTCCGCGAACCTTCGGTCAACATCGGTGTGGGCGAGAACCGCGGGAAGGTGCCGCATCTGACCGGCGCGGATTTCCGCAAGCTTTACGGGATCGCGGACGGCAGCCCCTCGGCCTATGCGCTGACCTATAACGATTTTTCGGCGCTGGCGCAGGGCTATGGCAAGATGGGCGGTCTGGACCGTGTGGCGAGTGTGATCAACCAGATCCGCGCGGACCGGCCTGATGCGCTGCTGCTGGATGGCGGCGACACCTGGCACGGCAGCTACACCTGCTACCACACGCAGGGTCAGGACATGGTCAATGTGATGAACGCGCTCAAGCCTGACGCGATGACCTTTCACTGGGAATTCACGCTCGGTTCTGACCGCGTGGCAGAGATCGTCGAGGGGCTGCCCTTTGCCGCCCTGGGGCAGAACATCTTTGACGCCGAATGGGACGAACCGACAGAGCTTTTCCCACCCTACAAGTTCTACGAGACAGGCGGCGTTAAAGTCGCGGTGATCGGGCAGGCTTTCCCCTATATGCCGATCGCCAACCCCGGCTGGATGTTCCCCGAATACTCGTTCGGTATCCGCGACGAGCGTATGCAGGAAATGGTGGACGAGGTCCGCGCCAAAGGGGCCGAACTGGTCGTCTGCCTGAGTCACAACGGCTTTGATGTGGACAAGCAGATGGCGGGCGTGGTGACGGGGATCGACGTGATCCTGTCGGGTCACACCCATGACGCGCTGCCCGAGCCTGTGCTGGTGGGCGAGACGATCATCGTCGCCTCGGGGTCGAACGGAAAATTCGTCAGCCGCGTCGATCTGGACGTGCGCAACGGCCGCATGATGGGCTTCCGGCACAAGCTGATCCCGATCTTTTCCGACGTGATTGCGCCTGATCCGGCGATGACCGCGCTGATCGACGCACAACGCGCCCCCTATCTTGACCAGCTGACAGAGGTGATCGGCACCACCGCCGAAGACACGCTGCTGTACCGGCGCGGCAATTTCAACGGCAGCTGGGATGACCTGATCTGCGACGCGCTGCTTTCCGAGCGCGAGGCCGATATCGCGCTGAGCCCCGGTGTGCGGTGGGGGCCGTCGATCCTGCCGGGGCAGGACATCACGCGCGAGGATATCTGGAACGTCACCTCTATGACCTACCCCGAAGCCTACCGGACCGAGATGACTGGTGAATTCCTGCATGTCGTGCTGGAAGACGTGGCCGACAACCTGTTTAACCCCAACCCCTATTACCAGCAGGGCGGTGACATGGTGCGCACTGGCGGGCTTGGCTACCGCATTGACGTGACCCAGCCCCAAGGCAGCCGCATCACTGAACTGACCTTGCTGAAAACCGGTGAACGTATCGATCCGGCCAAGACGTATCAGGTTGCAGGCTGGGCCAGCGTGAACGAAGGCACCGAGGGCCCCGCGATCTGGGACGTGGTCGAAAGCCACATCCGCAAGCAGGGCAGCGTGTCGCTGGACCCCAACACCAGCGTCATCGTCAAGGGCGCGTAACAGGGCAGCATGAAAGGCAAGGCCATGGCACCACGGAAGACAGCGAACAGACGGGCCTTCTTGCGTGGCGCGGCGACTGCTGGACTAGGGGCGATGGCGGCCCGTAGCGCCGCCGCGCAATCGCCCGATCCCTTGATCGTTGAACCGCAACCCTGGGCGCAGGGCTTGGGCGATGGGGTGGATGTCACGCCCTACGGTCTGCCGATCCGGTTCGAGCAAGACGTGGTGCGGCGCAATGTGCCTTGGTTGACGGCGGATACCATCAGTTCGATCAACTTCACCCCGATCCACGCGCTGGACGGTACGATCACCCCGCAGGGCTGCGCCTTTGAGCGGCATCACTCGGGCGCGATCGAACTGTCGAAACAGGATTACCGCCTGATGGTGAACGGGCTGGTGGACCGCCCGCTGGTGTTCACCTACGCCGATCTGGAACGTTTCCCGCGCGAAAATCACGTATATTTCTGCGAATGTGCCGCCAATTCGGGCATGGAATGGGCCGGCGCGCAGTTGAACGGGGCGCAGTTCACCCATGGCATGATCCATAATATGGAATACACCGGCGTGCCCCTGCGGTTGCTGCTAGAGGAAGCCAGCTATGACCCCGCGGGCAAATGGGTGTATGTCGAGGGGGCGGATGCGTCGTCGAACGGGCGGTCGATCCCGATGGAGAAGGCGCTCGATGATGTGCTTGTCGCGTTCAAAGCGAATGGCGAGGCGCTGCGCAAGGAACACGGCTACCCCGTGCGGCTGGTCGTGCCGGGGTGGGAGGGCAACCTCTGGGTCAAATGGCTCCGCCGGATAGAGGTCACGGACGCGGCCGTCGAAAGCCGCGAGGAAACGTCGAAATACACCGATACGCTGGCCGATGGCACCAGCCGCAAATGGACGTGGGCGATGGACGCAAAATCCGTCATCACCGCACCAAGCCCGCAATCGCCGGTGCCCCATGGGGCGGGGCCTTTGGTGATCACCGGGCTGGCATGGTCAGGGCGCGGTGCGATCACCCGCGTGGATGTGTCGACGGATGGTGGTGCAAGCTGGCAAACCGCGCGACTGGCCCAAAAGGGCACGCCGATGTCGCTCAGCCGCTTTTACCTCGATGTGCAGTGGGACGGCACAGAGATGTTGCTGCAATCCCGCGCGATGGATGACACGGGCTATGTCCAGCCGACGAAAACGCAACTGCGCGCGGTGCGGGGGCTGAACTCTGTCTACCATAACAACGGCATCCAGACATGGTGGCTGCACGCGGACGGGAGCGTTGAAAATGTCGAAGTTTCTTAACACCATTGCGGCGTGTGTCATCGCCACGGCCACGGCTTTGCCCTTGGCGGCGGCCCCCTTCGGTCTGGGCCGCGCCGCGCTGCCGGAAGAGATCGCGGCCTGGGATGTGGACGTGCTGCCCGATGGGCGCGGTCTGCCCGAGGGGCAGGGCGATGTGCTGACGGGCGAAGCGATTTTTACCGACAAATGCGCCGCCTGCCACGGGGACTTTGCCGAAGGCCGCGGGAACTGGCCTGCGCTGGCGGGCGGGCAGGACACGCTGGCGGATGCCGATCCGGTCAAGACGGTCGGGTCCTATTGGCCGCATCTGTCCACAAGCTTCGACTATATCCGCCGATCCATGCCCTATGGCGATGCGGGAACGCTGACGGCGGATGAGGTCTATGCCATCGTGGCGTATATCCTGTATTCCAACGATCTGGTGGCAGAGGAATTTACCCTGTCCAAAAATAACTTCGCCGCGGTCCGGATGCCTAATGCGGACGGTTTCCTTCGCGATGATCGCGACACTACGGAATTGCCGGGCTGGCAGGTTGCGCCGTGTATGGAGGACTGCAAGGAAAGCGTGAACGTTACCATGCGCGCGCTGTCGCTGGATGTGACACCCAAGGACGCCGCCCCCGCGACTGTGCCGCAAGAAACGCCCGTTGCCGATGTCGAGCCAGCGTCAGAGCCTGCTGCCGACCCCGCCTTGCTCGCCGATGGAGAGTTGGTGTTCCGCAAATGCAAAGCCTGCCATCAGCTGGGCAAACGCGCCAAAAACCGCGCGGGCCCGGTCCTGAACGGGATCGTCGGTGCGCCTGCCGGTGGGGTCGAGGGGTTCAAATACTCGCGCGCCCTGATGGCGCAGGCAGAGGATGGGCTGATCTGGACACCCCAGACGCTGGACGCCTTTCTGGCTTCACCGCGCAGCTTTATGAAGGGCACCAAGATGGGGTTTTCCGGCTTGAAAAGCAATGCCGAGATCAAGGCGGTGATCGCGTATCTCAACAGCTTTCCGGCCCCGTGACGGTGCGCATGATTGGCGACGTGCGGCGAGGGTGATAGGATAGGCCCGCGCCCGTTTGTGAAAGGACAAGGATGAGACCGTTACAGATTGCCGCAGCACTTTGCCTTTGTGCCGCGCCGCTCGCCGCTCAGGATCAGGCCGTGACCTACGCCTATGACGGTAGCTTTGACGATGCGACCTTCGCGGTCGAGAACGCGATTGTCGGCAAGGGGCTGGTCATCGACCACGTCAGCCACACGGGCGAGATGCTGGCCCGTACTGCCAGCGACGTCGGCAGCGATGTCGAGATCTTTCGCGCGGCAGACGTGTTTCTGTTCTGCTCTGCCGTGGTGTCGCGCAAGGTGATGGAGGCGGACCCGATGAACATCGCCCATTGTCCCTACAGCATATTTGTCACCGACATCGACGGCGCGGTCTCTGTCGGGTATCCGACCTACCCGGACGGCCCCATGCAAGAGGTGCAGGCCCTGCTGGACGAGATCACGCAAAGCGCGCTGGACGGGTTCTGAATGCTGCCGCTGTTGCGTAGAGCAGGCGGCAGGCACAGGACGCTTTGTCGCGGCGGCTGTGGCGGTCGGGCAGCACAATCCGCTTCCTTGATAAAAAATTCCATAGTATGAATATGTTCGACTCGACGACGGGGCGCAGCCTTCAGATGTCGGGCGAAAAAGCGCAAACGGAGCAGGTGACCATGACTGAATACCCCGTGAATATGGATGTCATCCCCGATGTCTCGGGCCACTTTGATCCGGTGACCAATACGATCAGCTATATCGTGCGGGATCCGAACTCCAACGCCTGTGCGATCATCGATTCCGTGATGGATATCGACTATGCCGCCGGACGGATCACCTATGACCACGCGGACAAGCTCATCGCCGAGGTCGAAGCGCAGGGGCTCGCGCTGGAGTGGATCATCGAGACCCACGTCCATGCCGACCACCTGTCTGCCGCGCCCTATATCCAGCAAAAGCTGGGCGGCAAGATCGGCGTCGGAGAGCAGATCATGACCGTGCAGGACACTTTTGGGAAAGTGTTCAACGAGGGGACGGAATTCCAGCGCGACGGGTCGCAGTTCGACGCCTTGTTCAAGGATGGCGATCGCTACCGCGTCGGCGGCATGGAATGTTTTGCTATCTACACCCCCGGTCACACGCCCGCATGCATGGTGCATGTCATGGGCAATGCCGCCTTCACGGGCGATACGCTGTTCATGCCCGACGGCGGCTCTGCTCGCGCGGATTTCCCCGGTGGCGACGCCGGAGAGCTGTATGACAGCATCCAGAAGGTCTTGTCCCTGCCGGACGACATGCGCCTGTTTATGTGCCACGACTACGGGCCCAATGGGCGCGATATCCAGTGGGAAACCACCGTGGGCGAAGAGAAAGCGCATAACATCCATGTGGGCGGCGGCAAAACGCGCGAGGAATTCATCGCCTTTCGCACCGAACGCGACGCGCAGCTGTCGATGCCGAAACTGATCATCCCGTCGCTTCAGGTCAACATGCGCGCCGGACATATGCCGCGTGACAAGGACGGGAACCTGATGCTCAAGGTGCCGGTGAACGGGTTGTAATCGGGTGCGTATCCCCGCCGCTGCCCGCCGCTATCTGCCCGTCCTCGACTGGGGGCGCGACTATGACAGGGCGGCCTTGTCCAATGATCTGATCGCGGCGGTGATCGTCACGATCATGTTGATCCCGCAATCGCTGGCCTATGCGCTGCTGGCGGGGCTGCCGCCCGAAGCGGGGCTCTATGCATCGATCGCGCCGATCCTGCTTTATGCCGTCTTTGGCACCAGCCGCGCGTTGGCGGTGGGGCCGGTGGCGGTGGTGTCGCTGATGACAGCCGCCGCCTTGGGCAATATCGCCGATCAGGGCACGATGGGCTATGCCGTCGCCGCGTTGACGCTGGCCTTGCTGTCTGGGGTAATGCTGCTGGTGATGGGCGTGTTCAAACTGGGGTTTCTGGCGAATTTCCTGTCCCACCCCGTGATCTCGGGCTTTATCACCGCCTCTGGCGTGATCATCGCCGCCAGCCAGATCAAGCATATTCTGGGCATCGATGCCTCTGGCGGCAATCTGGCAGAGCTGCTGATGTCGATCTGGGGCAATCTGGGCACGGTGAACTGGACGACGGTGGTGATTGGCGTGTCTGCAACGCTGTTCCTGTTCTGGGTGCGCAAGGGGCTGAAACCTTTCCTGCGCGCGCGTGGCGTGGGCCCACGGGCGGCGGATGTGGCGACCAAGGCGGGGCCCGTGGCGGCGGTGGTTGTCACCACATTGGCGGTCTGGGCCTTTGATCTCGCGGGGCAGGGCGTCAAGATCGTGGGTGCCGTGCCGCAAAGCCTGCCGCCGCTGACGCTGCCGGACCTGTCTTTCGATCTGATGGGCAGCCTGCTGCTGCCGGCCTTTCTGATCTCTGTCATCGGGTTTGTTGAATCCATCTCTGTCGCGCAAACGCTTGCCGCGAAACGGCGTCAGCGGATCAATCCGGATCTAGAGCTGATCGGTCTGGGGGCAGCCAATATCGGCGCGGCCTTTACGGGGGGCTATCCGGTCACGGGGGGCTTTGCGCGGTCTGTGGTGAACTTTGACGCAGGGGCGCAGACACCGGCGGCGGGGGCCTATACCGCCGTGGGGCTGGCCGTGGCCGCACTGGCGCTGACGCCGCTGGTCTTCTTTCTGCCGCAAGCGACCTTGGCCGCGACGATCATCGTGGCCGTGCTGACGCTGGTGGATTTCTCGATCCTGAAAAAGGCATGGGGCTATTCCAAATCAGATTTCGCTGCCGTGCTGTCGACCATGTTGATCACCTTGGGCAGCGGGGTCGAATTGGGGGTGACCTGCGGGGTGGTGCTGTCGATCTTTCTGCATCTCTATAAAACCACCAAACCGCATATTGCCGAAGTCGGGCTGGTGCCGGGCACCGAACACTTCCGCAATATCAACCGCCACGAGGTCGAGACCTGCCCAACGGTGCTGACCCTGCGCATCGACGAGAGCCTGTATTTCGCCAACGCGCGGTTCCTGGAGGATTGCATCTACGACCGGCTGGCGGGCAACACGTGTCTGCGCCATGTCGTGCTGATGTGCTCTGCCATCAACGAGATCGACTTTAGCGCGCTGGAATCGCTTGAAGCGATCAACGCGCGGCTGCGTGACATGGGGATCAAACTGCACCTGTCCGAGGTCAAAGGCCCTGTCATGGACCGTCTGAAAAAGCAGCATTTCATCTCGGATTTGACAGGCAGCGTGTTCCTGTCCCAGCATGCAGCCTATGTCGCCTTGGGAAAAGCTGCCGCATAGTCACCCATCGTTTGCAAGTTTCTGTTTGATCGTTACAACTGCTGTCAGGGGCTGCGGAACGGCGTTCCGCAGCGGGGAGAGAACTATTTCAGGACAGTGATATGATACCGATCAATCCGCCGGCACCGGCGACGACACCCACGAAAACCATCGTCGAGGTCGTGCGCGACAACGCCAAAGCACATCCGGAAAAACCTGCGCTGGCCTGTGACGGGCAAACCGTCAGCTGGGGGGCATTCGACCAGCGCATCAACAAGATCGCCAATCTGCTGCTGTCGATGGGGGTGAGCAAGGGCGACAACATCGCGATCATCTCGCCCAACTCCATTCCCTATGCAGAGCTGTTTATGGGCATCTTGCGGGCAGGGGCCTGCGTGACGCCGCTGTCGACGATGGCCTCGCCCGATGCGCTGCAAAAGATGCTGACCGACTGCGGCGCACGCGCGATCTTTGTCGCGGCGCAATATCTTGAACTGGTCGATGGCTTTATCGCCGATCTGGATCTGGCGCGCTTTGCCATTGATTTCGACCATCCCGCGTTTCAGTCCTATGGCGCCGCGGTTGACGGGGCTTCGGACTCCGACCCCGAAATCCAGATCGAGATGTCGGATGCGTTCAACCTGATCTATTCCTCGGGCACGACCGGCACGCCCAAGGGCATCTTGCACAATCACTGGATGCGGTCGGCGCAGATGGACCGCGTGTCGCCCAACGGCTACGACGATAACGCCCGCACGCTGCTGTCGACGCCGCTGTATTCCAACACAACGATCGTGTCCTTCCTGCCGACGCTTTATGGCGGCTCGACCGTCTATCTGATGCCGAAGTTCGACGCCCGCGGGTACCTCGAGATCGTGCAGCGTGAAAAGATCACCCACACGATGCTGGTGCCGGTACAGTACAAACGTATCATGGATGTGCCTGACTTTGACACCTTCGACCTGTCATCGATGCAGGTGAAATTCTCCACTTCCGCGCCGCTGCGGGCCGAGGTCAAGGCGGATGTGCTGGCGCGC
>TARA_R100000501_G_scaffold8826_1_pt1 | contig 10316 bp, 12 predicted proteins | sample TARA_R100000501 | Tara Oceans TARA_R100000501 (sample SAMEA2620120) | marine metagenome | biome: marine biome (ENVO:00000447); feature: mesopelagic zone (ENVO:00000213) & marine oxygen minimum zone (ENVO:01000065); material: "saline water (ENVO:00002010), including plankton... | reverse complement strand
ACAGTTAGGGTTAGCCAAGTTTGAATACTGGAGAGCTAAAGCTAAAGCTGAAGAGTTAAGAACACCTGCAATAACAACTGGTGGGTTGGAAGGTATTCGGCTTAAAGCTAAACAAACTTATCAAACTCACAAGTCAAGATATTATGGTGCACAAGTTGCAACCTTATCATGGGAGAAAGGTTTTAAGGAAGAGTTTCGTGAGAGACCAATCAAACAAGCAGCTTTGACAGGAGTTGGTTTTATTGGTGGTGGAGTTTATGGGAAGGTATCTAAACCAGTTTCTAAGTTTGTGGCTGGTTCTTCTATTGCTGGCAAGATTGGGACAGGGGTAAAGGTTGCTGTGCCAACTGGCATTGTTGGTGTTACAACATATCAAGTTTCAAAGTTACCAACTCTTGAAGAGAAAGGGAAGTTTGTTGGTAAGCTTTCTGCTGAAAGTTTAGCCTTGGGCATAGGGTTTGGAGCTGGTACTAAACTAATTAGACCTAGCACAGTTGCTAGTGTTGTTACTGAAGCTCCATCAAAGTTAAGGTTGACTGGTAGACAGTATTATAAGAAAGACCAGTTCACTAGAAAGTTTGCTAAGACTGCTGAAGTTAAGTTTGACAAACAAACTTTTACAGGTAAAGGGAAAAAAGACATTCAAATTAGAGTTAAGTCAAGTAGACCATCAGCCTTTGTTGGCAAAAGGACTGGCAAGAATTGGCGTGAAACTTTGTTTCAAACTCCATCAAGTTATACTTACTCTACAACTGCCCGAAAGTTTGGTAAGACTAAATATTATATTAGAAGTTACACAACCCCTAAAGGCGTCACTGTTGCAAAAGTTTACAAAGGCGACAAGTTAATTAAAACTACTAAAAGTTTTGACAAAGATTATGTTGGAGTGACTGAGATGGTTAAAACTAAAGGTGTTATTAAAAAAGGTAAGTCTGAGTTTCCAAGGTTTAGGAAAGGAAAAATGATTTCTCCAGCCGTTTCCAAGTATAAAGTTAAAAGGTTTACTTTCAAACAAGAAGTTTTTAGTAAAGTTAAACCATCTAAGAAGAAAGGAATTTATGATGTTAAAGGTAAAATTATGACTAGGGAGAGAGTGCAAAGGGTAGACTTGGCTGAACCATTAGAAATTAAAAGGTTCATTGGAGCTAAGTCTGATAAAGGGAAAAAGTTTTATGAATTTACAACTGTTACAAAGAAAGCTCAGTTAGTAAGGAAGCCTGTCACTCCAAAAGACTATTTTAAAATTCAAGACCTAGCATTTTCTGACAGAGGCATTGGCATAAAAGGTAAGAAGGTTCAAACTCCAAGGTTGAAAACTCAAGTTGAACAAATGTATCGGACTGATGTTGACATAACTTACCAGTATCCAACCAAGAAAAGTTTGTTTAAGTCAAAGAAAGGTGAAACTTTGTTGGGTGTTAAAAGGTTGCAACAGGTTCAAACACCTGAGCTTAGCCTTAAAGATTCTAAATTTAAAGCACAAGTTGGTAGTTTTATTAAACCTCCAACCACATTCAAACCACAAACTGGATTCAAAACTTTGGTTTCACCACAAATGAAGAAAGGTTACATTGTTGAGCCTATGAGTAAAGAGTTGGAGAAGGTTAAAACTTTGCCAAGGGTTGCAACACAGAAAAGGCAGAAAGGGAAAGAAGAAAGTTTAATTAATGTTAAAGATATACAAAGGACTAGGGTTCAAGACCTTACCAAGTTAGGTGTTAGGGTTGCTACAACTCAAGTGCAAAAACCTAAGCAAGCACAGATACAAAAGCAAGCCTTTGCTCAAGTACAAACTCAACCCCAACAACCAGTACAACCAAGGAGAAGCAGAACTTATACACCAAGGATAAATAAGATTACAACCCCTCCTCCACCAGTCATCATCCCTTACATTGGTATTGATACACCCATAAAGAAAAGTGTTATAAAGAAGAAAGTTAAAAAGAAAGCTAAGTTTGGTTACACAGTTTCATTATCCGAACAGTTCAAACCATTCAGAAAGTTTAAACCTATTGCAAAGATTCCTGAACAGCAAAGGTTCACAGGTTTTGAGATTAGACCTTTATTAAAAACCCAATCTCGTAGAAGGAGGCTATAAAAATGTTAGATAATTTTGGACAGAATGTTGACCCACAGCAACAGGTTCAACAAATGGAAAACCAAAACCCTGAGGGTGGAGGTAGTAAAGAGATTTATTCGCAAGGAGTCGGTGGCGATGGAATTGACGCAACACAGATTAAACATTTACTGAGCAATGATGACTTGTTAGTATCGATTGAATGTTTCTTGCGAGGGCGAAGGGTTGACCCTTTCACAGGGAAAGAGGTTAAAACTGACCCTTTAATGAATGAAGAAGGTATTAACCGAGTAATGCAAGTTTTAACTTTACACTGTGACAAAATGTTTCAGTTGTCAAGCATTCAAGAGATTGAAGTTCGAGCTTTAACTTTGGACATTGTGCAAGAACTTAACAAAGTTTTACACATTAATGCTGAAGAGTATGAATTGAACGAACATGAAATTCCTATGATAGTAAAAAACATTGGACACAGTATTTATATGACACTTAAAAAATCACAAGATGGAAACTTTCAAGGGTTCCTTAGAAGTAACTTTAAAACAATTGAACATACTACTCCCCAAAGTTCTGGTTTTAGTTTTGGTAAATTGTTTCCATCAAAAAGATAATTAAGAAGGAGGCAAAAAGATGGCAATAGTAGAAGATTTAGGCATTACCTATGTTAGCAACTTTATGCCAAGCTTTGGTGGTAGCTTTGTTATGACCATAGTTTGGGGTTTGGTGATAGGTTTATTACTAGCTGTATTAATATGGTGGGTTTTAAACTTGATTCAGTTTAAGTATGGTGCAAACATATGGGTAAGAAGAGGTAACAACTTGCTGGTTTCAAAAACTGTACCAGCAAAATTGGTGAGAAAGTTCGACGATAAAACTTTAAGCATGTTCATTGGAGCACCATTTAAGAAAAAGATTGCAGTTCCAGGGTTCGAGTTCATATTACCTTCAACCGATAAAAGGTTTAGGGAAGGAATCGTAAACATCTTAAAGATTGATGAAGAAACCTTTACACCAATTGAAGTAAGAATAGTAGATGATAATGTTAGGCTAGTTCCACTGGCAAACAAGCTAAACTCAATAAGGGCTTTAGACAAAGAGTTGCAAGCAACTTTCAGTGCGAAAGACTTTTGGGCGCAGCATGGTGCAATGGTGGTACAAATGGCAAGTTTGGTATTAATTATAGGTGCAATTTTTATCATAACTGTCATGCAAGCTGACAACTTTCAAGCAATCAATGGTGCTGCGAGTGCAATTCGTGATGCCGTTGAACAACTGAACAATTGTCGTGTTGCAGGGTCAACATTTTAAAAAGGTTTAAAAATGCAGAAAACATATAGGTTTAAAATGATAGGAGGTGAGTAAGATTTCATGGGCAATTGCAATAGTTCTTAGCACACTAGGCTCAGCTTTCTTCCTTGTTTACCTTGCTGCCAACTTCGAGGGTAAGTCTTACCTTTATGGTTGGCTAAAACTACTCTTTTTAATTTTAGCACTATTTATAGTATTAATTAATGCAACGCTACCCGTCCACATTATAGACTTTGCTAACCAGACTGAGGTTACGAATCATACTTTTGTAGGTATGGCAAACATTGCAAGTTTGAATGTTAAGGTGGTAAGCATAGGGATAACCTTTTTCATGTGGATATTCTTCGTATGGATGATTATCATTGCAGTAAAATACTTGTGGAGGGGTAAAGTTGAGAAAGAATAGTAGAATGATTAGGGTTTCAACTGAGTTTGAACAAGAACTTAAAAGGTTGCAAAAGAACTTTCAAGATAACTTTGGAGAGAAACCTTCTCTTCCAGCTTTAACTCGTAACTTAAAGATTGAAATGGGGAAACCTTCCATAAGGTTTGAACTGAAGAAATATAAGAATAGGTTTGGTGAAAAAGAATGAAAAAGAAAGGAAACATTGTGTTTGACATTGCAGTATTTTCTGTAATGTTGCTTGTAGTATTATTATCTTTCTATGTAGTTCACAATGTTTGGAGTTCCATCAATGCTGACCTTTTGAGTGACCCTGACATGCAAGCTGGCACAGTGAACGAAACTTACACTGCAGTAGGAGGTTTTGCCAATTCTTTACAATACATTTACATTTTCATGTTCATTTGCATGGTAATTTATTTAATAATAGCTGCACAGTATATCCAAACCCATCCTGGGTTTTTCATAATAGGAATATTTGGTTTGATTATTATGATAATCTTTGCAGGATATTTTGCTAATGTGATAAATGATTTCAATGAAGATGCCTCCTTTGCCGAGCAAAAGGAAGCCTTTAGCATAGGTTCTAATATAGGTTTATATATGCCATTGTTTATACTATTGATAGGAGGTTTAGTATTCATATTTTTATATGCTAAGTTTGGATGACAAAAATGAAAAGAGATGGGAGAATTAAGTTATTTTGTATGATTTTGTTAGCTTTTCTGCTATCTTTCTCTTGCGTGGTAGGTTTTGACTTTGATAATGTTAAAAGTTTTGAAGATACTGGTGAGTATGGTAAGATTGAAATTCGTAATGCTTTTGGTATAGGGGGTAAGCTTGCCGAGTATGAATTGACTACAAACACTGACACTTGTTTCACTCACTGCTACGCTGAAGGAACTGCAACACTGTACAATGACGCACCTTTGTTTGAAGATTTGAATGTTAAAGGTATCACTGGTGACTACATTACAATACAATCCACACAATTTTTTGTTAAAACTATAACTATTGTAACCGAAGAACATAAAACTTTCGATGCACAGTGTGAAGAAGTTCAAGAAAAGAATGGTTCGGTTTCAAATGTTTGCACTAATGTTCAAACTGGAACAGAATATATTGATACTGAAGTTGTAACTTGGGAACCTTACAATTACGAAACTCTTGAAGCTGGAGATTATGAGTGGAGAATTGAAGGTAAGAAAGGTCTTGACCAAAGTGTAGACTGGATTGCATACTCTCAAGGGATAGACTTTGAAGAATGGGCTTGGTGGGATAATGATTTTGATTATAGGCAAGCCATTTCTATTAACAACAGTGGAAATGATAACTTGTTAGAACATTATACTGTAGAAGTTAGTGGACTTAATACTACTGATGGTACAAAGTTTAACCAAACTAACTCTAACAGTTTAGCTGTTGTGTGTGATGGTGTTGAAGTTGATAAGATTTTCGTTAATGAAAGTGATGTTGGTAGAGGTAAGGAAGCTGAGTATGGAACACAGAGTGGTTGGGCAACAAGCAACACAACTTTCATGTTTAAGTTACCAACCCAGATAGGAAAACAAAGTATTAATGATACTATGTGTTATGTCTATTATGGTAAGTTAGATTACAATTCTACCAAGAGTAACATAAGCAACATTGCTTTATTGTATGATGATTTTAAAAGGAGTGACTCTGAAACTATTGGTAATGGTTGGGTTGAGAATGATACTTTGAATGGTGCAAAGATTGTTAATGAACAGTTTCAACAGGTTGATGGCAACAATGGTATTGCCGTGAGAGAGTTGGATGTTGGCAACTGTACAGATTGTCAAAAGTATGAAATTTGGGCAAGGAAGTATTGGGGTGGAACTGGTGGCGACCAGATTTATTTCTCTTTCACAAATGAGTATCCATCTTTGGATGATTCACCAGGCGAACCAGGGCAAGTTGGAATTTATACAACTTATAGCACTCCAGCCAGTTTTACCATTAATGATGTCAATGATGGTACTGTAATAAAAAGTACAACTTTAGCATATTATGTTGCAGGGGTGAATTATACTGAAGTTATCAGGGCAGACAATGATGCACAAAGTGGCGACTACGACTTCTACAAGAATGGTTCTTTAATAATTTTTGATGTTGCAAACAATGATATTACAACTGGAGGTAACAAAAGTTACTTTAAACTTATTGCTAACAGAGTAGGTGACACCATGGATTATGTTATGGTGAGGAGAAGTGTTGACACTGCACCAACCATAACTTTAGGTGCAGAAGCTGCAGCAAGTGGCGACTATGTTGACAATGTTGCAATTGCACCTGACCCTGCTTACGCAGACTCAACTTTAAACTGTACAGGACAATATGTTTATGCTGTTGGTAAAGGAAACTTTACTTTCACTTGGACAAAGAATGGTTCTCCACAACCTATTTACACTTCAGGTATTGAAAATATTAACTTGAATGATAATGCAACATCGCCAATAGTCATCACTGGAACTAAAACCAAAGGTGACACTTGGGAATGTTCAATATTTGCAAACAATGGAACCATAACTTTAAACGAAACAGTTACAGATTCAATTACAATTTCAAACTCATTACCTGACGCACCAGTTACAGTATCTCCTCCTGAAGGAGTGCAGTATGGAAAATATATTGGGTTCAGTTGCGATGATGGTAATGATAAAGATGGAGACCCGTTAAACTATTCCTTTGACATTAGAAACTCTAGTGGAGTATGGAACACTGTGCAAGAGAACACTTCAGTTGACTATTATTTCACTCCCGAAGCTAATTATACTGTTGGGTTCAGGTGTCGGGCTTACGATGGTGAAGGTTACTCCAATTATATCGCAGAAAGAAATTATCCTTATGATAACTCTATCATAAAAAATATTGAAGCTTTTTACATTGACCCAGTACGAGAGTTAGGCTCACACTTAATCAAACTTAATATTACATTAAACAAGTACACGGCCTTAAACTTTACAGCCAACATTACTTACTTGCCAGACATACCTTACTCTTTCGCAAGTTATGAGGACGGCGTAACCCCAATTGGCAATTATGTTGACACTGACAATTTTACTAGAACTTACATTACAAACTTAACTGTAGCAGTTCCAAACATTAATGAAACAGTTAGTAACTTTACAGTTTACTTAACTTATGGTGAAAGGTTCTACCCTGTCAATGTTACACAGTTTAGAATTTATAACTGTACAGCTTCAAACTCCACTAACATGGCAGTCCTAAACTTAACCTTCTTGAACGAGTATGATGATAGTAGAGTCAACTCTGACTTGGATGCAAACTTTTTCTTATGGGGAATAAATGGGTCAAAGAGTCAAAACTCAACCTTTACACTTGAAGTTGACGATGTTAATAACACTTTAGTTTGTATGGATGGGAATGAAACTTATTTAACCTACGCACACCTAAGGTACTCTTCCAGCAATTATGACCCTCGTGACTATTACTTTATTAACGCTACCCTTAACAATGATACAGATAATTTAAACCTTTACTTATTAAACATTAGCTTAGCCACAGGTGTAGAGTTTGAAGTTGTTGATGGTTCAGACCGAGCCATTCCTGGTTATTATATATTTATCCAAAAGTATTATGTTAGTGAAAACGCTTACAAAACTGTTGCAATGGGTCAAACTGATGACTATGGAGAAGATTATGTTTACTTAAGATTGTACGATACTTGGTATAGGTTCTTGATACAGAATGATACTGATTTGGTTTACTCTTCATCAAAAAGGAAAGTTTCAACTACGAATTTACAATTCGTACTACAAAGTTCACCTTACTTTAATTACTTGGGTGAGTATAGTGGAGTAACTTATGCTTTAGACTATAATAACATTACACAAATCATAACTGGAACATTCACTTCAGGCACAGGTGAACAGATAACTGCATGTTTAAATGTAATAAAAAGGACAGCTTCAGATGAAGAAACCATCTGTAACACTTGTGTTACAACTGCAAGTGGTTCAGTCAACTGTAACTATGGTTCTGAGAACGGAACTTACTTAGCAACTTTTTATGTTCATGGTAGTCCACCTTACATCCTAGCTTCAGTTGAAATATTGCAGAATGTGGTAAGTGAATTTACTCGTGATATTGGTTTGGAGGGTGTCGTGATAGCTTCAATTACAACCATTGCAATAACTACAACTGCATTGGTTACTGGTTCAGCAGCTTTAATTTTAATATTAGGTATTTTATCCTTAGCAATAAGTGCAATCTTAGGCTTCCTTAACATTAGCTATGGTGTAATTGTTGGGATAGTAATTATAGGAGGAATCATCTTTTCATTAATGAAGAAATAAAATGGCAAGAACTATGTTACGGGACATTGCAATATTCTTTTTGTTAGGCTTTGCCGTGATAACTGGCTTTTTCATGTTTCAGATTAATTTATTTGCAAATTATGATACAGAAATTGACTCAAGCTACAATACAACTTTCACTAACATGAGTGACCAGATGAATGAAATTTATCTTTTTTCCACCACAGTAGGTGGAGATGTCAACAATGCATCAGTTGCAGACGCAAGTTCAGACGCATCAGCATTGACAACCTTTGGAAGAGTAACAAAACTAATGTTTAGCACGATTCCAGCATCATTCAATGTATTCATACATGGCTTTATGTCATTATTAGGCATTGACAGTATTTGGCAAACTTTCTTCATTGCAATACTATTAATAGTAATGACTTTCGCAGTATTAAGCTTTTTCATGAGGTACACAACATAAAATGACAGCAGACTTATACCCAGATGTAATAACCAATTCAACTAGTTTGTTGACTATGTTACAGAATGTCAACTCTGAACTTGTTGCAGGATGGTTAGGTAATGTTATAATCATAACTTTGTTTGTCATTTTGTTCGTGAACTTAATGCGTAACAATAGCAACGCTGAAGCTTTCTCTACAGCATCATTCATTTGTACCATAGTATCAATCCTATTCTTTATAATAGGCATCGTAACAGAGTATATGATGGCTTTAATGATATTTTTCACCATTGCAGGCATTGTTGCACAGTATTTGTCAACGCGTAGTTGATTAAAACCTTTAATCAGTGCTAAAAGTTTGATAGCAAGTCTTTAAATACTTTCTTGACCTCTTTATGTATAATAAACATAAGGAGGTGTCATAAAATGACATATAGTTTAACAGATTTACCAAATGTAGCACTTTTGGTTGTAGTAGGAGCAGTAGTTGTAGGTATTGGAGCAACTGTAACAAGTGAGCTTTCATCAGACCTATCAGGGGACGCACAAGGAGCAGTTGATAACGGAACTGAAGCAATGGCTAACATTGGTAAGAAACTTCCATTGATTGGAACCATCGTAGCATTAGCAATCATACTAGGCGTAGTTTTCAGTGCATTAATGTTCAGAGCGAGATAAGGTGAACAAAAATGACTTATAAACTAACAGATTTGCCTAATGTAGCACTTTTAGTAGTAGTAGGAGCTGTAGTTATAGGAATCGGTGCAACAGTAACCAGTGAATTGTCAGCAGACTTGACAACTAACTCAACTGCACAGTCAGCAGTAGATAACGGAACCGAAGCCTTAGCCAACATTGGTAAGAAAATGCCTTTGATTGGTACAATTGTTGCACTTGCAATCATCCTTGGAGTAGTTTTCAGTGCTTTGATGTTCAGAACAAGATAAGGATGTAACCGAAATGGCTTACAGAAGCAAACGAAAAGTAAAAAGAAAGGTTAGAAGGATTAAGCGTAGAGTTCGCCGAAGATAACCTTTAACCCCTTTTTTTATTTTTTTAACATGGATTACATAAGGAGGTGTGATAGATGCAATTAGATTTAAAAAAAATACCATTCATTGCAATATTAATGGTTGTAGCGATTATCATATTATATATTGGAATTGAATCCAATACAGCAATAGGTGAAGATTATTATTTTAATACTACTTATACAGAAAGTAACCAATCTTGGAACGCTAGTGCAGCAGGTGAAACTCTTAACGGAGATTATTTGTTGACGACTACAGTGACAGTAACTAACTCAAGCAGTGGTGAAAATATTACTGCAGCAGGTGGTGAAAACTTTACGCTTTCACAGAAGGCACCCAACATACAGTTTAACACAAGTAGTGAATATATTGGACAAGATGTTAACATAACATACCAGTATAATAATGCAACTCGTGGAACAGCATGGGCAGTGACTGAGAACGCAACCTTAAGTGCAGGAAATATATCAAAGAGAGTACCTTTGATGGCAACAATATTGATATTAGCAATAATCTTAGGAATAATATTCAGTGGGATTTATTTCCAAAGAAAATAAACTAATAAAAAAATAAACAAGGAGGAAAAAATAAAATGGTAAAATACAAATTAGTTCATAAAGATGGAAGTGTTTCTTATAGAGATACAAAGAAAGAATTATTAGCACTTCTAAAAAAAAGAAGAAAGAATAAGGAAACTGGTTGGAGATTGAGAAAAAATAAAATGGCGAGGAAAAAATAAAATGGC
>TARA_R100000501_G_C2630870_1_pt1 | contig 10372 bp, 13 predicted proteins | sample TARA_R100000501 | Tara Oceans TARA_R100000501 (sample SAMEA2620120) | marine metagenome | biome: marine biome (ENVO:00000447); feature: mesopelagic zone (ENVO:00000213) & marine oxygen minimum zone (ENVO:01000065); material: "saline water (ENVO:00002010), including plankton... | reverse complement strand
ACTAATCTACGCCGCAAGTTGTGCCGAATGTTCTGACGACGGACACTCGATGCCGTGTTAGCGGATCAGTGGTATCACGAGGACCGCTACGCCTGCAATCATGGACATTCTGACGCCCCAAGCTGGGCTTCGTGAAAGATCACGTCAATTTCCCGTCCTATTTCATGAGGAGAAGCGCATGACGCATCACGATATCTTGCCTCCCGAACAAGAGGCCGTTCTTCCCCACCTGAAACCGACAGGGGTACTCGGTTTTGTATTGTACGACGGGACGGCGACCACCCTGCAGACAGGCCTTCGAAAATCTGTCGTCTTCGGCTTCTTCAGCGACCGCCAACTCGACGAGGGGCGTCTGAAGCAGTACATGCCACTGCTACTATCCTGAGAAACGCCGCAACGGACACCCAACTCGTGAAGCTCGACCCTACTGGCAATTCTTTTGAACCGTCGCTGACCGGCTTCCTCGTAATTCCACCTGGCCGAGCACCGATTGAAAACTATTTATTTGAGTCTCTCCCTTCCCTGTTCCTAATTCAGATGGAGCATGGTGAACATGCCTCCGATCACGATCCCGAACACCATTATCATTACGCCGGCAATGCGCAGGATGTAGGGTAAAGGATCTTCATTTTCGCTCGCCTCGTCTTTCAACGAGGTCGGCTGCGGCTGCTGTCCAATGAGTCGCCTGACGAAGGTCTGGCGAAAGACCATGCAGAAGCCGACCACAGCAAAAATAACGGCGAATACATCGACGATTAACACGTAGGCAGGCACGTGATCCTCCTTGCATTTTGGCTAGGTTTTGAAAGCCGTCAATCCGCATTTGAGTCCCACGATCAGATCTTGTTCGGCCTCCAGGCCGATCGACAAACGCAGAAGACCATCGCTGATGCCTGCGACCGCTCGAGCCTCCTTGCCCATGTCAGCATGGGTCATCGTCGCTGGATGCGCGACGAGGCTTTCGACGCCGCCGAGAGACTCCGCGAGCGTGAAGAATTTAACATTATCGACGAAATGGCGAACCGCCTCGACGCCGTCTTCCAACTCAAAGCTCAGCATAGCACCGAACCCGTTCTGCTGGCTCGATGCAACTGCATGTCCCGGATGACTGAGCAACCCTGGATAGTGTACCCGACTGACTGCCGGATGTCGTTCAAGCAAGGTAGCAATGGCCATAGCGTTGTTCTGGTGGACTTGCATACGAGCAAACAACGTGCGCAGCCCACGCAGCGTCAGCCATGAGTCGAATGGCGCGCCGACGTTGCCTAATGTATTGGCCCAATGTCGCAGATCTTGGGCCTCCGCAGGATCGGCGGCAACGACCGCGCACCCAATCACGTCGGAGTGGCCATTCAGAAATTTGGTGGTTGAGTGGATTACATAGTCAGCGCCCAAAGGAATTGGGCGTTGAATCGCCGGCGACAGGAAGGTGTTGTCGACGGCCACCGCGGCCCCCGCATCTTTCGCCATTGCAGAGAGTGTAGCAATATTGACGACTCGCATCAGCGGATTGCTGGGCGTCTCTATGAGAACGAGAGCCGGCACGCCCTCCAGGCTTGCCGCGAAGGCAGCATCATCCGACTGGTCTACGAAGCGAACTGAGCAGTGTCCCTGGCCCAAACGCGCCTTGAGCAGGCGCATTGTGCCGCCATAGCAATCGTGCGGTGCAAGGATGACGTGGTCAGGTCTCAAGCGACTTACGAGGAGATCGAGCGCGGCCATGCCGCTCGATGTGATAATGGCGCCAGCTCCGCCTTCCAGCTTCGTAAGAGCCTCCGCCAAAAGATCGCGGGTCGGATTGCCTCCACGGCCATAGTCGTAGAGCCGTGGCTGGTCATAGCCTGCAAATTCATAAGTGCTCGACAGATAGAGTGGCGGAGTCACAGCTCCGTAAGCCATGTCGGCCGCAACGCCGAAGGCCGCAGCGACTGTGGCTGGATTGGACGACGGCTTCTCTGAATCACTCATTGAAGAAGCGTCCTTCGGTGACTGCGCGGACTATTCCGGCGCGGATAGTGAAATCTCCGAAATGTTCACCCGCCTCGCGCTCGCGGGCGTAGCGGCCGAGAGTCTCTTCTAGGACTTTTAAAACTACTGCCTCACCGACATTTTCGCGCACCATACGGTTGAGGCGCTCTCCGTGGAATCCGCCACCGAAATAGAGATTATATTTGCCGGGCGCGCGACCAGTCAGCCCGATCTCAGCAATGTAAGGACGCGAGCAACCATTGGGGCAGCCGCTTATTCTGAGCGTAATTGGCTCATCGGCAAGGCCGTGGCGGCTCAGTATCTCCTCGATCTTCGCGAGCAGCGTCGGCAGATATCGCTCACTTTCGGCCATGGCGAGACCGCAAGTCGGCAAGGCGACGCAGGCGATCGCGTTGCGACGGAACGGCAACGCATCGTCTGCCTCAAGGCCGTACTCGGTCAGCAGTGCGTCGATGGCGGTACGATCCTCAGTTCGCACGCCGGCGATGATGAGGTTCTGGTTGGGGGTCAGGCGGAACGTGCCGCAATGGATGCGCGCGATATCGCGGAAGGCATCCAGCAACTTCAGATCTAGCCGCCCGCTCGGGATGAAGACCGTGCGGTGATGGCGGCCGTCCGGCGTGGAATTCCAGCCATAGCTGTCGCCGTTCGAAGTGAAGGTGAAGAGGCGGGCCTTCTCGAACGACGCACCCATTCTTTGCTCGATGTCGGTCTTGATCCAGTCGAGCCCCTTGTCGTCGATGGTATATTTAAAACGCGCTCGCTGGCGGTCCTTGCGATTGCCATAATCACGCTGGGTTGCCATCACGGCATCGGCGCAAGCAATGATCTGATCCGCCGGAACGAAACCGATAATATTTGCGAGGCGCGGATAGGTTTCCGGCGCCTGATCGGTGCGGCCCATGCCGCCGCCTATCGCGACATTGAATCCTTCCAAGCCACGCGACCCGCCGACGGCGATGAATCCTAGATCCTGCGTATAAACGTCAACGTCGTTGGACGGCGGCAGCGCGAAGCCGATCTTGAATTTACGCGGCATGTAAGTGCGCCCATAGAAGGGTTCCTCAGGTTCGGACGAAGCCACGCGTTCCTCGCCATACCAGATCTCATGATAGGCGCGGGTCTTCGGAATCACGTGATCGCTGACGCGCTTGGCCATCGCCGCGACCTCGGCATGGAATTGCGAGCTTTGCGGATCGACTGTGCACATGACACCGCGAGTGTCGTCGCCGCAGGCGGCAACGGTGTCGAGCAGGGTATCATGCAAGCCTTGGATGATCCGCCGCAAGCTGTCTTTGAGCACCCAGTGGAACTGGAATGTCTGGCGCGTCGTGATGCGCAGGGTTTCGCCGCCATGCGCTCGGGCGAGCTCGTCAAGCTTGAGCCACTGCGCGGGCGTGCAGACGCCGCCCGGCAGGCGCACGCGAATCATGAACTGATAGGCGGGTTCCAGCTTCTGACGCCGACGTTCATCGCGCAGGTCACGATCGTCCTGCTGGTAGATGCCGTGGAACTTCATTAGCTTGACATCATCTTCGCACGGCACAGCTCCGGTGATCCGATCAAGCAAGCCTTCGGCAATGCTGCCGCGCAGATAATTGCTTCTGTCCTTCATGCTCTCATCGGAACCAAGCCGGTCGAGCGGCTGGGACAGGTCGCGGCTGCGGTCGATGGTATCAGTCTTCATGGATCGGGCCTTCAATAAACGTCGCGCTGATAGCGGTGGTGCGCCTGGAGCGAGCGGACATAATCCTCCGCTGCCTCACGCCCGGTGCGGGCCTCGCTTGCTACAATGTCGATAAGGGCTTCATGAACGTCAGGCGCCAAATTGGCCGCGTCACCGCAGACATAAATGTGAGCCCCTTCCTCGAGCCACGCGAAGACGTCTCGGCTCTTTTCCTTCATGCGGTGCTGGACGTAAATTCTCTCCTTGCTGTCGCGCGAGAAGGCGACATCCATACGTCCGAGAGTGCCATCCTTCAGCCATGTCTGCCATTCGGTCTGATAGAGGAAATCAGTGCGGAAATTGCGCTCACCGAAGAACAACCAGCTCCTTTCTCCTGCTCCTCGGACCTCCCGCTCCTGCAGAAACGCACGATAGGGCGCCACGCCGGTGCCTGCACCGATCATGATGATTGGCGCATCGTCGTCTGGCAGACGGAAATGCGGATTACTCTGGATATAGACCGGTAGGATTGTGTCGGGCTGGGCGCGATCCGCGAGCAGACCGGATGCCACGCCGCTGCGCGCTTCGTCATGCAGATCATAGCGAACCGGCGCCACGGTCAAATGGGCCTCATCGGGGGCGGCGGCAAGACTCGACGCCAGTGAATAGAGACGCGGCTGCAAGGTACGAAGCGCAGAGACGAAGTCCTGCGGCATCACGTCTCTGACAGGGAAGCGGCGAACAATGTCAATGATGTGATGCGTGTGGAGAAAAACAGAGCGTTCGCCCGACCGGTCTTCCTGCAGCAATTGCTGCAGCGTGTCTGCCTCGCTCAGCAATGCCCAATATTCGAGGAAACGCGGAGTGGCGGTGGTGATCTCAAAACGATGCGTCAATGCATCGGCCAGTCTCAACGTCTGGTGCTTGTGCTCGAATTCGGCATCCGATTGCAGCGAGAGCGTGTCAATCAGCGCCGAGACGACTGCGTGATCATTGTTCGCGGCGATCCCCAGCGCATCTCCTGGCTCATAGACAAGGCCCGAGCCTTCGAGCGAAAATTCGACATGACGGGTTTCCTTGGTCGAACCGCGCCCTACGATGGCGATATTGTCCATGATCGGAGCAGGGAATGGGTTGCGCTTGTCATAGACTGTCGCGGGTGCAGCGACCGAAGACGTGGTCACCGCAGCAATCGTAGCCGTCCCCGATTCAGCGCCAATCCTTTCGATGATTGCCTGAGTCCAGGCTTCAGCTGCCTCCTCGTAATCGACGTCGCAATCGACCCGGGAGACAAGCCTCTCTGCGCCCAGATCCTCGAACCTGCGATCGAGCCGTTTGCCGGCCTCGCAGTAGAACTCGTAGGTAGAATCGCCGAGCGCGAGGACGGCGAAGCGCTTCCCCCCGAGCTTCGGTGCCTTGCGACCTTCGACAAACTCGAAAAATCCAGTGGCCGGTTGCGGAGGATCGCCCTCGCCATAGGTGCTGATAACAATCAGCACATCCTCTTCTTGGGCGAGTTGTCGCACCTTAAAATCGGCCATGTCGGATAGGCTGCAAACAAGACCCTTCGCCTTTGCAGCTGTCTCCAAATCGCGAGCCACCCCCGCCGCATTGCCTGTCTCTGTACCATAAAGGATTATGAGCTTACGACTTGCGCTCTGGATGAGCGGTGCGGATTGCCCCACGGACGATCGCAGGCCGGCCTCTAGTCCGGTGAAATAACCACCGAGCCAGCGCGCTTGCGCGGGATTGAGCGATTGGGACAACTGCTCCACCAACCGCCATTGTTCCGGAGGCAGGGCCACCCCTGGCACATCACTCGTCGCCATTCTTATCAGTCCTCTAAGCCGGCGCTCTCATCGCAACGCAACGGCGCGATCGATAAGATTCCAAAGCGCTGGAAAAAGCGATTGTTCGATGGACTGTTGTCCTGCTTCGGAGGTCATAAGACAAACGAATATTATTGCAATTTCACTGCAAAAAAATTCATTCAATTTTATAGCAATTGTCTGGGCGCGGATTATTTTTGAAGCTAGCGCCCTGTGTCAAGGAACCAGCCGCCCTCCGGTTAGTTGACGCGAGCGAGAGGAAACCTTGATGATCAAGATGATAGCAGCCCTCGCATGCTCAGCGGCCTTGTTGACCGCCTGCAATGATGCCAACGACGCCGCTGAAGACGCTATGGAACAATCCGCGGAAGCGAGCGCCGTTGCCGCCGGTTCTGCGGAGGCGGCGCTTGGTCTCACGGAAATTCAGCTGCTGGATGCGGAAATCATCGGAGACGGCGGCCTCGAACTGGGCGATGTGGCATCAGTGGTTCGCGACGAAAACGGGAATGTAGATCGTCTGCTTGTTGAAATCGAAGACAGTATCCCGGATCGCTTTGTCCATGTCGCAATTTCCGACCTCAAGCCCGTGCAGCGTGGCAACGATACGGACCTCTCGACCAGGATGACGGCAGAGCAACTTGCGGCACTTCCTGACGTGCCGATCAATCAGCAGAACCCGTGACGCTCATGAGCGCGTGTTTGGCTGGTTGTTGAGATACGCTTCGGCCAGATCAATATTTATGCGATGATTGTCCGCCATATCCTTGAGGTCTGCATAGAGAGCAGCATCGCGAACATGCGGCATGAGCTTTTCAAGTTTACGAACCACCCATGCTTGGCCGCGATTGAGAAATTCCAGCCGTTCGAGCGGTTCCGCTATTGCGATTGCTTTGACAAGAAAGTCGCCTGTCTTGCGAGACGGAGAGCCGTCAAGGCGCTGAATTTGCCGTGTGAGCATTGCGCACCAGTGTGCTTCGTCTTTGCGCACGCCCTGCATTAATTTCGAATAGCCAGGTAGATCTGTCAGCTTGCGGCTACCCTGCGCTACGCGCGTACCCGCCCGTTCTGCCTCTAGCAGTTCATTCAATGCTGCGAGAATCTCGTCAGCATCCGCAAAACCCATATAGGCATCCGATGCTTCCGCAGCATAGCAAACAGGAGAAAAAGGCTCTTTTATCATACGGCAATTTCTGCTGCGTCGTGAAGGCCCGCGCGGATGCGATCCATAACACCCGGGTCCGCCTTAGTCGAATGCACAACATAGGCCGAATAGGAGAATTCGGGGCTGCCGGGGACCAGCGTCAACCGGCCCTCTTCAAGATAAGTGCGAATGAATCCTTTGCGAAAATAACCACTGCCACCAGTCGCCAAGATATATTCCAGAGCCAGAGGGCCATAGCTGATCGAAAGTACCGCATTGGGCTGATCGGGGAAGGCCGCCTGATAGCTGGCGGCGAACTCGTCTCCCCAGTCGATTTGCACATGATCTTGGGGTGTAAGTCTCGAGGTTGTCGGCGTAGTTCTCACAAGCACCAGCTTCTCTTCGAACAGCAGCTCGGCGATGACACCTGGTCTGCTCGGGGCGGCATAGATCACCGCAAGATCCAGTGAGCCATCCTGCACCTGTCCCATCAGGCGCTCCGATGTGTCTATCTGCGTACGTATCGCAATTTCAGGGCATTCGCGCCGCATCCACAAGAGCCAGTGCCGCAGGAGCGGACTCCATAGACTAAGTTCGGCGCCCACCGATACAACAGTTTCACGCCCCGGCGGCAAGGCCACCGCGCGCTGCGCACGCGCCCAAACCTGTACAAGCGTGGTGGCGAAGCGCTGGAACTGCTCACCGGCAGAGGTCAGCTTTGCCCCCGCTTTGTTACGGATAAAGACGGGCTGATCGAGCTGCTCTTCTAGGACGCGGATACGTGCGCTGACAGCCGTCTGGGTGAGATTGAGATTGGCGGCCGCCCCGACGAAGCTGCCGGTTTTCACCACTTCCAAGAAGGTCCGGGCGATAGCGATATCCACGCAGCATAATCCTTCATCTCAAAGTGCAATTATGTTCATTTACGTAATATATATATAAGCCGGATGATGATCGTCCTACAAGGAGACAGCGATTATGCTTGTACACCCTTTATGTCTCGAAGCTGCTCATGAAGCGTCGCGACCGGGGCCGGACACGTCTGCGCGGGACTCCTGATCGCTCGTCATATCGCTCGCGATGGCTGCTAGAGGCTGTGCACTCGGGCTCAATGCCTTTCACAATGCTGAAGCGATAGGTGATGGACTCTATATGGCTGCGCTCATTTTCCTGGTCGTTTTGCCGCTTGGGACAATCCTCGCCGTTCTGCAGGAACACAGGAACAAAAACGATCCGGCGACGGCAGTCTCCCATAGAGCATGCCGTCCCGGTCTTGAGATTTTCGATAGAAGGCGTGAATGTGGCCGCCGCGCCGGTTTGATAAGAACGGTTATGTTGAGCTTCAGCGTCGCGGTTGGCTATCCGAAGAGATCAAAATATCTCACGATGCAAGGCCGTACGAAGGCCGCCGGCGATACGGAGCAACATATTTGCTTCCAAGTATAGATAATATTCGCTTGTTTGATGCTTTTGACTCAGCCACATTGTCGCCAAGATTGCGAAGGAGTTTCCATGGCCATTCAGCTCGGGCAGATCGCCCCCGATTTCGAACAGGACAGCACGCATGGGTCCATCCGTTTCCACGACTGGCTCGGACCGAGCTGGGGCGTGCTGTTCAGTCATCCCAAGAATTTTACACCGGTCTGCACGACAGAGTTGGGTGAAGTGGCAAAGCTTCGGCCGGAATGGGACAAGCGCAACGTCAAGCCGATCGGTCTGTCGGTCGATCCGGTCGAAGCGCATCACAAGTGGGAGCTCGACATCGAGGAAACCCAGGGTGCAGCGCTCGACTTTCCGATGATAGCAGACCCCGATGCGCGGGTTTCTTCCCTTTATGATATGATTCATCCCGAAAGCGATCCGACACTCACTGTGCGATCGGTGTTCGTGATCGATCCTTCTAAAAAAGTGCGGCTCATTCTGACCTATCCGCCCAGTACAGGGCGCAATTTCGTGGAGATTCTTCGTGCGATTGACAGTCTGCAACTGACCGACGCACGGAGTATCGCAACGCCCGTAAATTGGTCGCCGGGCGAAGAGGTCGTCATTTCACCCAAGGTCTCGGACGAGGAAGCCCAGCGCCAGTTTCCGCAAGGCTTCAGGACCCTAAAGCCTTACCTGCGAATGGTGGATCTGCAGGCATCCGGGAATTAGCGCATTTGGACGAAGTCAGACGAGATCTGGATACCGCAGAACAGGACAGCGCCTCCAGCGGGCTGTTCGCCCGCAATCACGCCTGGGCCAGATCCAAAGTACGCGGTCTAAACTTTTTAGGCTGTTTCGTCGGCCAACGAAGACCGCGATATCCCTGGATAGGGTGTTCCGACAGGCGGGTTTCGGCAACCGAAATTTTCGATCTCCATTCGGCGAGATGTTCGTTTCATCGCAACGTCACCAATCTGGCGGTTGCGGACGATCCCAGTTTCGCGGCCGCGCTGAAATTTGCCGCGGAGGTTCTGTTGGTCCGGTACACAGTAATTGTGGGCCATCACAGATGCGGCGGTATGAAGTCGGCAATGGATAGCGAAACCGATGATCCCATTGGGCCGTGACTCCCGCCGATCCGCCGGTTGTACCGGGATCGCGTATGCAACAGGTCTGACGATCGTGCGGATGCACGGCTTCTTTGCGAAGCCAATGTCGCTGCGCAGGTTGCGGCACAAGCAGTCAATCCGGTCGTCCAGAAGGCGTCGACACGACGTGCCGATCTCACGCTCCACGTTTGGGTCTATGCGATAGTTGACGGCCGGTTGCACGAAGTATGCAATCCGGTTCAAGAAGCGCGAAGCTGCCTTTCAGATGCCCAGCCGTAGCCAATACAAAGGGAGCTTTGGCAATCATTGTGACCGATCTGGACCGTTCTATCTTGATCTCAGCCGTCGCTGAGTGCACTCGCGCCCGCGCCGCCGATCGCCGACTTGACGTCATCATCGCAACCGCGGTTTTCCCGGCACTCACCAGACTAGCGGTGCTGGACACAGGTGTCTGGCAACATGACGACGGCACGCGTGTCCGTGCTCTGCGCTATTCGGCCTCGCGCTCCGCGGCGAGCACGCTTGTACCGATAGGCTGCTGGCTGGAGGAAGGCGACAGTGGCGCAGCAAGAGTGTCCGGTGCTGATGGCGAATGGGATGGGCTTCATTCGGTTGAAGAAATAGCGATCTGTATCGCGGCCTTGAGGGCAAGGATGGATGTAGACCAATTCTCGGTTTGAGATGCAGGGGGAGCTCCAGCGCCCGCGAGAAGCAAGTGTATTGCCAAGTAGGTCCTGCTGTTATTCGGGATCTATGAGCCCGTTTGAGAAAGCGGTGGATCGGGTGCGGCATGACTGATTCAAGCTTGGGATGTGGACACCGACGAGCCGTGGCCGGATGGCTGACCAAGAGAAGCGGACGAAGCGCTACCCGACCGATTTGACCGAAGGAATGGGAGCTGATCTGACCATTTCTGCCGACAGCGCCGAAGCGCGATCGCAAGCTCTCAATAGATCTACGCGAGGTGCTTAACGCGCTGCGCTATATGGCTCGGCCAGGTGGTGGCTGGCGAATGCTGCCGAAGGACTTCCGTAAGCGCTGTTCTTTCCCCACATTACCACCGCTAATTTGACCGTCGAGGATGGGTCTTTGGCGGTTGCACGGGCTTGGAGTTAGGTCGGGATCATGTGCGGGAGCTAGCCCGGGGAGAGAGCCGGCGCGGCGCTTTGAGGTGTTCACCGGTGCGGGGCGGCGGCGTCAGTTTCCTCTGGAG
>TARA_R100000501_G_C2630878_1_pt1 | contig 10439 bp, 19 predicted proteins | sample TARA_R100000501 | Tara Oceans TARA_R100000501 (sample SAMEA2620120) | marine metagenome | biome: marine biome (ENVO:00000447); feature: mesopelagic zone (ENVO:00000213) & marine oxygen minimum zone (ENVO:01000065); material: "saline water (ENVO:00002010), including plankton... | reverse complement strand
TGGAGCTGGAAAGATAGTATCTGAATCCGTTATTTGTTTCTGTTTAATTTTTTGACTTTGAATTGTTTTCTGTGCTTGTTTAATCGCTACGTTTTGCCTTTGAGGTGTACCCAACTTAAAACTACTTGGGGAGATTGTTCCGAAACCAGGCGTAGACTTTGGACTTGATAGGGAGAATGTTCCTGTGCTTATTTTAGGTATGCTTATGCTTTTGCTATCAATCTTGAATGCTGATCTACCTTTTGAAACAGAACCAAATGAAGGCAGTAATCCAAAAGAACTTCCTGGCTTAGTTGAACCTGATAGCGTTAAGAACGCAGAAGATTGTACGGGTGCTTTAGGAACACTTATTGGGCGAAACTTAGTTGAGGTTTTGGTTCTTGTTATTGCTCTACCTTTAGTTTCTGGTAGTTGTAATGATAACTCCGCTTTCTTCGAACGTGCTAAAGCTTTAACTGCGCTTCTTAACTGTATTGAAGTTTTCCCTTTGCCTGTTCCCCCACGTTCAAATGATCTCCTGAATGTCCTACGTGGTTTATCTAAGATTGTGCTTAATACTTTGCCCCTAAATCCTTTATCTGTTCCAAATCCTTTTGATGAAAATACATCACTAAACCCTGCTTCGGCAGTTACTGGTTTTTTTGATACTACTGTTGCGATACTTTTTTTTCCTTTTGCAACAGGTGCTTCAAATTGAATCCCTTTGCCTGTTCCTTCTGTTTGAACTGTCCAACCAGCTTCAAAACTCCTTGTAGATTGTTTTGTTTTACCAAAGAACAACTGCTCTTGCCTTGCGCCGATATCGCCAGATAACAACCCCAAATCCTGTTTTATATCTAATAACCCAGATGAAGAGAATGCTTTTTCTTTTGCCCTACCTGGTTGTAACCTTCCTGTATCTAAAAACCGTTCATTCACTTGAAAGAATCTTTGTGCAACAACATCTTTTTCTGATTTAAGTGCTGGCCTAAGACCTTTGAATGATTGTTCACCTTGTACAAACTCAAATGTTTTAACCTTGCCACCTACTTCAGTTACACCAACACCCCCCTTACCGATTAATCCTTTTTCTGTAAATTCTCCTGTTATCTGGCCAACAGGTTCAAATGTGGTAGCCTTCTGCCCCTTAAGAGTTATATCTAATCCTTGTTCATCAAGTTCAAACCTTATACCCTTTATCTTCTTTGTTTGTTTTGTTTTAAATAAATCTGCTATCACTGCAGATTCTCCACTTAAGGACTTGCCATCTACCGTAAATTCCGATTGCACATTAACTTTTGCAACACTAGTTGAAACAGGTTTACCAAAAACTGAAGTTGTTTTTTCAATTTCTAAGGGTTTAATGGTGGCTGCTTTTGCTTTTGCTTTCCCACCTTGTTTAACAGATTGCCTTCTTACTAATCCTTCTCTAACCTTGAATGATTCTGTTATGAATCTATTGGCAGCTGCTTTAGAACCAACACCTGCACCAGCACCAACTGCTAATGTGCTTAAGAAAATATCTTGTACCTTACTTCTCCTCTCTCCTTTTGGAGTTCTTGCAATTTCGAACCCTGCTACAGTGGTTGCTAATCCGGCCAACGTCCAACCTGCAAACTTACCAGTTGCAGGTGCAGCAGCAGATAATAACCTTGCAGATACACCTAGAACCGTTCCAGCACCTACTTCTAGTGCTGTCGTTGCAGGTTGTTGCACTACTTTTTTTACTGTTTTTTCGACCAACTTCGAACCTATAATTTCCCTTTTTGATTCTTTTGGCAATGTAGATTTAATAAATTCAAATGTTTCTTTTGATTTAGCAAATAAGGGTTCCGTCTTTGCCTTTGCAAATTCATCAATAGAAGATATCCCCTTTACTGTTTTTCCAGGTATAGCACCTAGGAACTGAGTTGCTTTGAATACATTTTGTTCTAATCCTTTAGCTTTCTTTAATCCTGGTGCTTCGCCTATACTTCTTATTGAGAATGCGTTATCTAATGAACTAGCTGATGTTGCAGCTTCTCGGCTAAATCCGCTAAACAAATTTGGACGTTTACCAGGCGGATCCATTACTATTGCACCTGCAAGTGTTGCTACAGGAAGTAACCGTGCTTGTGATTGAATATCAAATACTTCCCCTAAGCTTATCTCTGTTGCAGAACGTTCAGGTATTCTTCCTACAAAGAATTTAACTGCACTTGCCTCTTCAACAGATCCCGGGAGTTGGTTTGGTTGCTCCACTCTTTCTTGTTGTTTCTTTTGATCTCTTGCTTTTATTTCTGCTTCTTGCTCTCTTTGGGTTAATCTTCTTAATACTTCTCCCCGTTCCTTTTGTGCTAATTGTTTTTCTCTTCGTATGATTGTTTGTCTATCTGCTTCTCTTTGTTGTTGTTCAAATTGTTTTTCCGCTGCCCGCTCCCTTGTTAAATCTGATTGTGTTTTTTGCGGCGTTGGTTGGCCGCCAATAAGTGTAAACTTCTCACGTAGATCTCGTTCCTGATTACCTGTAAAGGATTGCCCATCTGGTCTATCTAATCGAATACCCCCCTTATCTGTGAAGAATACTCTAACACTTTCACCACGATTAATAGCCTCAATTGCCTGTTGTTGAGCATCCGCGCTTAAGAATTCGAAACCTTTAGGTAAGCTGCCTTGTGCTTTAAGAGAATTAATTTGTTGTTGTATATCTACCAAAAAGGTTCACAATTTTTATAAACATAATGAAAAGTTTATATATTTTATTATAAATGTAAACATTTGTAGCAAACTTTATATAAAAGTTTACATTTTATATGTTTTATAGAAATGGGGGGGATACATCCATCTTTGAAAAAATTATATAAAATGAATAACTATGACACTTTAGCTTCAACACGAATTACAAAAAAAACTAATAATTCTTTGTTACTTGTATGCCAAAAATTTGATAGACCTAAAGCATATTGTATAAGAATTGCTATTGAAGAATTTATAAAAAAGAACCAGGGGGAATAACATGGCGGGAGCAGAAGATTTACAAAGTACAGCAGATAACATAGGCTCAGGCATTCAACAGTTTATGAGTGGGGATATAATAAATGCCTTACCTATGGATAAAATATTTTGGTGGGCAAGTGCTGCATTTTACGTTGCAATAATAACATTTACTTCGATTTATGTATATAAGTATCTTTTTCAGTTTAATAAACGAGCATTAGTTAGGAAATTAAAAGGAGGTAATATAGTTGATCATAAACTTGATAGGGTTAAGCAAATTACTGATGAACATGGGAAAAAAAAGCTAGTATTTTTAGCAATGAAACATGGCAGAGAACGGTTATCTTGTCCGATACCTGCTTTGTATCATACACACAAGATTGGCAAGAATGATTTTTATATATTTGATATGGATGATAAGTCTAATTTAATACCTGTTGAATTGAAAACTACTTCTAATACAAAACATATGGAATCACCAATAGAACAAGAAGTCTGGGATTCTTGGAGTTTAGACGAAAAGGAATTGGCACACGAACGGTATAAGAAAAAGAACTTCTTTTCAGAACACATGAGTGAAATACTTGTAATTATAACTGTGGTTGCTTGTTTATTATTTGGTTCATTTGCCATTAAAACGTTTGGTGAAATGGCGGCTACAATAGGGGGGGCGTTAAGCCAGGTGGCTAATAACTGTTTAGGATGATCGGAGAAGAAGAGGAAGAATATGTAGGGAATCAAGGGATACCGCCTAATTATCTTCCTAGCCAACAACAAAGTGAAGCAGGTATTCGTTTTCAGTTAGATCCTGAAGAGATTATTAATCACATTACAAATATCTTGCTAGGCAGATATAAAAGGTTCAATCCTGAAAGCGGAGAGCATGAATGGTGTGAAGATGATAATTGCAAACGATTTATTAACGAAGAAGGAGTTAGAGCAGTAGAATCAGAATTACGAGGAAGGCTTAACCAAATATTTATTCTATCAGATTTAGATCATGATCAGATTGCATATATGTCTATTGGATGTTTTGATGCGCTGCGTAAAAGTATACGTATAAACTATAAGCGATGGGAGATAAGTGGAACAACGTCTGCGAGTAGGATTGTTCGTTTTGTAGGTGATTCTGTATATGCAACATTAAGTAAAGCATACTTGCATGGTTACCAAAATTTTATGAAAACAAACTATAGGATACAAGAAGTACAACAGTTAAGCCAAACTGTGGGGGATGGCAACCAAGCAAAAGGTTCTATATTTAACCCTGCAAATTGGGGTAAGAAATGAATGATACGCCAACAATTGAGGAACCAGAAGGGCATACAGGCGGGCAAGAAGAATCTTATAAAGATATTGTTCTTTCGCAATTGAGAAAATGCATAAAAGAATTTAGTAAAGAACATTCTCTTGGCGGATTCAATCAACGTATTGTTAATGGTGAAACTGTTGAAATTTATACTGAAAATACATTTGATGTAATAAAACATAGTATCGAGGGATTGCGCATGTTATTGTTACCCAGGGTATTAGATAATAAAAAATATCTTTTAGAGTATTTTGCTGCTTTTGAATATAAACTATTTAACGCTAAAAATCGCAAGAGAGAATTGATTGCAACTTTAAATAAAAATTATCCTAATCCTTCACAAAATGAAGTATTACGAAAAAGTTACAATCAACAGTATAAACGCATTAATGAAGAATTCCAGATGAAAGAGATGTATGCGTACAAAGAAGTATTAGAAGCACTTTCTATACTACTTGGTAAAGTTAATTATTTAGGTGAAGATGTAGCATGAACAAAGAGATAGATTGGCGATTCGTAACACTTAACAACTGGATGATCAGAAGAACCAATAAAAAACGTATGAATAAAAATGTAATTTGTGTAATCATAGGTCCGACAGGTTCTGGCAAATCTTACACAGGTCTTTCTTTTGGTGAATATATTCGAGAACGCACAAAAGTTCCTTTTTCTATTGAAAATAACGTAGATTTTAGTTTTTCAGGGTTGTTAAACAAAATGATGATGAAAGAAAACTCCAAACCTGGTACCCCTTTTGTTTTTGAAGAAGTAGGTGCTATAGAATCAGGTGCATCTAATAGGCAATGGCAAAGCAAGGCAAATTTGTTCTTTACAAGCTTTCTACAAACAAATAGGCATAGAAATCAGATTTTGTTTATGACATTGCCAGTTTTTAGTAGCTTAGATGTGACTGCGAGGAATTTAGTTCATTTATTGCTTGAACAGCAGGGGGTTCCTGTTGGCAGATGCTATAGTGTTGTGAAACCATTGATGTTACAACTGAATTTTAATTCAGGAAAGATTTATTCCAAGTATCCCAGGATTATCATTGAAGGGGTTAAGAAAAAGATAAAATTCTTTCATGTACCTAAGCCATCGGAAGAAATACTTAAAGATTATGAAGCAGAGAAGCTAAAGTTTACAACCATGTTAAATAAAAAGATTATGGAGGATGGGCAGGTTAAGAAGAAGCCATATAAATTTGCAGATCAAGAACTAGTTATGGAAATGCACATGAAAGAGTTTAACAATACAAAAATAGCAAAAATACTCGGAATAACGCCGAGAACTGTGTATAATTGTATAAAAAGATACGAATTGGCACAAAACGATGACAATTTGTTAAGAAAATCAGCTTAAAAGGGTAGAAATGTTAATTAAACTGCCATTTAACTTAACATTTAATACTTCAAGCGAGGAGAGGTGTAACAACGATGGAAAAAGGTATAGGAATAGATAATAAAACACTTAGAATAATAACATTGGTAACTATTTTCTTAGTAATAATAGCTTCCTTTGTATTAATAGGCCGCAACGCATACTTTTATGGTGGGTATGTTGCTTGTAGGAACACCTATGAGCCAAATAAGTATATATTGAATAAAGAATTTATGCAATGCGAGGAATTAAAAACAATGAAAATGAAATTTGATGGGGTGAAGTTAAATGAACTTAAACCTAAGTTTGATACATAAGGTAATGTTTGTTGCGTGTGCAATGATGATATGGTTTGGATTAAGTAATGTGTACTTCTTGTACTGTGCTGTATTCTTTATCTTATGCAGCGTTGTGGTTCAAGGATTCAAGTTAGAATCATTGAAACAATCATTACATCAATCTTTGAGTAAGCCAAACAACATAAGCAACCAAGAAAATAATAACGCCACCGTAAACAACTAAGAGGTATCGCATCCATTTGGTGTTCTCTTTTAAATCAGTAGAAGAGAATCCAAATAGTACTTTACCTTCTTTGTCTTTATAGGTTGGGCCGTCACTAATGTCTTTCCCTGTTTCTTCATCTAGCATATTATCACCTTATCGTTTTTTTAATAGGAACAACCAGCGTGCGTTACTATTTGCTTCACCTTCTTTCAGCAACTCCCTAAACAGGAACCAGAAGAAGATCAAACCACCCACACCTATGATTGCTACAGGTGTTCTAGGATCCATCTTCTTTGTCTTTGCCTTGAGTCATTTTCTTCATTGCTCTTGCCATGAATCCACCACCCATTGCATGTTCCATCATATCGCTCTGCTTCTGTTTAGCTAATGCATCGTTTAATCTGTTTTGTATCTGCCCAAGTATGAAACGCTTCTCGTCATGGTTCAATTCATGTTTAGCAAATACATCCTCTACTTCGTTAATCAGTTCCGTTACTTTCCCGTAGTCTACTATTCCCATTGTGACATTCCCTCCTGCAATTGCTGCATTGTTATTTTTTCTTTGTCGTAGTTAAAAAGCCCAACCTTCAAATCATAAATATCGCATAGTTTCAAAAGTAGAACTTGTGTTTCAAACTTCCTTAGTTTCCTTTTGAATATACAATCTTGTATCTCTCTAACAGCTTCACCAAGTTGTTTATCTAAGAGAAACTGGCCAGATTCTACTTCATTTGATTCTGGTTCATATAAACCAGAATCAAGTATACCTTTAGATTGTAAAATCTTCTTACCTACTGATTCTAAATCATGGAAATTCTTTTTCATAATCCTCTCTACATCTATTTCTTCTTTGTTGTTTTTCTTCTTCTTTACTCCCATTCCATTGCCTCCTTGATCTTGTTGATTGATTGGTTGCATGCATAAAAATCATCTATGCAGTTGGTGAAGTTAAGAGATACATTATACCTTCGTTCGCATGCCTTTAATTCTCTTACTGTTCTGAGGTAGTGGGAGTTATTCAATCTAACTGTGGTGCTTGCATTCTCACCTGTGCAATCTAATTCCGGGCAAGTTACGTTTACATATTTGATTGTTTCAACTTCAACTATTTTATCTTGGAACGTTTCAATCTCAATAACTCTAGTGCATCCCACAAGCACAACCACTACGCTAATCATACATATCTTTATTAATATACGATTCATGATACACACCCCTGCCTCTTTTTCTAGTGTTACCTTCACACACTACGAATAATGAAAAAGTTAAAAGCAATGAAAAAAATGCAATGTAAAATGGTCGAGTGATTACATTTCTATTGCTTTCTAATTTGTATTCTGTAGTGAACTCTTGAGATAGAAATTCATACTCCGGTGTACCTGGTTGCATTTGTGTTTTATTATAATTCGAATAAGAAGCATACCCTTGAAAGAATATGAAAAGTACACACACGAGAACTGTGGCGTATCTTACATGAATTCCCAGGGAGTTATATTTCATCAAACACCAAACTAATAAAGCAACATATAGAAATTTTATAATCACTGGTCCAACCATACTTCCTGTAGAAAGGTACAACGGATTGGTTTCATGAAATATCTCTAAATTCCACGCATATGCAGTCGTACCTAAATCCGCTATTGCAGTTAAAATTAATAACCATATGAGTATCTTTTTCATCGCAACACCACCGCGGCATGAACGTAGAACCCAAAAAAAGTACCTAATATTATCCCAACCAATAACCATGTTACACTATGCCCCATTTTATGAAAAAGTGTTAATTCATTCATCATTACTCCTTGGTACATCGCGCTGTTTATCCTCACTCCTAACAAAAATAAATGTAATCAACGCCAGGCAAATGATGTATATTATATTTAATTGCATCAACGGAACCCCCAATGCGCTAGCTGACCAAAACAACAAACTGAAGAATGCAATTAAAACAACGAAGTTTCTTATTTTTGCTTTTATCATGTTATCCCTCCCAAATTTTCCCGTATGCTTAATGAAGCAAAAATAATAATTATAAAAAAAGCCATTATGCCGAGTATTGAAAGTACAACCAATACTCCCAAATACCTTGGATTTATAGGATCTTTCTTTTGTGCTGGAATTTGCATCTATTCAACCTCATGTGCCGTTCAAACTTACATACAGAAATAACTACCTTACATCTAGGGCATACTTTCTTTTGATTCTTTCTTTGTGGCGGTTTCATGCTAATCCTTTATTGATATTTCTCCTCGTTCATTAAATACAAAATAGAGTTCCTGGCCTTTGATCCATTTTTTTCGTTCTACTAATCCTTTTGAAACCGTTATGAAATATCTTCCCTTCACTTCTTGTAATCTAGGCATATTTATCACTCCATACAAACTATATACACTTAAACAACATAACCGATATATATATGTTTTGTCTTTAGTAAACGTTTAGGCATCAGCCTATTTGCTTTTGGCCCAAGAACGGCCTTTAGATCCACCTTTGTACTTCTCTGCTCTTAATTTTGGGTCTGCTTTGATTCTTTCTATACCTGTTTTTATTCTTGAACGTATCCTGAGAAGCTCATATTGAGCAAATCCACATAAAATAAAAAATTGGAGATAAGTATCATGGTTTAATGTGCCGTTTGCCGCATACAGCAACCCCAAACTAGTTACAAAGCGAAGCTGGCAACCATCTGTGAAGTATTCATGCAACCATTTTATGCCCAACCAGCTTCTACTAAAACGATCCACGTTATAGCAATAAGCATACTTAAACTCAGGTATACGCTTAAACAATCTAGTTAATGAGGGGCGATTAACTGAATCACCTTTAGCGACATCCGAATAAGTTACAATCGTTATTTCTTCTTTCTTGAAATCAGAATATATCTTTTTCAAAATTTCGAATTTTTGAACATCTAATCCGATTTCAGTGTTTTTGGTTGGGCTTTTTCTTAATATTATGGCTATTCTTGTTTTTTCCATATTTACTCCCTAATATAAATCCGTCTTCTAAACCTTCTTCTCTGCCTTTCTTAAAAGCAATCTTAACCTAATCGAATGAGTTTTTTTGTTCTTTTTGTTTCATTTCGATCTAAACTCCTTTAATTTTTTCATTAGATGTTGATATTCTCTCCAACTAAGTAACTCAGGATTGATAAAATTTCTGTCTACATGGGTTCTCAAAATCCAAAACCTAAACTTTCTGTTGTTTTTCATTTTAATTGTAACTGTGCCGAGTCCATGTTTAGGAAAAGAGTTAGGTGCTGTAGAATGAAAAGCACCAGCCCAAACCTCCCCGAACCTCACGGTGTCAGGAAACTCGATTGCACTTACAGTTTTCTTATACATGATAATTGCTTTATCTTCTCAAACTCAAAGTCATAATACATCTGATTGCAGCCTTTGCATAATAGCCTACCTTCTAGCTTTGTCCTGATCATTTGAACTTTGCAATCAGGGCAGTTCGGTTTCTGCATCATTCTTTCTATCCCTACAATCCTTCCTAAGCCAATTGGGTAATGGCATGTTTGGCTTTGGTGGTATGTCTAGGTTTATTTCTCTTCTTTTCTGCATTTCAACCTCTTAATCATTCTTTTTTCTATTCTTCCTGTTCTGATTGTGGTGCAAAGAGTAAAAATGAATATACCGATAAACAACGTCCAGAACACAGGCCAATGTGCTCCCCACCCGAAGATATAGATCGAGGCAACTAATATTCCTGGAGGGATTAAGATTCCAATTATAATCAGCAGGATAAGTATGGCTGCAGGTAACCTGTCTCCTTTTGCTAGTTTCATTCAAACACCCCCGCTTTCCATAAGATTGCAAACGAACCCATTACTAAAAACCAAAGGAACAAGATTGCAAATAGCACCATTGCAAACAAATCAATACCGTCTCCTTTTTTATTCATTCTTATTACCTCTATTTTATGTATTAATCTTTTCCAATATGTCTTTTAAGATTTTTAGTTCGATTTTGTCTCGCTTTATCTTACTCTTTACGTAGTCTATTCTAGTCTTCAACCAGGCTTCTTCGTTCATGTTTAATCTTGCGTATCTGGAACTATGGCTTCTACTTCAGACCACCTAATCATTGAAAATGTTTTATCATTGATGTCTATATGTCCTTCTTTCAACTTTTTGCTTAACTCTTCTGGTGTCATGTTTATGTCAGACTCAGTTATGTTTCCAGATTTGTACATTATCTTTACTTTTACCATCTCAAATACCTCCTGATTTACGTTTACGTATTAACTGCCACAATCTTGTTGCAGCTATTCCTAACACGAATATACA
>TARA_R100000501_G_C2630892_1_pt1 | contig 10502 bp, 9 predicted proteins | sample TARA_R100000501 | Tara Oceans TARA_R100000501 (sample SAMEA2620120) | marine metagenome | biome: marine biome (ENVO:00000447); feature: mesopelagic zone (ENVO:00000213) & marine oxygen minimum zone (ENVO:01000065); material: "saline water (ENVO:00002010), including plankton... | reverse complement strand
GGACTCTACCAAAAACCGGTCACATTTCAGGGGAGCACGTCAGGTTGTCGGTAACCCTGACTCCGACGGATCATTGCGCCCATGGACGCAAAATGGTCCTTGAATATGCGGATGGCCAGAAGGTTCTCATCTTGCTCGATCAGGGGTTTGGGTATTGGAGGATGGCTGCAAAGCCTCCCCGACATGATTTTCGGGCCTCACCAATGGCTCAGGCCAACGATCTTCTACGCTCAGTTGTTCCCGTGTCTGGTTCGGGCGAAAGCTATTTCGCGGTTACGCGCGCATAAATATGGTTACAACAACGCTTTCTCTTAAGTCGCTCAATCAAAGTTCAAGTTTCCGTTATTTTTCGAGCTCAACGCTAGCTAATTTCGTTCAGAAGAGATTCTGATGTGACATCGTGAAAGTGGTCCAGTTGCAAAGTTAGTATTTTCGGCGGATTTTCTTTGTCTTCTCCTCAGCGGTCGGCATAGGCGTGAAATGTGAACTGCCCGTTTTGCTCAGTCCAGAAGAGCCACAATGCGCCGTCCCAGAGAATGAAGAGGGGACCGTTGTCTCCGCAGCTCGGTGTGTAGAGGAGATGCCTTCGTGCTGATTGGTGGGGCCCCTGAAGCCGAAATTGCTGGCCGCCGAACTGTCCCTGCATTCCACAAACCCCCTCGTCGCCAGCCATCCCATCATTTTCTAGAATGCTTAATTCGGCGACTATTTTCTGCAGAAAGTCCAATTTTGTTTCGTCCGCCCGTGCCGAGATCCTGCTGATGATCCAGTCAACTTCGTCACTCATGTTCGCCATGAGCGAAAACTCCAACGGACCCGAAGGTCTAATGTAGGCGCCGAGCAGGCGCTCAGTAATCTCGTAGAAGCCAGGATCAACTGGCGCCGGCCGATCCGGCACACCAATTTCATTCTCTCCGAATTCTGAACCGGCATCATATCGAAGATGTTTATTTACCCAAGGCCTTAGTTCCAAATCGGGCGCCTGCGCGTCCGTATCCGCGAGCGCGATGGTGCGGACGATGGGATAGATGCCGTTCCCCCATACCTGTACGAGGACAGGTGGAAATTCCGCCAAAAAACCAAGGTCAAGGTCGCGCAGGTTCAGTTGTAAAAGGGGAGAGCACCATTGCGGGTTGTCCTCGCCTTCAGGCGTCATCCGGGGCCAAGGATGAGCCGAGCTCGTCCAAGGGTGCCCACCAACCATTGAGGTGGTACGGTTCACATTTGCTGCATCCCAAATCGGGGTAAGCCGCTCTCCTTGCTTCCAGCCCGATGCGGCGAACAGCCGGTCTACAAGCTCATCCATCTCTTCCGGAAGCGCTTCCTTGGCTCTGGCGAAAGCGGTAAGAGCTTTGCTCTCATAGCGTTCGTCCCAATTGGCCAGCGCAGTAGTGGCGTATTTCGCCTTTGTAGAAACAAGTTTATCAATCGGGTTCATGTGTGCCTATCAGTCTTTGGCAGTCTAGAGGTCTTGGCAGGAGATCTGTAATGTGCGCTGTAGATGGTTTCTTAAATCTGTCCGCATCCGCCGACCCAGGGGAATGGTTGTGCTGGTCTGCCGCCGCGCAGCGACCGCCCGACCACGCGGCGCTAGTAGAGACGGAGCAAGACGGCACGATCTTCCGAAACTTCTGGCTCAGCGGTTTCTCTGCCAAGCATAGGAACCCCCGGGCTGGATGCGAAGGCAGACGACAGTAGCATCGACACCTCGGCCGCTGCCTTGGGAATTTACCAAGCTCACTCAAAAGTTGACTATAATCACCCAGTGCAAGCAAAAATTCGAAAGAGGTTAGATAGCGTGGAAGTTACATGACAGCGAGGAAAGCCCTTCTTCATACTGCTGAACAAGGCGCATTCCCAGGCTACTATCGCTTCTGGCTGTCGATTGATGGCCCCCTCTCCCGGGCGATCGACAAGTCTAAGGGTCTGACGGGCAACTCGGCACGCGAGATTTCTAACGCATACTCGGTCGCAAGAACGTTTGGAGGAACATGCGAAGGCAAATGGGATTGCATCGCTAGCCACATAAATGGCCTTGCAAACAAGTGGACGAAGAACCGTCGCCTCAACGCGGCTTTCTGCATCGAGACGGCGAAGGACATCCAAGGCGACTTAGGGGGTTGCTCACCTTATTCGGCAGTTACAAAGCTCATTTGGTTTTTGCGCCCTGAGGGGTGGACGGTCTACGACAGCTATGCTTCCAGGGCACTGACTACAGCCGGGGGCGGAGGCGCGAAACGTCTATTTGAATTTTACAATGAGCTAGAAATCAGTTTTGACGAAGTAGCATCGAGAATAATGCCTCATGTCGAAAAGTTCGAGCCGCGGATACGAGCAGAACGCATCGTCGACCAATATTTAGTACTGCGCGGAATGGAGCCATCGAAACGATTAAGTCGCTTACAAGCGATTGAGGATTGGCTGACATGCTTACCCACTTCGCTCAGCACGTCCATCCGCAAGCACAACAAAGTTGCGATATCGAACCTGAGGGGAAGCATACCGCATCGGCACGAACGCCTTCGAAGACTGCGAGATCAATCCTAAGCGCAAATCCGTGCGATTTCGGCAATCCCCTCCTGCGTTCAGAGCGCACTCCGTGCAATCCCGACATGGATTTCAAGCCCCAGAATCTCCTCAGTGGCAAACGGAGGTGAGAGCGCCCAGACATTGCGCCAAGGCAAGGGGCAATGCCAGCTTGAAGAGCCCCGATCCGTACGATTACCAAATTAGCATTTAAGAGGGCGATAACGGTGAACGAGATCATCGCCACGGGCAGCACTGGAGTGCCAAGCGGCAAAGCCGTGATATGATCCTCGACCAGAACTAGGCCGGAGTCGGAGTTTCATGATGGAAAGCGAACAACCGCACAGGCAAGCTGATGTCGAATATGTCATTCTGGAAGTGCTCGCGCACGGACGCATCATGACAACGCAAGAAGTCTACGCTGCCGTCAGGCGCAAGCTTGACCTTGCCGCTGCTGATCTGGCCAAGGCTAACGAGCGCGATAACGAGCACAAAATCGACCAGATCATTGCCAACGCACTTCAGGAAGGGCGCCATCTCTGCACGCGGGAATGGATCGAGCGAGTGGCAAATGGTGAGTTTCGCATCACAGATAAGGGACAGGCACAGCTTCGATTGCTAGAACAGTTAAAAGCCATGCTGGACGAATTCGTGCCGGATGGTGAGTGAGGCTGGATCGCCTCGCACTGCCCGGTTAAGCCCTTCTCAATCGTAAGGGGCAACAGTGGCAAAACTTACACAACAAGAACTTGAACGGCACCTGTGGGGCGCGGCGGACATTCTGCGCGGCACAGTCGATGCCGGGGACTACAAGCAGTACATCTTCGGGCTGCTTTTCTACAAACGGCTGTGCGACGTGTGGCAGGAGGAATACGAAGCATTGCTGGCCGAGACCGGCGACAAGGCCGAAGCCGCCGACCCCGACGAGCACCGTTTCCACATCCCGGCAGAGCACCGCTGGGAGGCCGTGCGCCAGCAATCCACGCAGATCGGCCAGCGGCTGAACAATGCGCTGGCGGCCATCGAAGATGCCAACCTGCGGCTGCGCGGCGTGTTCGGCTCGGTGGACTTCGCCAATCAGGATCGGTTCTCCGATGCCCTGCTGGAAAAGCTGCTCACCCACTTCGAGAAGCACCGCCTGCGCAATGCCGATGTGCCAGCCGACATGCTGGGCGATGCCTACCTCTATCTCATCAAGATGTTCGCCGAAGGTGCGGGCAAAAAGGGCGGGGAATTTTACACCCCGCGCCAGATCGTCCGGCTGATGATCGAGATACTGGAACCGCGCCCCGGCATGTCGATCTACGATCCCACGTGCGGGTCGGGAGGCATGTTGCTGGAGGCGGTGCAGTATCTGAAGGACCGGGGCGAGAACGCGCGCAGCCTGTCGCTCTATGGGCAGGAGAAGAACTTCGCCACGTGGGGCATCGCCGAGATCAACCTGTTCCTGCACGATGTGGACGACGCCTTCATTGCCAAGGGCGACACGATCCTTTCCCCCAAGCGGTATGACCCGAAGGCCCGCGAGTTCGTAGAGGGCATCGGGGCCTATGACCGGGTGCTGGCCAACCCGCCGTTCAGCGAAAAGGTATGGGGTCACGATGTGTGGCAGAACGGCGATCCGTTCGGTCGCGATGAATATGGTTGCCCGCCGAAGGGATATGGAGACCTCGCCTTCGTCCAGCACATGCTCGCCAGCCTGAAAGATGACGGGATGCTGGCGGTGGTGGTGCCGCACGGCGTGTTGTTCCGTGGCGGGGCAGAAGGGCGGATCAGGGAGGCTATGCTGACCGCAGACGTAATCGAGGCGGTGGTGGGCCTCGCCTCCAATCTTTTCTACGGAGCGGGCATCCCTGCCGCCCTGCTGGTATGCCGGAAAAAGAAGCCTGCCCAGCGGCGCGGCAAGGTGCTGATCGTCAACGGCGACGCCACATATCAACCGGGCAAGGCGCAAAACTTCCTGACCGACGATCACCTGCGCACATTGGCCGATGCCGTCCACGCCTTCGCCAACATCGAAAAGCTGGCCCACGTCGTCCCGGTCGATGAGATCGCCGCCAATGGCCATAACCTCAACATCAGCCGTTATGTGCAAACTGGCGCAGATGCCGAGGCGGTCGATGTCGCGGCGGAAGTCGCCAAGCTGCAAGACCTGATCGCCAAGCGCGACCATGCCGAGGCGGTGATGTTCGGGCACCTCAAGAGGCTTGGCTATGCTGTGTGAGGCACTCGCAACCTGTAAGCCGCCCTTACAAGTTGAGGTTGCGTCTTGCCTGCCCGTCGATTGGGATAACGCCACGCTCGGCGATGTTGTGGACACGTTGGCCGCAGGTGTCAGCGTCAACGCCGATAACCGCCAGATCGGCGAAGGTGAGATCGGTGTTCTGAAAACCAGTTGTGTGTCAGGTGGCCAGTTCGTCGCCGATGAGCACAAGGCCGTGCTGGCGGACGAGATTGATCGCGTGCGCACGCCTGTCCGGGCAGGCTCGATCATCATTAGTCGTATGAACACACCTGCGCTTGTCGGAGCCAGTGCTTACGTGGATGAGGATCATCCCCACCTGTTCCTTCCCGACCGTCTCTGGCAACTGCGCACCAATGAACGTGCAGATTGCCGGTGGCTTTCATATTCCATGCAGTCGGCATCCTTTCGGTGCTTTATCGACGACATTGCCACCGGCACCAGCGGCTCGATGAAGAACATCTCAAAGGAACGCCTTCTCAAAGCCCTACTGGCCCTCCCACCCCTCGACGAGCAGCAGCGGATCGCCGAGGTGCTGCGGTCGGTGGATGTGGCGATTGCGGCGGCGCAACAGGCTGCCGACCTCTCCCGAGCGTTGCAGGCGTCGCTTATTACCGCACAGTGCTTCGGCCACGGCTATGAGACGGTCAGCCTTGGGGATATTCTCACTGACATCCGATATGGAACGTCGGCCAAGTGCGATGCCAGCGCAGCGGATGGCCATCCAGTGTTGCGTATCCCAAATGTGGTCAATGGGCGGGTCGAACTGGAAGATCTGAAATATGCCTCTGCTTCCGATGCTGATTTGCAAAGGTTCAGTTTAGCAGCGAATGATGTTGTGGTGGTGCGGACCAACGGGAACCCCGCTTATATTGGCAGAAGTGCGTTGGTCGCAGCCGACATGATGGCTTGCATGTTCGCGTCCTATCTCATCAGGATGCGATTTGATGTTAACCGGGCATGGTCGCCCTACATCTACGCGACTCTCAACTCCCAGCCAGTTCGTGAAAAGTTGCTCAAGGCAGCAACGACATCGGCGGGTAACTACAACATCAACACTGTGAGCCTAAAGGGGATCACGATCCCACTGCCAAACCTCGAAACGCAGCATCAAATCGGTGAAGTCATCAAAATGGCTACGGAAGCAGCTTCCGCCTGCGAGAACGAAGTCAAAACCAATCAGCAGGTGAAAGCCATGCTGATGTCCGACCTTCTCTCCGGTCGTGTCCGGGTGCCCGCATGAGCGAATACCGCCTCGCCGAAAAGCCCGCGCTCGATGAGCTGGCCGCGATGGGCTGGCGGGTGCTGTCCCCGGCGCAGGCGCTGGCAATGCGCGAGGAGGAAAACCGGGTCATCCTCAAATCCGTGCTGATCGAGGCGCTGCGCAAGCTCAACGGCATCGGCGCAGAGGATGCCGAGGCGATCTACAACGACCTTTCCACCCTGTCCGACAATGATGTGTGGCAACGCAAGCTGCGCGGTGAATATTCCCGTCGCCTGTCTGGCGAGAACCGCGATGAACACATTGCGCTGATCGACTTCAAGCACCCCAGCCGCAACACCTTCCACGTCACCAGCCAGTTTCGCGTTGCAGCGCAGCGCCCGCGTATCCCCGACGTGGTGCTGTTCGTGAACGGCATCCCGCTGGTGGTGATCGAGGCCAAGTCCCCGCTCAAACGCACCGCCACTGGCGACGAGGCGCACGAGCAAATCCGGCAGTATGAGCGCGACATCCCCCGGCTGTTCTACCCCAACGCCTTCAACATCCTGACAGACGGGATGCACACCGAATACGGCGCGAGCGGCGCGCCAGCGCAGCTCTATGGCCCGTGGCCCGATGCGTGGCCGCGCAGCCGGGACGACTTCCCCGATGCGCTGGCCAAAGACCTGTGGTGCCTGTGCGAACCATCGCGCCTGCTGGACTTGCTGGCGCATTTCATCGTGTTCGAGACCAACCCGGAGACAGGCCGCAAGATCAAGAAGATTGGCCGCTACCAGCAGTTCCGGGCGGTCAACAAAGCCGTGCAACGGGTTGCAGCGGGACAGCACCGCAAGGGCCTTATTTGGCACACGCAGGGCAGCGGCAAGAGCCTGACGATGGTGTTCCTGGCTCTGAAGCTGAAAACCCACCTGACGCTGGATGCGCCGACGCTCGCCAATCCCAATATCCTTGTGCTGACCGACCGGATCGACCTCGACGATCAGATCAGCAAGACCTTCGTCGCCTGCGGCCTGCCCAACCCGGTGCAGTGCGGATCAGTCACGGCCTTGCGCGAAGCGGTGAACCGGGGCGGCAACGGCCAAATCCTGCTGTCCACCATCTTCAAGTTCGCTGGATCACGCGAACCAATCCCGAACTCTGGCAACTGGATCGTGCTGGTGGACGAGTGCCACCGAACGCAGGAAAAGGACTTGGGTGCGTTCCTGCAAGCCACTCTGCCGGACGCCCATTTCTACGGCTTCACCGGAACTCCTATCAAATCGACCGACAAGGACACCTACGCCCGGTTCAGCGTGGCGGGGGAGGGCTATCTCGACAAATACGGGATCGACGATGCCGTGCGCGACGGGGCGACCGTGCCGATCCTCTACGAAGGCCGCAAAACCGATTGGGCCATCAACGAAGCCGAGATCGACATCCTGTTCGACCGCTGGTTCGTGGACCTGCCCGACGACAAGCGCGAGGAACTGAAGCGCAAGGGCTTGACCCTCGCCACCATCGCCAAGCACCCGGAGCGCGTGCGCCTGATCGCGCTCGACATTTGGGAGCATTTCAAGGCCGTGTGCCAGCCGGACGGCTACAAGGCGCAGATCGTAGCCGTGGATCGCGAGGCAGTGATCCTCTACCGTGCCGCGCTCTCCACCGTGATCGCCGCCGATCTGGAGCGCGGCGGCATGGAGGCAGGGGAAGCGCAGGCGCAGGCCGACGCGATGATCGCCTGCGTCTATTCCAAGAGCCAAGAGGACAACAAGCCGAGCGAAAACTCGGATGTTGCCGCACTGCGCGCCGGGCTGGAGGCGTTCTATCTAGACGACGAGGCCGAGAAGGACGTGAAGAAGCGGTTCAAGGTGCGGGGTCAGGAACCGAGCTTCCTGATCGTGTGTGACAAGCTGTTGACGGGGTTCGATGCGCCCATTGAGCACGTCATGTATCTCGACAAGCCGCTGAAGGAGCACAACCTGCTCCAAGCCATCGCCCGCACCAACCGGACGGAAGTCTTCACCGATGCCGACGGCGGCACCATCGAAAAGCCCAACGGGCGGATCGTGGATTACATCGGCGTCACCAATCATCTGGACGAGGCGCTCAAATCCTACCGCTCTGAAGATGTCGAGAACGCGATGCGTGACATCGCCATTCTGCGGAATGACCTGAAGGAAGCCCACGCTCGTTACCGAGCACAGAAGCGTGCCATGAAGCTGGACGGGCTGGACGAGAAAGCCGCCGCCTATGCCGCCGCAGATATGGCGGCGAAAAGGCAGGAGGATGACTGGTTCGAGTTCCAGCGCCTGACCCGGACATTCATCAAGGTCTATGCGGACCTGTCACCCGATCCCGCCATCCTGAACTTCACTGCCGAGGTGAAATGGGCAGCCGCCTTCCTGCGACTGGCGACACAGGCGATCAGCAAGGACGAAAGCCTCGATCATCGCAGCTATTCGGGCAAGATCAGGGATATGCTGGAACAGCACGTGCACGCGACGGGCCTCTCTACCACCATCCGCCTGCGCAACATCACCGAACCCGAGTTCGCCGACGACTTCGATACCGGCGAAAAGAACGAGGCCGAGCTTCAGGAAGCGTTCGTGCGTAAGTCCGCCGAGCTACGCCGGACCACCCGCGAACTGGTGGACAAAAACCCGGCGCAGTATGGCCGGTTCTCCGAACGGGTGCTGGAGATCATCCGCCGCTTCGAGGAAGGCCAGCTTGCCGCCGCTGGTGGCCTGCGCCACTTCGAGGGGCTGACCGGCGACATACAGGCCGAACAGGGCGCGCACGCCGAACTTGGCATGGACGAGCACGCCTTCTCGATCCTGCGTATCATCGAAGCCATTGCGCCCGGCACTGACCATGCGACGTTGCAGGACGCCGCTATCGCCATCGGCGGGGTCTATGCCGACGCCGCCCGGACCCAGCCCGCTTTCACTCACATGGACGATTACCTGCGCAGGCTCCGCCGCAATGTCCGCCGTATCCTGACCGAGCACGGCATCGGCGAAACGCAGGCCATCCGCGAGAAAGTCGAGGACTTCGCCGTGCACACTTATGGGGATGGCCCCTGATGCCCACGCTCCAGATTGGCCAGACCGAGATACCCTACGAGCTTCGCCGCTCCGCCACAGCGTCCGAACGCCGCATCACGGTGACGCCCGGCCATGTCAAGGTGCTTGCCCTCACCGATGACGATGATGAGGCCGTTGCGGGCTTTCTCGGCCGCAAGCGCCAGTGGCTGTTTAACACACTGCGGGAGATGGAGCGGATCACTGCCAACCGCCACGCCGTGCCCCGGTTTATGACCGGATCAAAGATACCCTTTCGCGGGCGAAAGATGCCGCTCACCGTCCGCCGCACCGAGGCCGAGCGGATCGCCATCACCTACCGCAACGGGTTCATCGTCGATTTGCCGCATTGGGCCGGACAGGAAGCCGACCTCCTTGTCGCCAGCGAGTTGAAGCACTGGCTGAAGCAGCGCGCCTGTCGCGACGTAAAAAAGATCGCCGCCAATTACGGGAAGCGGTTCGGCCTGGTCCCCCGGTCCATCCGCGTTGCTGACTTCACCCACGGCTGGGGATCGTGCGGCCCGAAAGGCAACGTGCGCATCAACTGGCATCTGATTTTTGCGCCGCGAAAGGTGCTGGAGTATGTCGTGGTTCACGAGCTGGCGCACCTAAGGGAGCGTTCGCACGGCAACGAATTCTGGGCCCTCATGGAATCGATGTGGCCACAGTATCACGCCTCGCAGTTCTGGTTAAAGAACAATCAGGCCATGCTTGAGTGGTCCTTAGCCACTGATATGCCAAATTGACCAATCTCGGTCCTTATTGCTTTAATTTGTTGCGAGGAACTGCGCTGGGGGCTTCAAGTCGGGTAACGCCAACATAGCAGCGCGAACACGTTCTGGTAGTTGCCGGCGAACTTGTAGGCCGTCTCTTCGTCCCAGCCATCCACCTCGCGCAGCCAAAAGGGCTAGCGTCTGACCTCAAGCTCCGTCCCCGGGCGATACGACGCCACCTAGAAGTCGAATCAGCGCCGCTGGTCCATCGGGTGGCTCGCCCCGGTCGATCGTTCGCTACAGCGGAAAAAACGCTTCAGACGGGTGGCCACGTCCCCGGTGGTCGGCGTGTCGGCAATCGAAAGCTGCCCCTTCAGTCGATGTGCATCTAATGTCGACCAGGGGCATCACATGGAGTGAACACAGCGCGCCACTACGAATCTCCCTCCTCATCGCCTTACGTCGCCGCTGCAGCGGTGACGACTCCAAGGCGCACGCCGAACTTGGCATCCAGTCCGGAACGCTGCGACGTCATCGGCTCGCCCTGCAGTTCCTCCGGCGTGAGGCCCAGCGCCTGGACGACGTGCGCCCGCAGGACGGGGATCCGACGCCGGAATTCGCGCGTCCTCGGCTGATCGGGAACAAGGGCGGCGATGGCGTCGAGCGCCCACAGCACTGTCGACCAGCATTCATGGAAGTCGACCGGCATCTCGTCGTAGTCGCTGGACACGACGAGCCTG
>TARA_R100000501_G_C2630896_1_pt1 | contig 10508 bp, 17 predicted proteins | sample TARA_R100000501 | Tara Oceans TARA_R100000501 (sample SAMEA2620120) | marine metagenome | biome: marine biome (ENVO:00000447); feature: mesopelagic zone (ENVO:00000213) & marine oxygen minimum zone (ENVO:01000065); material: "saline water (ENVO:00002010), including plankton... | reverse complement strand
CTCCGTCCTCTTTGTAAGTATTAACAAAAAGGACTCCTCTATTGGTATTGTCGTACTCTTTATCGCTCATTGTCGACTCCTGTTATTGATAGTTTATCTATCGGTATTAGGACGATTTCACTATCTAGCCTATCGCCAGCCGTAATGACTCTTGCATCGCCCGATTTAATCATATCTTTTATCTTCTTTCTAAGGGTAGCCACATCGAATATCATAGCGGAATCTATTACACCATCATCATTCAAAACGTGAATCCACCATTTAGCATCGGTATTGGATATTCCACTGGGATTCCCCCTATATGAAATCTCAACCGCTATGTTGCCAGTCTTTTTCCATATGCCCCTTTCCGTCTTAACCTCTATGCTTCCTTCTCCTTCAAATATATCCCTTACCTTAGATTCGTTTATTTGTCCGAAATTTAGGTCAATATCGAAGTTTTTACTCATCATTGAACCCCTGTATCGATTTGACGTATTTGTTCCGTTCTCCTATCATATATTCAAATCTTTTAATGGTTCTTTTGCAAGGAGACCCTCCCCTATCTAAGATAGAGTCTATAGCATTTCTATAAGCCTCCATAATGAAATAGTAGTCACGCTCCTCCTTCGAAGCCCATCTAAACTTTTTAGCCATTTTTACCACCCATATTCTTCTCAACCATAGAGAGCATAAAGCAAAACATCTCATATGGAATCGCTATAAACACATCCTGCCTGTCTTCCCTGAATATCACTCCGACTTCCTCTTTCTCTGGCTTAATCCAAGCGGGTACTTTCTTTCTTCTTTTGCACCCGTAGAATCTTTCCTCTATTTCGACATCTCCTTGCTCGTGCTGAGCTCCGCCTCTGTCCCTATTGAAAGCTGATAATCCAAATCCCTTAGCCATCTTAACGGCTTGTCTCTGAAGTTCAGCTCCCCTCTGTCTGTTCCTCTTCCCTCTTCTCTGAGCCTTCGTCTTCATTGTTCAGCTTCTCCTCTAAGTAGTTTACTATGTTTTCTGTATCTCCCTTCATTTCAATATACATCTCCACAAGATTCGCAAGTGATGATGTAGCTGATATTATGGGAGTTAGTACGTTTTTGCTTATTCCGTCTACAGATTGTTCTAGGATTTCTATCCTCTTTCTTTGTGAGAGTTTACGTTTATCTGCTTTCATGATTCACAATTCTCACATTCTGAAAGATGGGAAGATGACGAAGAAAGAGCCATCTGTTCGTGTTTCTTTTCATTGAGTTGCTCCTTTATTCTATTTAAGTCCGATATTAAGGTTTTATATGGCTTTTTCCACTCTTGCTCGTAAACAGGTACTCGCATTGTTACGAGGCAGTTAAGAGCCATAATTATGTTGTTTAATTCCGCGTCTGTAAACTTTATCAGAACATCCGGCTGTATCTCTTTATTCTCCATATACATCCAATAACGCTTCATCTGGGCTTGAGTAAAGTTTGCATCTATTTCCAGCAACGCCCATCCTTATATTGCCAGATTTGCCATATCTATTCTTTCCTAATATAATCTCTATCCCAAACTCCCCCATCTCCGAATCCGCCTGATAGTATCTCCATTCATAATACATAAATAGTATTATTTCAGCATCCTGCTCTATGGAGCCGCTATCCCTTAAGTCCTTAAGGAATGGTCTTTTATTAGCTCTGGACTCACAATCTCTGTTTAATTGGGAAACAAGTAAAACCGCCATATTATTCTTCTTAGCAGCCCACTTGTATTGTTTCATTATATTATCCACTCTAATTCTATTATCATCAACTCCCGAAACGCTAACCAGTCCGATATAATCATCTACTACGACATCAGGCTTGTGTTTTCTTATCTCCCTCATAGAGCCCTCTATATCAAAAATATTGTCAAACATTATAAGGTTGGAGTAGTTTTCCTTAATTCTATCTTTTATGTCCTCCATCTCCGCCAAATCTTCGGTTTCAAGAGTTCTTAGCCTTATCTTTTCATAAGAAAGATGTTGAGACTCAAGTACAATAAGCTTCTTCATCATCTCTACATTGGTCATCTCCCGATTCATAACCAGTACCTTATATCCGCTGTGAATTAGGTTTCTTACGATATTCAGCATTGTTGTTGACTTGAAATGACCGGGCCTTCCAGCAACCACAGTTATTTCTCCCCTTGTCATGCCTCCGGTTAAATCATCTATAGCGGGAAATCCAAAGTTTATTAACTGGTCTTCATCAAACATCTTATCAAATGTTTCATCTAATATCTTATTTACATCGTGCCCATTGGATGATATTTGCAGGTCTAATATATCTTCTATTTCCCTGTGTAATTGCTCCAAAAGGGTTGTGGAGTCCGAAGCCTTCACATTCATAACATTTTTTACTTGTTCAGCTTTATAAATAACATTCCTTAAAAGCCATTTTTCGTGTAGAATTTTAGCGTTTCTCGCAGCTGTCTGAGTTGTAGCTACGTTCTCACAAAGTCCCGTTATTTGGTATCCTACCTCCTTTGTGGCTGAGCTTGGAGGAACTTCCGCTATGAGAGCGTTGATTGTAATATCTTCGTCTCCCTTGTTATACATACCAACTATTCCCCTCCACACGCTTCTGTGGAAGGCATTGTAAAATACATCGTCTGAGGGTATGTACGGCGTAACCTCGTCAATCATCTTATTATTCATTATTATTTGACCGAGAAGCTCCTTCTCCGTCTCGTATGAGTTTGGCATTATTTGAGCTCTTACGCTCATTTCTTCACCAGATAAAATTCCGTATGATTCCATTTATTCCTTCGCTCCCTAATATCATATCCATATTCGTTCTTCGCTCTTATTATCGCTCCCTGAAAGTCTCTGACTGGAAGTCTCCATCCCTCATTAACATTCAAGCATTTGTTATTTTTTAGGTATCCTATTACTATTTGAGCATCCCTATCCACCAGTTTGGGGCTCCCTAGAGTGTATCAGGGTAGCCTCTGGGGAAACTCTTCTCCCAAACTTACTTTGCCATTCTCTATGGGAGACATTTATTGTTACGGCTCTATCAAGAATCATATCCTTTGTAAGAGTCGGCAATTTGAAAACCCTTTTTCCATCTATCTCTGTTTCAGCCATTTCTATATTCATCTTATCCATAAATTTCTTGTATGATTCATTACCTTTTCCAGTTATCCTATGTCCGCTTTCGTTCTTGGTGCCATAAAATCTCCAAACTCCTGAATCATAAACTCTTTGGTTAGCATATCTTATAACAGAGTCATCTATCGTGTAGACGGGCTTATATATAATACAATCTTCCCCACGCTTCGTTTTTATTTTATGTCTGTCAAGACCGGTGACTCGTGCTGGGTAAGTACCCTCTTCTATGGTAATAGATTGCTCTGGGTCATAGTATACATCGTCATCTTCAAAATCATCTAAGACTTCATCTACGCTTGTCATACCCAATCATCCGATTTCTGTTCGGACGCTGTGGAGCCATTTGCATTGACGTATTTATTATCATCGAACCTACCCATAAATACATCCGCATTGAATCCAAGCTTGGACAATCCTTTCGTTAGGGCATCCGTAGCCACCTTTTTGATACAATCATCATCTATTCTGCTTCCCATAGAGGTTCTAATTGAGCTGCTAATTGGGAATTGACCATTCCTGTCAGGCTCTCCGTCTTTGTTGGGGTAATTGTACCAGAATGTAGCAGTGTACACTATCAAGCTATCATCAAGTATGGGAGTGTACTTCTCATCGGATACTCCAAATCCAACACCAAACGGCCCGAAAAGTTCGGTAGCATTTTTAAGTTGATATTGAGCTCCAATAGCGGTAAATCCTCCTCGCTGATTTACCTTTGTTGTAAATTCCGGGTCTGTAGTTTCTACAGATTGCCAGAGGTCTAGGTTTTTACTCATTTTATTTCTCCTTTACTTATCTCTGCTTTCTAAAAACTCTTTATTGTATTCATCAGCAGTTGTGGGTTCTCCATATATCTCATTACCATCGATATCCTCCTCGCTTACAAAGTATAATTCCAAATCTCCAATCACCGCTCCATCTTTGTTTACCACTGGATACCATTTGGGCACATCCGTACCCTTTTTAACGACTATATCGCTGGCTCCATATCTTACATAAATATCTTTATCTTTGCTCATATTAACTCCAATGTAGGAAAAGGCTGACTAATGAAAGCCAGCCTTTCCCAGCCGCGATTACTCTTCGTCTGTGGTTTTCACACTTCCTGAGTTCAGGAAATATGTAGTCAAAAGACGAAGCTCCGTTTCAATGCCCTGAAGAGTATTGTGTATTTTATTCAATACTCCCTCATCTATGGAAATGGTACTTACCTTAGATGTGGCAGAGCCGTTTGTTGATGCGGTTTTAGATTTGACGGACTTTCTGATTCCGGCAAGTCTGGTTTTCGCATCCTTTTTATAGGTACTAAAGTCCCAGTTTGCATCACGACCTTTGTACACCGTCCAAGCGGTATACCCAAAGACATCTGCAATCATAGAAACCTTAACACCCTGTTCGTGAAGCATTTTCATTCCTTCAAGAACTTTTGCTGTTACTGGTTTGTTTCTAGACATTCAGTCTCCTTTCTTTAAGTTTTCTTTTATGCCTCCTCCACAGGCATCGTAGTAAATACAATACTTCTCATTACACTCCCAAGAATAAGCGGGAGACGTACCTATGGATAAGGGAGGTATGGAATCGCTATTTTTAACAGACTCCACGACGGAAAGCCAATACCCTTCCGCTTCTTTTATAGATTCCATAGGCACATCTACTTCCCGCATTTGAGAGTTATCTTTATTGTAATAAAGAAGTTTCATTGCTTTTAAATTTTCATCAAATTCTTTTTTATACCAGTACCCGTATGTAGCCGTTTGTAGGTTATAGTTGGAGCTGGAATTTTCATCATAGTATTTTTTCCCAAACATAGTTTTCCACTTCCAGCTATTACAGGATTTTATATCATACAAAACTCCATCATTTATTAAAACTAAATCAATGAATCCACGTACTCCCCACTCCTCTATGAAGAGCTCCTTTTCTATGAAAATGGGGGCTCCAGTCCTTTCTGAGTAAACCCTCACAGCGTCTTGAATGTCGCTATGAATCATATCACCTAACCGAAAAAGGCGTAATGTATTCTCGTCTCTTGGAGCCCCCTTTATTTTCTCTTTTGAAGAGAACCAGTGTTTGCGTATACAGAGACCAGCGGAAGAAGAATGATACCATTCTTCCATCCCTGAGTATCTACCTGATTTTTGCTGATTTATTTCAGCAATATAATCATCGTATATTTTAGTTACTTCTGATTTCTGTTCTTTTGGCAATGGTTGGTTCTCCGTGGACAGCTTCATTCTTTTGAACGAAGTCTTCTATAAGCTCCCCTACTTTTGTTTGTAAGGATACATTCTGATATGCACAAATTACTTTGAATTTTATCCAAGTATCTTCGTAGCATCGGAATGTTCTCATGTGCATCGTGTTGCTCATCTCGTATTATCCTGTTCTTTCATTTTAAGGTTATGGAAATTAAATTGAATCTTTAGGGTACACAAGTGTATCATTTAATACTTTACTACATTCCTGTATGTGTATATATATTTATATATATAGCTTCTATATATATAGAATTTATTTCTAATCTTTATCATTTATTTCTATTACTAGGCTTTATTAACATATTCTTTTTAATATAACCTCCTAATAAGCCTAGCCTAGGCTAAGCCTATGGCTAAGCTTATAGAGGTTTTGGGTTAGGGAGCTAGCTAATGCGAAATCCGCCAGAGAGGTTACAGAACTTGGCAAACTTAACTACATTCTCAGCAGAGAACGGATAAGATGATATAAACGCATCTTTCTTGCCCTCTCCGTGACAAGCATTGCATCCTTTCATCTCGTTAGCCCATTTAAATCCGCATTTTCCTAACTCTGGATTCTCAGGCTCAAGCTCAGGATGATACCTTAGCCATTTCTCTTCTGATTGCCATCCCTCCCATCCTTTTCTTGTGCCAGTACCTTTGCAGATATTGCACTCTTCTTTTGGAAGGGATTTCATTTTATCCGTGTATCTCCGCTCGTATTTTTCTATGTCACCAGATTTCTCCAGATGAAACAATCTTCGAGCGATTTTGATTGATTTCGCTTTGATTATTAAGTGCCCATCATTGTAGCTTCCAGATTCTATGTCCTTTTCAGATAAAATATCTGAGCAAACATCTGAAACATAATCCCATAATGGTCGCCAATACCACACATTGTTGCGGAAATAGGCTCCATCGGTATTATTCTGCCAAGCGAAGTATGCTTTTGTTTCATCCTCATCTTGGAAGTTACATTGAGGCACTTCATCCCCAGACGGATTTTCTCCGTATAGGTCAAAGCCCATTTATGTGCTCCTTTCTTCTTTTGTTTATGATTTTGCTTCTATATGGGAGTCAATTTGAAACTCCCCTTCTTCTCCGCCTTTGTCTATCACAATGCTTTCGGAAAGATGGCATACTTCATCCACCTTTTTATCAAAAGCCTCCATTGATTCCTCGCTATCCAGAACATCTTCCATATACTCTATCGCTTTTTCGATAACGTGAACTGGTGTATTCAGCTCATTTTCATCGAATGACATCTTGGATAGAGCGAGGTCTGTTCTCATACAAGTCAGGGTAGCTTTAATAGAAGCCTCAAGACTAGTATTGCATTCGATAACTTTATACAGACCTTTACGCTCTGAAAAGTATCTTCTTGCAATTACGTAGAATGTGGTATTCTTCTCTGATGCCTTCATAATATCAACCATATCGCTTGATACCATAACCTGCATCTTTTTTACCGTAGACTCTGGTATGTTAGAGTAATCGCCGGGTGGTAAACAAAGACTAACGGAGACTACTTGTGCTTCTTCTTTCACGTTTCACCTCATTTTCTTTGTTATTTTAATTAAATCTTCTGTTGAGCTACATTCATAGTGTCTTGAGCTATGAATCAATATTCTTTCAGCATAAAAATCATCCTGAGCGTCAAAATAACTTTTATTGAAATAATGCAATTCATTATTCATAGACGCTTTCATAATCAAATCCACGCCATCTAAATCTCCAAAGTATAGAATTACCCTATTGGAGAAATAATTATGCATATAAGCTGCTCCACACTCGATAGCTTCTATATCATAGCTCCCATTATTCTTAAATAATGTAAAATATTCTCCAGTTTTAACGTCAAGCTTATGAGTTAAAACAGCATTTGGAGCTACAAAGATTTCTAAACATCCAAGCTTTGACGATAAAAATCCTATTTCACCATAAAAGCTTGATAAATCAGAGCAGCTTGGAGATGCATCTAATATCAAAACTATTCTTTCCCTATCCCTTGAATGCTTACATCTATATATATTTCTTTTTGTAACGCTCCTCATCATCAATTCGCTCATATCCCATTCATCTTCACCAATTACGGGCTCTCCAATCCTATCTTCAGCAATTTTAGATATAATAGTAGCCAAATTAGATGCGAGCCTTCTATTTTTTGTTTTTTCATATGGATTGAACACAGCTTCAACTTCTTCCTCGTTTGGAATATAATTTTTGCCTTCCAACCCAAGTTGCCAATCCAAGGCTCTTTGCCATTGATATTCATTTTCATCTTTTTCGGATGAGCTGAGAAATTTGACAATTTTGTCGTAATTTTTCTTAGAGCCCTTAGATTTTGATTCTTTTGCTCTGTATTTAGGTGGATTTAGTTTATTTGCAGGATTTGAGCCTTCCTTAGCATCGGAATCGCTTTGCCAAGGACGGTCAAAATTGAGCCCTCCTTCCCCCTCGGAGCCTTGGGGATTTTTCATTTTAGGCTCATTGGGCTGTTGTTTTTGTTGGCTTTCCCAATTACGCCAATCCCTTTTGATTTTGTTTTTATCCAATTTCCTTTGCTTTCTTAGCCATCATTTTAACAATTCTCATTGCCCACGAGAATCTGGCTCGCATTGTTGAGTTATCGTAACCTTCCGGGCCAAATTCGTATCGAAATGCAAATATGACCACATTTTCAAATTTATACATAGTGCAATGCATTCCGACTGATTTGTAAAACTTAAATATGCTTCCCCTCCTTTTGGCTGATACTGCCCATCCATTTTTACATAAGTGTTTAGAAACTTTATTAGCATCGGCTTCTACCGCATAGTAAATTGGTATTGATTTCCAATTTATATCAAGACCAGAATCATATGATAATCTCGCTATATCATGTACAGCTTCAAAGGTAGGCGTTTTCCAAATCCTAACTTGTAAAACTTTGTCAAGGCGTGCATCGTTATCCAATACGGATATTTCAAACCCATCTCCAGTAAATATCTCTCCATTGCTAACGGATTTAAGGGTTTTAGTCCTACTTACAACATCTTCATAAGAGATGTCGCTACTTTTCATTGAGAAGGAGTAAATAATTTCCCCTTTATGCTCTACTAAATTCTTCACATTAAGGATTCCAATATTTTCGCGAGATAAATGTCTTGAGCTACATACCAAGGCCAGAGCTGAAGCGTCGTATCCGGGAGTGTAGGACAAGAGCCGTCTACGTGAACTAGACTGTACATTAAATATACTCGCTTCGTAAAAGTTTTTGGCTCCTAATATTAGAGTTAATCCTTCATCTCTTCTCCAAAGCAAATCCACAGTAAATTTATTTGTTTGTAGTCTCGCTATAATTTCATTCTTGGAGTACTTAGAAATATCGTAATCTTTCCATCCCTTTAGAGTTTTTAAGTCTCTAGCCGTACAAAGCCTATCAACCAGTACAATTTCGCCCTTTATTCCTTCTGATAGATTCATTATTTCGCTATAATCTGTAAGTTTTATTGGATTGCTCGAAGATATCTTGTCTCTGTGTATTGAAAATGAGCCTATTTTAGTGCCATCGTCAGATGCTTCTAAATCACTTGAATGCCCTATCCGAGATATGTAATTGTAATTATCCTCATTATATTCAAACAGAGCATATACATTTTCATCATCTGGCATCTCACTATTATCCTCTACTGGAGGACTTTTTATTATAGATTTAGTAATTTTTGGCATTATTGGATTAAATCCATTAGAATCTTTTTCAGAACGCTCCGCTGGTTTGGAGTCATCCTGATAGCTTGAGTGATTAAGATTCTTTATATTTTTCTTTGAGCGGAAAATAGTTCCCTCTGCCTTCCTCAATAGCTCGTGATTTTCGGGAGTTTTGGTAATATACTGATAAACCAAGCTATTCCAATCAGAGCCATCACCAAGCAATGTAATTGCATCGAGTAATTGTCTTATTTCCTGTATTGTTGCTGGTTTTGACATTCCACTCATAACGGCTGTCTCATAAAGCTTTATAGAACTCGCTAAATGAGGATGATTGCCGTGTGTTTGTTTTAAAGCAGACATAACGAGACTCGGCTCTAATGGGTTTATATCTATCTTAGGGAATCGCCTTAACAAAGCTTCGTGAAACTCCCTTTCGTCATTAGCAGTAAAAAAGATAGTCATATTATCTAAATTTGCTTTTATATTTTCACCCGGTATTGATAATCTGCCATATTGTAGAAAATCTAAGAAGAATCCGTCTGCTGTAGGTCTCGTTTTATCCCATTCGTCAAGCACCAGTAAAACTTTTCCACTAAGGGAAGATTCAGCTGCTTGAAAAACCGTAGATTTTTTTATTTCAATTCCGCTCTTAGTATTTTCAGATGGCATCATCTTTAGAACCAAATCATCCTCCCTAGTACCAGCAGAGCACTGAAAAAAGTACATATCTAAATTCAGTACTTTGCTTAATACCATTGGGAGATAACTTTTACCAGTTCCAGCTGGCCCATATAAAAAGGCTCCTCCGACTGGCTTAGATTTTATAGCACTAGTTACAAGAGCAGCGAAATCTACATTGCATATATAACCTTCTTCATTCAGGCTTTTATGTATGTTTTTTACGCTTACGTTTTCCATTCTACTCCTTTATTTTAATAATTGATGCTTTATCCATTTTCTTGTCCAATACATAGTTTTATCAAAGCCTGTTTTCCAGTCGTTGTAATCTGAAATAAGGTCAAGCTTCAATTTGTGCAATTTACATCTTGTCCTATATGGAATATGCTTCCTTCCATCATAAGCTTCGTTGACTCTACATCCGCATTTATTTTCATATCTCTTCATATTTAATTCTCCATTTCAGTCCAAAAGCACCATATATTCTTTAGGGTAGTGCTCCATAAACCAATCTAGACATTTTCGCAACAGTTCGTAATTTCCGAACATTTCAGAGCCTTTTGATAAGTCGTATACCGCAACCGCTTCGGGTTCAAGCTCTACCGATTCTCCTGAGAATGGATTTGTTACCGTTTCAGATTCCTCAGCTACGAAAATACCGGGGAAATGCAATTCTGCACACTCCTTATTAGTAGTTGGCTCTGTTTCTCGCAGATACGAATCCTTGTCTTTTTTTGATATTGGCTTACAAAAATTGCAATCCATTATTTTATTCTCCTTCCTTTTCCTG
>TARA_R100000501_G_C2630906_1_pt1 | contig 10538 bp, 9 predicted proteins | sample TARA_R100000501 | Tara Oceans TARA_R100000501 (sample SAMEA2620120) | marine metagenome | biome: marine biome (ENVO:00000447); feature: mesopelagic zone (ENVO:00000213) & marine oxygen minimum zone (ENVO:01000065); material: "saline water (ENVO:00002010), including plankton... | reverse complement strand
ATTGATGGCCCCTATGGCGTTGTTGGCAACGCCACGTCCTATTTTAGCAAGGCCAGTGCATCCGCAAACTTGTACACTGTTCAGGAAGCGGAAATCCGCTTCGATCTGGCCGAGAGCTGGGCCACCAGCAAAGTGTCGACATCCGCGCTAAACTTCTACACCACAGCCTTGCATGAGATTGGTCACACCATGGGTCTGCTGCATACAGATGACCCACACACCATCATGTACCCCACCATCACAAGCCAAACTGAACTGACGGCCCATGACATCCTTGGCGCCCAAACCATGTATGGCGCACGGCTTTCTGGCACTACGCAAAACGACATGCTGACCACCACGGCCGGCTCAGACACCATAAACGGCCACGACGGCTTGGACACGGTTCGCTTTGAAGGCGCAGCGAGCCTCTATACGGTGACCGACGACAATCAGTTCAATATAAAAGTTCAAGATGCGGCGTCAGGCATCACCCGCGAGTTGCAAAACATCGAACGGCTGCAGTTCGACGACGGTTATCTAGCCTTCGATACCGATGGGAATGCGGGAACCGTCTACCGGCTTTATCAAGCCACGTTCGACCGCACCCCTGACGCGGAAGGCCTGGGCTTCTGGCTAAGACATTTCGATGCCGGCACCGTAGCGCTGCCGGCGATGGCAGACTACTTTCTCCACTCACAAGAGTTCACCGCCAAATATGGACAAGCAGAAACCCTAGAAGATAGTGCCTATCTCACCCTGCTCTACGGCAATATCCTCGATCGAGCCCCAGATCAGGCCGGCTTCGACTTCTGGCTCGATCAGCAAGACAAAGGCCTCAGCCAAGAAGACATCCTCCAGTACTTCTCAGACTCACAAGAAAACATCGCCAAAGTCGCGCCAGCCATAGATGACGGCATCTGGTATGTCTAACGCCGGGGGGCCAAAGGAGGCTCAACCCGTTAGAGGCGTAAAGCATCGATCGACCCCGGCGTGACCCTTGCAAAAGAGCTTTCGTTTAGAGATTTCGTGGAGTGCGGGCATCAGCGCATCCTCAATGACATTGAGAACGGGCAAGCTTTTCAGATCGCTGCCTCGAATAACGATGCCGGACGCCAGCGTTTGCAAGATCGGTCACAAGCCGAAATTATCGCATTGTGCCAAGCTAATCTTTCTAGGATGGCTGCGGCCGGCATCACCGAACATATGGGGCGATTTACTCGTGACCTTAGACGCGCCACCGGGATTAAACTCGACATACCGCGCCGGAATGTTACGCAAAACCGAGGTATCACCCGCACAGCTCTACCCGATGATCTAGCGCAACGCATACGCGCACTGAATGCGGTAGACTACAGGCTTTATGAAATGCTTGGAGGGCGGCCCACCCCAGACAAGTGAGGATAGTGTTGAGGTATAGATAGAGCAAAATGCCGACATGAGTGGGCAGCCGCTCCTCGGTACTATGCCTAAAAGTACGCCCCCCGAACGAGATTTGCTGCTTTGGCTCACCAAATACCCTATCTAGCATTCGGTTTCCGCTCACTGCACCTAACCGGACAAAAACCCGGAATTGTCCGAACACGATCATCGGGCCAACCCGCTCCTAGGAAGCGCTAAAAATGCTTGTCCGCAAACCCGCCCCTTAAAGAAAAGTTGTCTATGCGCGGGTCACAGCTTTCGCGGCAAAATCTACCTAAAACTGCTCCATCAAAGTTTCCCGTTCACACCACAAAAAGGCCCAAAGAGGCCTACAAATACTTAGCTGTCATCTCTTCAGGAAGCCACCATGCCCCCCCAAATAGCGGCGCTCATAATTATCTAAGACTGCTCGTGGCCCTGACAGTGCTGACGCTACTGCATCGGTTCTTGGCCCTCAATCTCGATGCCACATATAATTTCGGCGCAACGTACTATCGCGTGTATAGCAAATTCACACTCTATCAAGAATGGTGGGCCCAGTACCAAGTTGCCATCCTCAGAGGCTTGCGCAGTGATGTTTTCTTCATACTTGCGGCCTCTTGCGTGGCCTTTGCCCTCAAGCCACGCCGAATGATCCTGCCTTTATTCATCCTCAGCCTGTTCTATGCGGCCAATATTGAGCATCTGCGGTACAATTTTTCTCACATCCGCCTTGGCACCCTTTATATGGCGCTCAATCCGACCTTCATTGCTGGATCAGGTCTCACACCAGAATTCCTGTTCAATCTTTTTGCGCTGACAGCCATTAGCGTGATTACTTACCGTATCACGCGGGCGGTACGTACGTTTCATGTCGGAGGGGTGATGGCAGCTGTCATGGTTGGAGCGGCTATTACGCTGCCCCAAAGCTTTAGCCCGCTTGAACCCGGCTGGATGCAGACACATCCATTGTCTTTGCCACCCCGATCCACCGGTGCGATCGCCGAGCCAAAAGACTTCCCTTCTGATGCGCTCAGCCACCCCAGTCTTGAACCAGGTCTGCACGTCAGCCCCACCCACAATGTTCTTCTGGTTTATCTCGAAGGGGTCTCTCAATATAGTCTTTCATCCGGGGACATGCCGTTTCTTGAAAGCCTCGCTCGGCGCAACCTGTCTTTCTCACGCTATTTCGGCAATCAACTACAGACCAACAATGGCCTATATACCAGCTTGACCGGCCATTACCCGAACTTTGTGGGTTCCACATCGCCATGGGATACTCTGACCGCCGAGACAGCAGCCGCGTTTTCCTCACTCCCCAATGTCCTTGCCCGACACGGTTATTCAACGGCATTTTTACAAAGTGCGGATCTTTCTTTTATGCACAAAGCCCCCCACTTGGCACAGCTCGGGTTTCAAGAGATCAAAGGCCGCGAATCCTGGTCGACTTTCCATTCTGAAAATGGTTGGGGCATAGATGACTTGGGCCTGTTCGAAGCTTCGCTCGAGTACATCGACACTTTGCCAAAGAACACGCCCTGGCTTGTCTCGCTGCTTACCTCTGGCACTCACGCTCCATACAACGTACCGGCTCGCTTTCTGCCAGAGGCACCGGACCGCTTGCGCGCCCTCAGATACGCCGACCAAGCAGCCGAAACGCTGATGAAGAACTTACATGAACAGGGTTTGCTTGAAAATACCGTGGTTATCTTCACTGCGGACGAATCTCGCGAGCCGGGCGGGCTCAGCAATCTTGAAAATGAGATCCTCTTGAACTGGCTTCCCCTCATCGTGGTTCACCCAAATGCCCAAAGCGGAGAGATCGACTGGCCGGTGGGCGCCACAGCTTTCCGCAAACTGGCCTTGCTGTTCGCCGGAGATTGGAACCCGTCCGATCTCAACGCGCTGAACCGGCCAAACACACCGCTCATTTTCGGGAACCACTACAAACATCGGGTCTTCTGGTTCGACCGACAACAAAAGAACCTCTACGCCTGCTATACTCAGAACTTCCTATGCGCGCAGTTTACCAGTGTGATAGATCTTACAAAACTTGCCGGTACGGAACCCGCAGTCACGTCGCGCGAACCCAAAATGCAGATAATCTTCCAGTCCCATGAAGCGCTACACTAGGCGTTCTTACTTTAATCCAAAGGCTCTCCTCAGCCCTCGTTGGGCTGAGATGCATCAGTCTTAAACCGGGCTCCCCTAACCCACACCCACTTCCGCTTTTTTTGAGAACCTTATCTAGGCTGCTCGGAAAACTCCAAACCAACACAGGCTCCATGCAGAAGCAGGGTGATCTTCGTTGTCACGGTTGAACGACCCTATGGTGTGCGCCACTGAAGTGAGGCCGTTCCCCGGTTTATCAGAAAGCTTCAAAAGCGCTGACCCCATTGACTCCAGCACGAACTCGCCATGCGACATTCTTGGTATTACCATGCTAAGTCAGCGCACCGCGCAGCGTCTCGCATCTCGATAAGCGCTTAGTGCAGCGCCCCTTGCGCAACCAGCCGGGGGCTCGCATCGCGACCGAGCCTAGCGCGGTATTTAATTGTCCGAAACAATTAAGACCGTAGATTGACAGCTCGTTTAGACGTTGCCAACCTTCAAAACAGCAGTTTGGAGACAGCTTTATGACCCCTACGCTGACCATCACGTTCGAAGACGATTTCGATAGCCAACAAGCAAAATTCTCGAGAACTTCCGTAGACCCCAACGGCGATGCGGACGTCGACTATTCCAGTGCTGCCATCGAGATTGCAGTTCGACAAGGCTGGCAGGCGTGGTTCGACTTGATGCCGGGCGCTCAATTCTCACCGAATGCCAATATTGAAATCAAAATAATCTACGAGCCCATTCCAGCGACAAGCGTAGCCTGGATAGGTTTCTCCTCCGTTCAAGATGACAGATATCCAGCAGCAGTTCCGAGCGTTTTTCATGAGCTGTTGACCGGTGTCGATCCAAATGGCGAAGCCTACGATGCAACTATCGGAGTAGGTCCAGACCTCGGCACGCGCTACGGGGGGATTTCGTCTGTCATGGCACATGAGTTCGGTCATGCTTTTGGTATCGGGCATGGATACGGCGAGACTACGCTCTTTGACAATCTTGTTTCAGACGGGTTTTTCCTTGGTCAAAACGCTGTCTTATCGCATGGCGGCCCCGTGCCCACGCAAGAAGGCGGACATATTGCCTCCCCTGCTGCTTCTATTATGGGGGGAAACTCCATTGGCGTCGCCCCATTAGACATAGAAATACTTAGAGATCTTGGCTTTTATGTAAGTGATACAAATGTCTTCACCGCGACCCCAGGTCCAAACGTATTTGATGGCGGTACTGGCTTTGATACGGTCTCAGTGGGTATCTTATCGAGAGACGCCACGATCTCCCTTGCCGATTCCGGCGCCGTGACGGTCTTTGATAGAAACGGAGCCGGGGGAACAGATACGCTCACAAATATCGAGCTTATCGAATTCAATGACATAGATATTGAAATGTCGAACTTCAGTGGTCTAACGCAGCTCAATAACTCTCAGTTTTTAGACCTAGCGAAAGTGTATGTGGCGTACTTCAACAGGGCAGCGGATGCTGAAGGGCTGTTCTACTGGGCTGACAAGTTGGCAGAAGGTATGGATCTGCTTACAATCGCGAACTACTTTTCTCAGTCGATCGAAGCTCAGTTACTATACCCAAATACAGCAGATACATCGGCTTTTGTAACCGCCGTATATGAGAATGTACTTGGGCGCACCCCGGACCCTGCGGGCTTTGAGTTCTGGACGAATGCGCTTGGCGGTGGAGCAGTGCAACCTGCCACGTTCGTCCTCAGTATCATCCAAGGAGCAATAGGTGCCGATACTTCCTACCTAGAAAATAAGGCCAACCTCGGGGTCTATTTCGCGGCGATCAAGGGCATGTCGGATACAGCTGATGCACATGACGTACTGAATATATTCGGCAATCAGGCAAACTCGGACATAGCCAGCGCGAAGACACGTGTGGATGAACATCACAGTGATGCCGTTACACTTGGGGGGGGCGATTTCCTATTTAAACTGATAGGAGTCGTCGACGATCCTTTCACCAACTTTGCCTAGGACAAACGATGCTAGAAAGCTCCGAACCGGATCATAGGGCGAGTTCCTGTAACGCTGTATAGAATGGTTCAGCGAGTTGCGCGGCACCTAGTGTATTCAGGTGGTCACGGTCTCGGTACAAGAACCGGCCATCTCGAAGTGGACTGCAAACGGCTTCATCCGGCGGGCATAGGTTTTCAAAGGCGTTCACAAACGCCGCATTATCATGCGTTTGAGCAATGGCGGCCAAATCTTGATGAATGGCGTCAATCAGGGGCAGCAACGTGTCGCGGTCTATCGCGCAGCCAAGCTCATCGCGGGGCGAACATGCACGTATGTCCTCGAACAGAAACATAGGCGACGGTCCCACCAGAAGCAGACTGATCTCTTGGCGCTCGAGCTCAGCCGCCAAACGATTCAGACGTTCCACCCATTCTCGAAAATCATTCTGGATACTCAAAGGATCGGTGCGATTGAAGTAGAGGCGCGCCAACACAACGGTATCGCCGGCCTTCCAGCTGTGCTTCATCTCTTCAAAAAGCGCCTCTCGGGGAGGAAATCCTTCAGGGTCCATCACAGGAAAAACTTTCCCAGGCGTTTCGACCAAATGAAAGCCGAAACCGTGATCATCGCGAAGCTTCAACAAAGCACCTTGCAGATGGCCTGCATGGCTATCACCCATCACCCAAAGTGTCTCAGATCGGCCTTTCTCCGCCAGCGGCGCGAAAGTACAGTGCTCGAAGGTATCTTGTTGCAACAACCTGCTTTGATCGTCGACAACGCAGGTCGGGTCGAATGGAAGGCCACTTTCGGGAAGTGGCAAGGCCTCAGGGGGCATCGCGACTTCAAGCTGAGACGGTTCCAATGATTTGCGGTAGGTGTTGCCAGCGGCGACTAAGATAATGACCAAAAGTACTGCCAACAAAGCACTCGCAAAATGCCAGAGCCGAGGGCGCGGTGTCGCCCGCCGTTGGAACGGTTGCTCTACAAAGTGGTAAGATAGAACAGCCGCACAAAAGCCCCCTGCTATGCTCACACCTGGCTTCGATAAAAAACTGTAAGGCGCCAGGAGACCGAACGCCAGAAAGGGCCAATGCCAAAGGTACAAAGAATAGGATATATTGCCCAGGTATCTGGCTGATTTGTTAGTCAACAAACCTGTTCGCGCCTCCTCATCTGCCCCGACAAAGAGCAAACCAGTGGTCAGAATGACGATCAGGATATGCCCAACAGCTTTCTCGCCAACTGGCACCACAAAGCTCAGGGCTATGGCCCCGACTAGCACTGGCACGCCAAGGCTTTGCCAAACGCTCGTAACCTTGATCGGCCGGTGGTGAAGCAAAGCCGCCGAGGCGACACCGATACCCAACTCCCAAAATCGCAGGGGCATCATATAGTAAGCAGCCATGGGAGCCCGAGCTTGGACGACGACAAATCCTATCAAGGACAAAAGGCTTAACAGGCCGATCACATAGATCAGCGCGCGCGCATCACGGTTTCCCTTCGGCTTGAACACAAACCAAAAAATGAAGGGGAACAGCAAATAGAACTGCTCCTCCACCCCAAGCGACCACGTATGGGTAAAGCTGTTGTATCTTATCGACGCTGAGAAGTAGTCGAGCTCTTGAAAGTACAGGGCAAAGTTCGACACCCCAAACAGCGCGGCAGCCCCGGCAGAAAACGACGCCTTAGGATCGGGATCGATCACCAAAAGAACGGCACAGGTCAGCCCGACACATACGACCATCGCCGGGAGGAGTCTCTTGATACGCCTTAAGGAAAACGCTGCGAAAAAAGCGCCAAAAGAGGGTGAACGCCCCGACAGGAGCGACAGCGTTATGACAAAGCCCGATATGACAAAAAATACGTCCACTCCAAGGTAGCCGCGCGGGAACCAGCCCTCGAACGCATGGCCCGCAATCACAGCGACAACCGCAAGGGCTCTCAAACCATCAATGTCAGGCCTGTACCCTACAGGCTCTCTGCTTTGTCGTCCAAAATTTTGAAGCTGCATAAGTCAAATAACGCTAAAAGCCAAAATGCTGTCATAAAATAATTAGAAACAGTGCTATCACTGCCCTGCTTCTCCTATCACGGCGAAAGAAGATGTGAACCAGAGGCAGGCCAAATCAGAAAATGACCTATCAGCAGATGTCGGTCGTATCGTGCTACGCGACCGTAGGGCAAAACAACACAGCGCCCCCCGTGATGTCGCGCGAAGGCACGCTGAACCCACCGGGAGCTCGCGACCGAAGTTACGTGGACCTTGATATTTCTGATTGCTTGCCGCGCAAGCGGCTCTAACGCCGCTTTGGCCCCCTCAAGCTATCCAAAGCGGCTATTAGGCCGTTTGGTCTGGGGCCCGGCGCGAGACCCACTCCTCGACAATCCGCCTTACCAGTTCAGGCCGGGTGGGAAGATCTTCCTCCTGCCTTCGAGCATCATCGAGCGCTTCTATAAGGGCCGTTGGCATACGGACCATGAGTGGTTGGGTATCGGCTTTGGGGCGGCCGCGAGATTTCATAATATCACCTATTGACATCGCAATTACATGATATCATGTTATCGTGTAAGCGGAGGAGCTGCAACTCCCCCGCCACACTAACCACGCAGACTACGAGGAAATCTTTATGGCTAAAGACCAATTTATCACGCCCAATCCTAAAGCAGAACCCGCCAACAGCTTGCTTTGCGGTGTTGCGCTGCAATTCCGCCATGCGCTCGATCTTTACTTCACCGCGCTGCAGGCGGATTGGCATTACTGCGCCGTTCGCTTGAAAGCAGCTCCCGCCGCGACGGCCGTCCTGGCTCACGCGGCAGCGTCAGCTTGGGCAAATTGCACGCAATCCCTGTATGAACTGCGAGATATGTCCGGCGCTCACCCCGACACCCGCAGCGCAGCAGGATACCTGCTGCACAGCGTGCCTGAACAAGCCCCTACCGAAAGCTCATTGGACCGGCTGGGACGACAGGTTCTCCAGATTGCACGGGAGCATCGCAAGACACAGCCGGGACTTTCGGCTCTTTTGGAAGAAGCCAGCACTTTGCTGATCGTTCATTCAGCCAACATGGTGGTCATCTCCATGCACCCCCGCGGCACCGATCGGCTTTCCTGACCCATAGTCCCGGTCGAGCGCCGTTCTTTTCCAAAACGTGTTTCTTTTCCACATTCCTCCGGGATGACGCAGTACCTGCGCCCGGCAAATTTTACGGAACCTTTATGCCCTCTCGCAAAACCATGTATCCCTTCCCCGTCGATGGTGCCCTTCGCCCTGTGTTCCAAGGCGCGCAACTTCCCCATTGGCAAACAGCCGCAGAAGCCAAAGGTTTTTGCCTGATCGGCCGTGCGGTCGATCGCTTGCATGTCATTCTCGGCTGCAAAACCTGTGGCACCCCCACCCTCAAACGCATCAGCGTTGTCTTGGGGCACAATCCGGAATGCCCCCATTGTATCCGTATCCGCCGCGAATCCGCAGCCGCCGCGGTAGGCGCCCAACTCTGCGGGCCTGACCCGGATGGAGACCGTCACTACGGCCTTTATCAGCTCGCTTGCGGTCATCACGATCGCCGGCAGCATACGCGTGTCGAAGCAGCCGCCGACGGCGGCCATAAGCTGAGCTGCAGTATCTGTCTCCAAGAACGCCATGCCGCCGAAGCCGAAGTGCAGGGCTGGCAGCTTTTGGGAGACGCGCTTCGCACCAATAAGAGCTATCGCCACTACGAACATCAGTGCGGCCATCAACAAGATGTCGCCATTGCGAACATGCGCAGCGGAGATATCGACTGTGCCGGTTGCGGAGAGAGCTGGGCCTCCAAGCCGAGCAAAATCTACCTGATGACCTTTACCCTACCTGAGGCTCCCGTGCTCAAGCTTGGCTTCAGCAGCAACCCAGCACTCCGCCTCCGCCAGGTGCAAGAAGATCCGAAACTATCCAAGGGGGCGCTCCTGCGTGAGACATCAGTCGCCACAGGGCATCGCGCCATCTGCATCGAAAAAGCACTGCACATGCATATTGCAACCCATCGGCCAGACCTCATCGTGCCCCCTGCCCTGTTTCGGTCTCACATGCGCATCACAAGCGAAATCTATCATCGTTATGGGAAGACCTATATCTCCGCGCTCCTCGATGCCGTCGCCTCAGGCTGGGACCCCACTGTTTCCCCTCCCCAACCTCAAAGCACCCAATAGGCGCCCGGCACAACCAGACGGCAGACCCTCCCGCAAGGGCCCGCGACCCGGGCGGCGCTTCGCGCAGCCGCCTTGCTTACTTTGCGCCGCCGAAAACCGACCCAGCATCAATAGAAAAAAGCACCGTAAAAGCCGCCAGCAGAACTGGAATGCGTAGACCGCTTTTCCGCAGCTCATTCCCGTCCCTCCACGCTGCATCGTCAGATCGACCTGCTCGGACGATTGCTAGCGCGAGCGGAATTCTGTCGCTCCGACAATTTTCTGTGCCCTATCAGATTTGCTCAATATAGCAACGTTTGCGATCCGTACATACCTAACCCAAAAGGCATCTAAGTTCCCCCGGCGTTTAACCTTTTCCCATCAGACGCTGCAGGCCTTCCAGCACAATTGCGGCGCGAAGCGCATACGGGTCGCTTGGAACATATTGATTTCCGTATTCTTCAGGTCGACGTTGAAGACTCGATACCCTCAATGATGGCTTCTTGTGATTTGAGGTGGGGTGCTATCGGGTTCCTGATTGTCATTTCATCGCATCCCACGGGTTGATGATCTGCACGCCTGTCGGCTCGAAGTCCGCAACATTGCGCGTAACGATCGGCATAGCGTGGGTGATCCCTGTCGCGGCGATAAGGGCGTCCCGGTCACTGCAGGGGTCTGGAACATGCAAAGCGGCACAGCAGAGCGCGACAGGCCCGTCCACGGGCAGGATACGCCCCTCGAACACCGGAAGCACCCGATCAGCCATCCAAGCCCTCAAGGCAACGCCCTGCGTGCTGTCACGCCTTTCCATCTGTCTGACGCCCATCTCAAGTTCCAAGAGGGTGATGGCTGACAAAAACAGCGATGACGGGTCTTGATCCTCGGCCCACGCAACGACATTGGCATCCGCC
>TARA_R100000501_G_scaffold18297_1_pt1 | contig 10595 bp, 7 predicted proteins | sample TARA_R100000501 | Tara Oceans TARA_R100000501 (sample SAMEA2620120) | marine metagenome | biome: marine biome (ENVO:00000447); feature: mesopelagic zone (ENVO:00000213) & marine oxygen minimum zone (ENVO:01000065); material: "saline water (ENVO:00002010), including plankton... | reverse complement strand
CCCGCGCCACCACTTCTTCAGTCGGCGTGGCTGCGGCCTTTGCTTCGAGAGCTGCAATCTGTGCAGGCCCCGGTGCGGGTTTGGCAGCTTCACCTGTGAGGGTTTCCACCACATGCTCCCAAGAAATGTTCAGACTTTGATAGCGTTCCAGACCTGCGCAGCCCATGGTTTCCGCCAAACTGACATCTTCGTGCAGAGTCATAAAGGCCTGAGAGAGCGCTTCTGGGGTCGGCGTGGTGATGAGCCCTTCGCGCTTTTGGGAAATAAACTCCAGCGGCCCACCAGCATCCGTGGTGGTAATGACAGGCTTGCCTGAAAGCATGGCCTCTAAGGTGATATAGCCCAGGTCTTCATCTTGTGGCGTGAAGACGACCGCCCGGCATTGCGCATAGTGGTGGATCATCGTGGCGTCATCGATCCCCCCCAACCACTCTACGCGACCGGAGATCCCCAAAGCGGCGGCAAGATTGCGCAGGTCTTCCAGATAGGCGGGGTTTTCTGGAACGCCGGCGATCACCAGCCTCAAGGGGCCGGGCACTTTTGCCAAGGCGCGCAGCATCAAATCCACCCGTTTGGACGGGTTCAACCGGCCCGGCGCAAACAAGTAGTCACCGTAGTCGCCCTGCCTTAACTGGTTTGCCAAAGGGGGCGGGTGATAAAGAGGGGTCGCGTCAAGATCGAGGTATTTTTTAAGCCGTCCAGCAACATTTTCAGAGTTTGCATAGATAGGCCGATGGCTGCGCGCAAAGGCGGCGCGGTCTTCCGCTTGGATCATGTTCCGAGCCATCATCCCGTCCGGCATGTCTAGCAAGTCCGATGTCCCAGCATCCCACATGTCGTAGGCTTGGCGGTGCTGATGGAGAAGCCAAAAAACCGGATTCGGATGATAGGCAAGATAAGCGGGGAACTTAAGCCCGATCATCATGTCGATCGGCACACCTTCTGCCTCTGAAAGGTCTGTCAGTCGAGCTGCGTGAATGCTGTCGGTGAGGGCTTCCACGGGGTACCATTTGAAGGGCAGGGTGATTTCGCAGGCCTCATGGCCATAGTCGCGCAAGGCTTTGACCAAGCCTGCCGCATGGCGCTCCGCACCCCCTGAGACAAAGGGCACTTGCGTACGGACGACGCCAATCCGCATCTTAATTCTCCTTAAGAGGTTTATGCCCCAGAATGGCCAGATCCTGGGCGCCAAACATCAAATTAGCAAGTTCAGGATCAAAGCCAGGCTTGGCCATGAACTCGGCCAGCTTTTCATGCGGGTGCAAATGACGTGTTTCCACAGGGTGGAAGCCCACCGTTTCAAACAGGACATTCAACACAGGGTCAGTCATAGGGTGCAGATGGGTCGGGTCATTGTGAAAAGAGGTCGCGCCTACGAGCACATTGCGCACATTGGGTGTCTCAAAGAGCAGAAGTCCACCCGGTGCCAGCACGCGCATCGCTTCACGGGTGATCCAGAGCACCTCTTCAAATGGCAGATGCTCTATAAGGTGGTGCGCGGTGAGACAAGCCAAGGAGTTGTCTTCAGCCTCAGCCAAAGCGCTGCGCGCATTACCTTGACGTACATCCAGCCCTTTGTCTTGGGCCTCGCCAATTTGAACGGCATTCGTGTCAACGCCGCGCGCCTTTATGCCGGCGTCTGCCAACAGGCCCAGCCATTCCCCGCGACCGCATCCGATATCCAGCACAGGTTTTTGTTCGGTCCGGATAACAGCGCTTTCGACATCTGGTAGATAGACGCGCAGCCGACTTCGGATATCAGATGGGGTGCCGCGGTATTTGTTTTCCAACTTGTGATAAAAGCTGTCCATAACCGCGCTGAGCCCATCAGAACTCTGTGATATTTGAGCTGGGGGCGCAGGGGGCGTTTCGTCCTGCTGCGCAGCAAGAAGAACCTGATCAAGGCGACGTGAGACTTCAACAAAATTGCGCGCAAGTTCTGCATTACGCGCCATCAGGGCTTGGGTTTCACCATGGATTGCCTGTTTGACACCATCCATTAGGTGCCGCGCACGTCCTTCCCAACGATCTGATTGTTCATCAAGTTGGCGTTGCAGATGATCAAACCGTCGCTCCAAGTCACCGAACCGCGCATCGTTAGTCTCGATGGAGCGGTAGGCTGCTTTGGCCCGCCGCTCTGTGCGCCCAAGCTTGAAGATCGCAGCTAGATAATCGCCTGCCCGCTTGACGCCACTCATATCATTTCCCCATCACGCTTTTAGGCTTCCTCCAAAAGAATGCCTCTATGTCTACAGGTTTACTCTTCCCGTAGGCTTTTGAAAATCGCTTCTGACAGCGGGTCTAACATGTACTGCAGCACAGTGCGCTCCCCCGTCAAGATGACCACATCTGCAGGCATGCCCGCCGTCAACCCTTCGCGGATTTCATCTGTGAGGTTTTCGTCCGGTACTTTGATCCGTGCTAGGTAGTAGGGGGACGCATTGGGATCTTCGGTGGTGAGCACGTCCGTTGAGATGGACATGACTTCACCCAATACTAGCTTCGACAGCCGGGCCTTAAAAGCAGAGAAACGCACCTCAGTTTCGAGCCCTGGCCGCACATTGTCCACATCCACAGGAGCGACCTTTGCGTCAATAAGAAGCGTTTCATCGCTGGGGACGATCTCCATAAGGATTTCGCCTGAGCGGATCACGGAGCCACGCGTGGTCACAGCAAGGCTCTGCACTTTACCAGTGGTCGGTGCCGTGATCGTTGTCCGGCGCATTCGATCTTTCGCCACCGTCAGGTTTTCGTTGATCTCAGAAAGTTCAGACCGTGCGGTTTTCAATTCACTATTCGCACGTTCGCTGTATTCCTGCTTCAACTTGAGGATGTTCAGGCGCGCCTCCCCTGCGGCCGCTTTTACCTGAGCTATATCGGACATGGCGGTGCCAATACTGGCCTCAATTTGAATAACCTCATCTTGCATATCTGACAGACGGTTGCTTTCGATCACCCCGCGTTCTTCCCCGGTGCGCATGCGCTCGAAAAGCTCGTTGCGCAGCTCAAAGCGGCTTTCCAAAGCTGCCCGCTGGACTTCGTAGCCTTCTGCCTGTCCGTTCAGCTGTTCTGCGCGGTATTCTAGGATTTCTGTCTGGGACAGGAAGATTGAGCGCCGGTCATTGAAAATATTGCGCTGCGCCTGCACCGCGCTTGACACGATTGGATTGTCCGAGGCGAGCAGATCTTCGGGGAAGGAGACTTCTTCAGCAAAGGTCTGTTCAGCGATTAGCCTGGCGATCAAGGCTTCAGAGGTCGCCCGGCGCAGTTCTAGTACAGCGATCTCAGAGGTGACCTGGATGTTATCGAGAACGATCAGCGGATCACCTTGCTCCACGAAATCGGCTTCGCGCACCAAGATCTCCTGAACGATACCACCTTCAAAATGCTGAACAACTTTCCGGTCGCTTTCCAGAGCCACCACGCCTGGTGCGACGACGGCGCTGGCGATGATGCCAAAGTAGGCCCATGTCCCCAAAACGCCGAATGTAATAAACAAAATGACATAACCGATGAACGAGAACTTTCCCGGATTTGCCATTTTTGAAAGCTGGCTGGCAGCCGATGCTGATGTCGCCACGAGAGTATCCTAAGTATGTTGGTCGCGGGGTGAAACAGGATGACGGCTTTGCCCTTTGGGCAAAGGGCGCGTCAGTCATCCGGTATTGCTAGGTGAGTTCTTGTCAAAAGATTACAGCTTGGCCGTCGATAGCGAAAGTGTTTGAGGCTGGTTCTGAGGTGTCTTTTGGGGCTGCAAGAGCTCCTTTGTGGTGACAAACCGCTGCACCGCGCCGTCCCTTAAGATCAAGGTGTAGTCTGTCGCGCTCAGAATATTGGCTTTATGGGTCACCAAAACGATCGATTTACCCTCGCTCTTCAGCTGCGCCAAGCAGCGCGCCAAAGCCTCTTCCCCTTCGCTATCCAAGTTAGAGTTGGGTTCATCCAAGACCACCAAACAAGGGTTTCCGAACAGTGCGCGCGCCAAACCAACCCGTTGCCGTTGACCGCCTGACAGTCGGCCGCCGCCGTTCCCGATTTGTGTGGCATAGCCATCATTCAACCCAGAGATCATTTCATGCGCGCCGGCGAGTTTGGCGGCGGCAATGATTTCGTCGTCGGTGGCATCGTCCATAAAGCGAGAGATATTCTCCGCCACAGTGCCTGCGAAAAGCTTTACGTCTTGAGGCAGGTACCCAATGGATTTGCCCAATTGGTTTCGGTCCCAATGGGAAAGTTCGATCTTGTCGAGACGGATAGCTCCACTGATCGGATCACCAACGCCCACCAAATGGCGCGCGAGCGTAGATTTGCCCGAGCCACTCGGCCCAATCAATGCAAGTGTGTGGCCGGCTGGCAAGTCAAAGCCTACAGAACGCAAAATTGTATCGCGCGTGCCCGGCACCACAGTGGTGACACCTTCGGCCGTGAGATGGCCTTTGGGCTGCGGCTGTTGCAGCCGTTTGGGTTCATCCGCCACCGCATCAAAGAGTTTTTTCAAGCGGGCATTGGACTGACGTGCGGCGACAAATTCCTTCCATTGGCCAACCGCTTGCTCGACGGGAGCCAAGGCGCGCCCCATGACAATGGACGCAGCGATCATGACGCCCGGAGAGATTTCCCCCCTCATGGCAAGATAAGCGCCTGTGCCCAGAATGGCGACTTGAAGCCCCATGCGCACAAATTTGGAGCTCGACATAACGGCGCCGGCCCAATCACTTGCATGCGCTTGAGACACAAGCATTCCATTGCGCTTGACCCTCCAACGCTCTGCCAAAGCGTCTTGCATCCCCATGGCTCGAATGACTTCGGCGTTCTGCATGGTTGCACCCGCAAATTCCGATGCTTGCTGGCCTTCATTATTGGCCGACAAGAGCGCGCCTCGGGTCAGATACTCATTGAGAAGCGCTAGGGTGAAGATCACGACGGTGCCGCCTAGTGCTACCCAGCCCAACCAAGGGTGGAACGCAAAACACAATGCGAGAAAGATGGGTGTCCAAGGGACGTCGAAAAACGCCAGGACGCCCTGGCCGGTGATAAAGCTGCGCACCTTATCTGCATCGCCCAAGGCCGAGCGTGCTCCGCTGTTGGGGTTGACCAGCTGCATCCGCGCCACGCGGTCGAAGAGGGGGCGGGACAGAATGCTGTCAAATTGCAGGCCTGCCCGCACCAGCATGCGCGAGCGTACAAATTCTAACAAGCCATAGGTAATCAGAAGAGCGACGGCGACCACGGTAATCACCATAAGCGTCATCTCGCTTCGACTGGCCAGCACCCGATCATAGATCTGGAGCATGTAGAGAGGACCCACGAACATCAGCAGGTTTACAAAAAAGCTGAACAAGATGGTCGCACCAAAAATCGCGCGAAACTTCTTATAGGCTTTCTGGAGCGGATTGGGGGCACTCATAGGATAAACATCTTTCGCTGCCGGACGTAGTCGTCTTGCTATAAAGGCTTTTTTGCGCGAGGTCACGCATACTATATGCGGGTCCTACTGCGAAAAACAGATGATGTGAATTCGCATAAAGGGGTTTAGGCCAAATTTGGCGCCCCAAAGGCGTCTAAGTGAAGTTATTCCAGTAAGTTACCAGCAAATGGGTGGCAAACGAGATGCCCGGGTGATCGGCAGCCGGACGAAGGATTGCATTAGTCAGACCGATCGGATTGCTTGTTGTCGTCTGCAATAGGCGGATTTATGCGCGTATAAATACCTCTTTTCTATATGAAGGACAGATATATCTGTTGCGGCCTTACCGCCCTTGCCGCACGTCTTGGAACGTTAAGGGCTGTAATGCCTTGGTCTTTACGCCAAGAGTGCTATGGTGGCGCAAAGGATTTACCCGATGTCTGATGTTATTCGCTTCCCCCAGTTTATTAAGTCTCGTTCTCAATCAGTCTCTGGGCTGAAAGAGGCACAGGATGCGGCGGATGATGTTAAAATGTCCGATCTCTATGGGGGTCCGGGGGGCATGGCTGGGTCCCAAGAGGCGCACGGCACTGACGTAAATATTTCCTTCCTACAGCATTCGGGCGAAATTCCGACACCGGAAGTAGGATGGTCCAATCAAGAACTGGCAGACCTCTACCGCACACAGCGCATCTTGGCGCAAGCAGGTGTTACGACAGAGGTTGATCGCGGGATAACCGATGAAGGCGATCCATGGTTTGTCTTCATGGACGGCCAAGGCGAAGTGCTTGTTCACTTTAGCCGGTTCGATGGGGTTTATCTTGTCAGCAGCCATCTGCAAGAAGCGCCTATCAAAGGCGAAAGCCTGCAAGATCTGGTCACCCAATTCTCCAACCGGGTGCGCCCTGTTGACAGCGGACAAAAAGCGCCAAACGTTGTCTCGATGGCAAGGCGTCACCGGGATGTGGTCTTCATTCATCCTGCCGCGGCATTGGCAGCCTTGGTCTGGTCTGTTTATCTGATGTCAGATGAGTTGATCGCCGCCACCCCGATGATCACCGCCGGCGAGGCGGAAGGTTCAGACGGCTCGCTCCTTGAACCGATACAGATGCTTGAGAGCGAGACGCCAGGGGAAATTCCTGTGGCTCAGACCTCTAACCCTGAGAAAGCCCAGCCTGCCGTCTTTGATCTGGAATTTGCCAAACAAAGTATGGCCTCTTCCTCCAACCGGGAAGGTTTGATGATGGGCCTATCGGGGCAGGGGGCAAAAGCTTTGGGCATCAGTCTCAGCTTTGCCGCTCTTGCCGTTGGCCTGCCGCTTCCTGCAAGCAACGCTGGCGAGATTGTTAAGGATGCCGCCGCCCCAGAGCAGCTCAGCCTTGAAGAGCTTTTGACAGCTCTTGCCCAGGTTAAAGCAGAAGAGAAAGAACTTTTGCTGGCCTCTGGCTCGGCAGAACCAGAGCACCGTGAGATCAATGCCCTGGTAAATGAGAATGAAGGTGGATTGAAAACGGCGCTGAACATCGATCCCGAGCCAGAGACACCCGTAGTGGTCCAGCTCGCAGAACCAACTCATGTGATGGAAGCCGATATTCTGACGGGTCATGCGTCCGTGCAGTCTGCAGGCATTGCAGCGGGCGGTGAAGCGCCTGTGCAAGCCAAAGAAACTGCTGAATCTGCTGGGGGAGACACGCAAGCCAGCTCTATTAGCATTGCAGCAGCGGGTGCCAAAGAGTTCAGTTTCCTACAGAGTTTTGATGAATCATTCAAAAGTTTTGAGATCGCCGATCTCGACAGGCTCGCCGAGGATGATTTGTTCAAGTTACTGAACTCCGAAGTTGCGGCTGGAATTCCTGACCCCTTGGAAACTCAGGACTCTTCTTCTTTTGAAGAGACACTCCGTTTTGAAGCTTTTGATCAAGATGCGCGGGTTTATCTCGATTTCTTGCTTCAGACCTATAGCAACGTGAAGGTCGTAAACTTGTCTAAAGAGATCATCTTTATCCATATGGATGCTTTTGAGGACACCAGCGGCGCGACCGAAATCTATACAAAAAGCTGGTCTTTCGACGACGGTGGTACAATCTCCACCATTGGACTGAAAAGCGATATGCTCGAGTTTGACCTGATCGCTTGAAATTTGGCGAAAAGATTTTCCTGCAAGAAATCCGTTTTTAAGGGCAGGGTTGGCTTGAGTTGGCCGTCTTCCCAAGCTGTGTTCAAGTTCCGTCCATGTGTCTCATGAAAGATCCATTTTAACGCACGCTTTCCAGCTACACAGTATGCCTAAATCGTGTGATCGGCACGCCGCTTACTATCGCGTAGTGAGCGTTGAGGCCCGCCAGAACGATCTGACGGTCGTCATTAGACATTTGATCTAAGCTCTGAACACAAAAAGACGCGAATGCATTGCCTTTTAGCTTTGTCATGATCTCAAGCAACGCATCCCCAGTTGGTTTGTTGGGGCGTACATAGCCAACATCCAGCGGGCGCTCGACGCGGGCACCTGCGAGGATCTCAAGGTGGTTGCTCATGCCGATAGGAGAGACTTGGTCGGCTGATCTGAAGCGGTGGCTAATTTGTGCGCGCAGTTCAGCTTCACGGTGCTCATAGTAGCGTTCAAAGGTTGAACGGCGCATCGGATGAGGTTGATGTTCGGCGAGTAGATAGGTCTTGCGATGTCCAACAAGGCTAGCTGCATCCCGCTGCGCGGCATTGTAGCCGGGGCGGGCGTTGCGCATTTTCGACTTCAACCATTTCGTTACTATGTTTGGGAAACGATGAAAGTTCCCACGAATGATTGGAATGCCTTGATCGAAAAAGTCCTCGGCCTTCATCTTGCGTCCTACAAAAATATCATCATTCAGATAGAGGAAATGTTCCGCCAACCCCGGAATGCGGTGGATTACCGTTTCGATCGATCTGGAAGAAAATACAGGCAACAGGTCGGCATGTTCCCCAAAGGCGTCGCGATGGTCTATGATCCTGACGTTAGAGTGTGCCGCCAATATCGCGTCTAACTCAGCGGGGTGCTGCGCATCGGTGATAACGTAAATGCGCCTCAAGAAGTGGTGTTCCCGCATTGGCACAGCTCGCGGCAGCGGAAAATGTTTCGCGCAAAAGAGGCGGCGCTAAAAACCGAGCACGGGCCTGAAATCAGAGTTTTGCCGCCGTCGATAATTAGCGGGCTCAAGCGCGCGCTGAACGATCGCTCTCCGACGATTGGCATGTCCGCCTGCGTATTTTTCCTCGGCAGCCCGGCGGCGGAGGTGGCCATTCACGGTTTTACCTTCTTTGAGACAGCCTATGCACCCAGCTACAACCCAATGGTCCAAAGCGCGGAAGATGCGAAGAGATGGGTTCACCAGTTGGGAGCTCATGATCCGGTGACCGAAAAGACTTTTCTACAGGCGTGTTTGTCGCGCAGCACAGTTGAACGAGTGACCCTGGGCGCCAATGTCCGCAAATATCTATACGCGAAATGATCCATTCGTTAAAAATTGAACGGGCACAGCGAAGCAAAGATGGCCGTTAGCACATCTGGGAGCTTTCGCGAGATCGGAGTAACTCTTCGATCGAATTTCAGATTGTACCGAGAGGCGGGACAAAGAGCGGAGATTCCCTATCTTTCTTCATATGTCCGCCACAATTTAGCCCGGGTCCGCCACAATTTAGCCCAAAAGTATGTTTGTCCACTAGTTAACCTAGGGTAAACTACATGAGCTACTTTCATCAGGGGGGACCGCGCGACCGGAATCGCTTCTTAGCGTTTGAAACAAACTATTTTTTATCCGGTTTCTGCGGAATCAGGAGATTCGAATCATGAAACCTACAGTTGTTGTCATTGACCGCCGGTGTATTTTCTCCGAGTGTCTTTGTGAATTTTTAACGTCAAGTCTACCCGATCTTAGAATTCTATCCGTTAATAATGCAAGGCAAGCAGCTGAGCTTGCCTTTCTTCCTGTCACCTGCGTCCTTGTGTCGGAAGCCGGAGACATTCCGGTCATACAAGAGGTGTTTCCTAAGGCCGCGTTCTTGTTGCTGTCCGACGGTAGGGAAAGCCAAAAATCCGATCCGCAGGTTCCTAAAATCATGCTCGACATGCCGCGCAATGTCTTTGCTGAAATGGTCCGCAGTGCGGCACGGCATGGCTGTGCTCACGCATTAGACCCAGCTTCGGCCCCTGCAGATCACGCAGTGGTTTTAGAGCCTGTAGAGAACGTCAAGAAGCCGCTACAGACTGCCCCTTGCGAGGCCCGGCTGTCGGATCGTGAGACCGAAGTCCTTGTGGCCCTTAAGCGTGGCCTTTCCAACAAGCTCATCGCCTATGAGATGGATTTGAGTGAGAACACCGTCAAAATCCATGTTCGGAACGTCATACGAAAACTAGGCGTCACCAATCGAACTATGGCGGCTCTTTCAGAGATGAAGGGAGTTTCAGCCCCCCCTGCCACCGACATGCCTCATTGAATGACGCCCAATAGCTTTCCCAAGCCATACCCCATACCCTTTAGTCCTCACGAAACGCCCGGGACATACTGTCCCGCAGGGGCTGAAGTAGATAATCGAAGAAGGTCCGATCGGCGGTGCGGATCTGGATCTCAACCGGCATACCAGGACGTGGCGTAAAGTCGCGCGCCCGCACCTCCTCGCCCGCGTCAAGTGCGACGCGCACCAGATAGACATTGCCGTTTTGCCCCTGCCGAACGCGGTTACCGGGCAGCACATCCGCTGAGACGTAATCTACATACCCCGATAGAACCGGCGTTGTGCGCTGGTTCAAAGCCGTCAAACGGATGCTTGCCTTCTGCCCTCTACGCACGACATCGATATCTTTGGGCTGCACGATCGTTTCGATCACCAGTTTTTCATTAAGGGGCACAATCTCGGCGATGACTTGGCCTGCGTCGATGACCCCGCCCGGGGTGTATTGGTTCGTCGTGACGACGATCCCGTCCACTGGCGAGACGATGTTCAACCGGTTGAGAACGTCCTGCGCCTGACGCATCTGTTCTTCGATATCGTCAATGCGACCGCGTACATTTTGCAAGCTTTCTACCCCAAGGCGTACCATATCAGTCCGCACACTTAGGCTCGCAGACGTGATGCTTGCGATCCGCTCAGATGCTTCTGCGATCTCGGCTCTTACCCTTGCGCTTCGGGAAGTATTGGCCGCTTGGGCGCGCTC
>TARA_R100000501_G_C2630918_1_pt1 | contig 10596 bp, 8 predicted proteins | sample TARA_R100000501 | Tara Oceans TARA_R100000501 (sample SAMEA2620120) | marine metagenome | biome: marine biome (ENVO:00000447); feature: mesopelagic zone (ENVO:00000213) & marine oxygen minimum zone (ENVO:01000065); material: "saline water (ENVO:00002010), including plankton... | reverse complement strand
GGAGCCATAATAAAGATTGGACTAGGTGTGGCGGGATTGCAGCCGCTGGGGCTTCTCGTCGGGCAAGTCGTGGCGCAGGCGGGCGGTATAGTCCGCCTCTTGCGGAGCTTTTTGCCAGATTTCCGGGCCGGCTGGCGCCACGTGCGTGCCAACCGTGTATGTTCAATCGCCCGGCGGCATAAGGGCTTTCCCCTTTGGCGCGTCCCTTCGCAGTTACTCATGACGTTCTCGATGCAAGCTCCGGTTTTGTTCATGGCCGGTCTTTTTGGTACAACGACGGCCGGACAATTCGGCCTTGCCGTTATGGCGCTTTCCATCCCGATCAACGTTCTAGGACAGGCGGCGGGCAACGCCCTTTACGGGGAAGCTGCCCAACTCATACAGACTGATCGAGGCAAGATTATGGGGGTTGCTGTAAGCATACAAAAGAACCTATTTTTGGTGGCAGTGCCGCCCGCAGTTATTCTTTTTTTTCTAGGGGATGTTATTTTTGGTTTGCTCTTTGGGCGCGAGTGGGTCGAGGCGGGGCGATTTGCATCTGTTCTTTCGATTGCTTTGGTACTGCAGTTTACCTCTGCCCCGCTCATTCAGTTAATTAATCTGTTACGTGATCAGTCCGCCTTTCTCATCATAAATGTATTTCGGTTCGTCGGGGTGCTGGCCGTGTTTCAGCTGCCGGGGCACTTGCAGTTCGAAGCAAGTCAAACGGTAGTTGCTTACGCAATTTTCTCCACAGGCTTTTACCTTATGGTCTCGCTACATGTTTTGTTGGCTCTGCGTGCAGAGGAGGCAGGGGATGCAAACGCCGAACGTTAGGTCCGCTGCTGAACTGGTCGTCACACTAGTGACAGGTCGAACATCTGCGCGTATCCGAGCGCTCTTCAAGCTAATGAGATGGGCGAAGGGTGCAGGGCGTGGTAAGGTTGGCACTCTCTGCTCCCGCCTACTTGAGCGGTATGGGCTATACGTTTCCAAAAACGCCATCATTGGCAAGAACGTCATTCTTCCCCATCCGGCGGGCATCGTGATTGGTGATGGTGTTAAGGTAGGGAATAATGTGACAATATACCAATCCGTGACTTTGGGCGGGCGAGTAAAGGGCGACTGGAAGAAAGGAAACTATCCAACAATATCGGACGGGTGCACACTTTTTGCGGGTGTAGTGGTTGCAGGTAGAGTACGTATCGGCGAAAATTGTGTCATCGGGTCCAATTCCGTTGTTCTTTCAGACATACCTGATAACGCCGTCGCGGTCGGTGCGCCTGCGCGTGTAGTGAAGCAACTCCCCGTACCTCCAGTAGAATGAGCGTAAAGATGCCTAGGAAACTCGTAGATAGTAGAAGCCTAAAGGCAGTCCAATACATAAGTTTAGCGCGGGCTATGATCGCCGCTCGGCATCGGCCAAACTCTCAAAGCGTCGCACCGGCACGGTGCGGAAAAGGGTTGTTTCATCAGTCGAGGCATGACGATCGACGGCGCGCTTTCGCAGCGTAGGGAAGAACCGTTAAACATTGCCATCCGACTAGAGTTGGAGGCGTCGCACCATTAATGCCTCTTCATCTAAGATTTCAGAATCACACTAAACAGAAGACCCCCTTGAGATGTCAAAAAAAAAGGTTCTTGTTACCGGGAGCGCAGGCTTTATTGGTTTCCATCTGTCCAGGTTGCTGCTGGCGGAAGGGTTCGAGGTGCGCGGTTATGACGGGATGACGGATTATTACGATGTCGCCCTCAAGAGGCGCCGCCATGCCATGTTGCAGCAGGACCCAAATTTTGCGGCGATAGAAGGGATGCTCGAAGATCAGGCGAAATTCGATGCGCTAGCCGATGCATTTCAGCCCGACGTGATTGTCCATCTCGCCGCGCAGGCGGGTGTACGCTACAGCCTTGAAAATCCTCGCGCCTATCTTGATTCCAATGTGATCGGCACGTTCAACGTCATGGAGGCTGCGCGTCGGCTTGATGTCGAGCACCTGCTTATGGCGTCGACGTCTTCGGTCTATGGCGCGAATACGGAAATGCCGTTCACCGAAACCGAGAAGGCCGACACCCAGCTGACGATCTACGCGGCGACCAAGAAAGCCAATGAGAGCATGGCGCATTCTTATGCGCACTTGTGGAACCTGCCGACCACGATGTTCCGGTTTTTTACAGTCTACGGAACGTGGGGGCGGCCGGATCTTGCATTGTTCAAGTTTGTTGCTGCCATTCTCGAGGATCGGCCGATCGACATCTACAACCATGGCGACATGTATCGCGACTTCACTTACGTCGATGATCTGGTCCGTGGCATCCGTCTTTTGATCGACTCGGTTCCCGTGCGTCCAGTTGACGGAGAAGTCCCTGAAGGAGACAGTTTGTCTCCGGTGGCGCCCTATCGTGTGGTGAACATCGGGAACTCAGAGAAGATCAGGCTCTTGGACTTTATCGATGCTATCGAAGATATCCTCAAAAAGAAAGCAACCCGCAACTACCTGCCAATGCAAAAGGGCGATGTCCCCGCAACTTGGGCGAATGCGGGTCTTTTGCAGAACCTGACGGGTTACCGTCCCCAGACGCACTTCCGAGACGGGATTGCGAAATTCGTCGAATGGTATCGAGATTACTACAATGTCTGACGAAAGCGTGAAGATGCAGTCTCCGGAAACTAAAAAGCTTGCCGTGATTGGTCTTGGATATGTTGGGTTGCCTCTCGCTGTGGAGTTCGGCAAGAGGCTGCCCGTCGTTGGCTTCGACATCGATCGAGAGCGCGTCGAAACCCTGCGGGAAGGTCATGACAGCACTCTAGAGGTCGAGAACAAAGATCTCACGGCAGCGCAATATCTGACCTACACCAACGCGATCGAAGATCTTGCGGACTGCAACGTTTACATCGTCACGGTGCCCACTCCAATCGATCAGCAAAAGCGCCCCGATCTAAGGCCGTTGATCGGTGCCTCCGAAACAGTGGGCGGGCTTTTGAAGCCGGGGGACGTGGTCATCTATGAATCGACCGTCTACCCAGGCGCCACGGAGGAGGATTGCGTACCGGTTCTAGAACGGGTTTCCGCTCTCAAGTTAAACGAGGATTTTTTTGTCGGCTACAGTCCGGAGCGCATCAATCCAGGCGACAAGGCACACCGCTTGACGACAATCACTAAGGTAACTTCTGGCTCGACGTCGACGGCGGCTGATTTCGTGGACGAGCTCTACAGCTCAATAATTGAGGCGGGTACCTACAAAGCACCGTCCATTCGAGTTGCCGAGGCGGCAAAGGTCATCGAGAACACTCAACGCGATCTCAATATCGCGCTCATCAATGAATTGGCGATTATTTTTAATCGCATGGATATAGACACCGAGGCGGTGTTGAAAGCGGCCGGAACCAAATGGAATTTTTTGCCTTTCCGCCCTGGTTTGGTGGGCGGACACTGTATTGGTGTTGATCCTTACTATCTTACCACCAAAGCGGAGATGATCGGTTATCATCCGCAGGTCATTCTCGCGGGACGTCGGATAAATGACGGTATGGGAGCATATGTTGCCAATCAGCTCGTTAAACAGATGGTTATGCGGAAGCTTCACATCCGAGGCGCACGAGTCCTGGTGTTCGGTCTGACGTTCAAGGAGAATTGCCCCGACATTCGCAACACACGGGTTGTTGACGTCGTCTCGGAACTCCAGGATTTCGGGATTGCCGTCGATGTTCATGATCCTTGGGCCAACCCAAAAGAGGTGCAGAGCGAGTATGGAATATCGCTGACCCCGACGCCCCAGACCGGAACCTACGACGGTCTAATTCTCGCGGTTCCCCATGAGGATTTCAGGTCTCGAGGCAGTGCATATCTGCGCAGCTTCGGACACGACAATGCCGTGCTGCTCGACGTTAAATCGGCTTTACCGGAAGAGGAAAGCGATTGGAGGTTGTAAAGTTCTCTCACGAATTGAGAACCGAACAGCGATTATGTCACCCCCGAAAATCGCACAAGCACGCTGATATCTGAAACAACCACAGAGCGAATACAATGAAGAATAAGCTTACCATTTCAGACGGAGCGCGCCTGGAAGGGAGGGTCAGTCTCGATGGCGCTAAGAACTCCGCTTTGAAGCTGCTTGCCGCAAGTCTTCTAACATCAGGCAATATCCTCCTTCGGAATTATCCCGCTGGCCTGCTTGATACGCAAGTGCACGTCGAAATGCTGCGGGTGTTGGGCAAAACGGTGTTAGTAGGCAAAGATCGAAGCGTGGAAATCGTAGAGGCCGGTTCTCTCGGCACTGAGTTGAACTATCATGATCGCTCTATTCGCAACACGTTGCTCATACTGGGGACGCTATTGGCTCGGCATGGGCATGGCAAGGTACCCATGCCCGGCGGGTGTAAACTTGGCGACAGAAAGCATGATATTCATCTCATGCTGCTCGAGCGCTTGGGTGCACGCGTATGGGAGGAAGGCAATTTCCTTTGCGCTGAAGCTCCGCGGGGCGGGCTTGTGGGGACAGATGTCCATCTTCCCCTTCGCTCGACGGGGGCTACCGAAAACGCAATTCTTTGCGGCACTCTAGCCAAGGGCGTTACCCGTGTTTGGAATCCACACATCCGTCCAGAAATCCTTGATCTTGTTACGATGTTGCGCGGGATGGGGGCGAAAATTCGAGTCTTTGGACAGGAACATATCGAAATAACCGGAGTCGAGGGTCTGCATGGGACCGACCATCGTGTGATCGCCGACAACATGGAAGCCATTACCTGGCTGGTGGGAGCGGTGATGACCAATGGCGACGTCGAGATCTCAGGTTTCCCTTATGGCGATCTCGAGGTGGTGCTGGCGCATCTAACTGCGGCGGGTGCACGTCTCTATCGCAATGATGAGGCTCTGATCGTACGTGGCGGCACGTGCTACCCGCTCGAGGTCAGCACCGGTCCGCATCCGGGTATCAATTCAGACGTGCAGCCTATCCTTGCGTCGTGGGCGGCGAAGGCGCAGGGCGAATCGGTCATCGTCGATCTGCGCTTTCCGGGCCGCTACGGGTATGCCAAAGAAATGGCCCGGATGGGTGTTCGCCATGAGGTCCGCGGCGACATGTTGGTGTTGCATGGGGCAGGTGGGGCGCTGTGCGGGGCAGAAGTACGGGCGCTTGACCTCAGGGCAGGTGCTGCGCTGGCTCTGTGCGGCCTAATTGCCGAGGGAGAGACGGTAATCGACGACGCGTGGCAGATCGCGCGCGGTTATGTCGATTTCGCGGAGAAATTATGCAGCCTCGGGGCTAAGGCCAAATGGATCGACTGAGTGCCTTCGATCTTGATGAGTTGGAGCGGATCTGCCCTGGCGGGGTCAGTACCGATGAAAACCTGTCCAGCATCAGCCAGTGGAAGGTCGGCGGTCGAGCCGATCTGGTTCTGCGACCGAGGAATGCATCGGAAGTCGCTAGACTCAGGCAGTATTTCACCGCCCAGGGAGTAGCCCCACTCGTAATCGGCTCGACGACTAATCTGTTATTCGACGATGCGGGCCTCCGTGTCCCTTGCATACGCATTCGTAGCAGGATGGCGGATCTCGAGATTGTCGAAACCGACGTTTTCGCGGGTGCGGGCTACTGGGTGCCCTTACTGGCTCGTAAATTGATGGATGTCGGACTGACTGGCTTGGAGCACATGTGTGGTATTCCCGGTACGCTGGGTGGTTTGATCTGCATGAATGGCGGCAGTCAACGCAAGGGTATCGGCAGCCATGTCGTTTCGGTCGATAGCGTAAACACGGAAGGCATCATTCTCACTCGCTATCAAGACGAGTTGGATTTTTCCTACCGCCACTCGGTCTTTCAGGACGCCGACGAAATCGTCACTGGAGTGCACTTGCGGCTGGAACGTGGGGCACGGGCTGATATTCGAAAAGAAATGCTTGATATCCTCGCTAGCCGAAACCGCAAATTTCCTCGTAAACTACCCAGTTGTGGGTCGACTTTCGTTTCGGATCCCGTCCTATACAAGGACTATGGCCCTCCAGGTGCGATAATCGAGCGATTGGGTTTTAAGGGCTACCGCGTCGGAGGGGCCGAAGTCTCGCCTGTTCACGCCAATTTTATCGTAAACATTGGTGATGCTTCGGCGCGTGATATTCTGACAGTAATTCGGGATATTAACCAAAAGGTAAAGTGGAAGACGGGGCGGGAAATGCTGGCGGAGGTCCGATATGTGCGTCCAGATGGCGTGGTCGTGCCCGCAAGCAAAGAGGCGTCGACGTTCAACAGACGTCCGGCATGACCAAGAAAACGCTCATCATCGCGGCTAGCAGTTTTGCCACCAGCAATGTTCTGGGCGGGCATTACCGGTCTGCGGCGGCGATCGCGAGCCTGCTCAAGAACGACTATAAAGTCATTTTGTTGAATGTGGGTGCCCGGCCTTCTCCTGTAATGGCGACCGAAGGGGTTGAGACCCTGTTTTACGAAGGGCGCCCGGAATGGCCTGGCCGGCTACGGAGCAAAATTGCCGGGATGATAGAGGCACGAGGCGCAGACGCATTCTTGGCATTCGATCAAAAAGCAGGTGAATTGGTGCGCCCCCTGGCGCGCAGGAAGAAACTGGGTTTTGTTTTGGTCAAGCCGGGTGGAGGCCAACCCCGCCTCTACTACCCGAAGGCCGATCACAATGTGGTGTTCATGCCTGCCGATGCGCGGTGGCTTACGGCGCGCAACCCTCCTCGTAGTTCGATTTCATTGGCAGCAGGACGGATATATGAACCCGAACAGGATCTGGTTGCACAATCACTTCTGCGGACTGACATCGGCCTCTCGGATGATGATATGGCGATCGTGCGCATCGGTCGATTGCATGAGCATTACTCAGCCGTAAACAGAGCTGCTCTTGCCTTAGCCGCAAGGTTACGGGCTGCTGGGTTGCGCGCCCGTATGATATTGATAGGTACCGCACAAAGCCCGAACGAATACCGCGCGCTGAACGCTTTGAAAGGCGCCGATGATGCCATCGTCTCCGATGAACGATTTACAGATCAAGCCAGCCGACTGTTGGGGATGTTTCGCTACAATGTCGGCACGGGTAGGGGATTCATGGAGGGGGCAGCGTTGGGGCAGGTGATGTTTTGCGCAAGCCAATATTCGGACGGCGATCTTCCCCTTCTTGTCTCGGATGAGAACTTTCAGAAATTTTTCGATGGCAATTTTTCGCCGAGAATACGGCCCGATGTATCGCAAGCCGAGAATTGGGATAGGATTCTTCAAATGGCGAAACACCGAGCCATACAAGCTAGACTATCAACGGCTTCACGTGATTGGTTCGTTAAGTTCTTTTCGGCTGAGAGTTCCAAAATCGCTTATAGAGTAGGAATTGAGACGGCAATATCGAATCCCGAGGGGCTTACTGTAGACCACTTCAAAAGTGAGCTTCATTTGCGCTCGTCGATTCTACTTGATCGGTTTCGTGCCTGGGCTCTTAGGTAGGGGCTAATATATGAAGCTCTGGTTGAATATCTTTTGCGCTTCTATTGGTGTCTTTATCGTCGCCTACCTTTCTGGTTTGAGCATTCTTTCTGACCTGCCCACAGCACTTGTTCTGTTGGCACTTTTTCTGACATTAATGAAAAGCGTAAAAGACGGAAAATTTCTGGTCGGCCGATCAATTTCCGGCGCTGTGGTGATCACTCTATTTTTCGCCCTTTTCTTCTCTACGCGGAATTTGCTTCAATGGAATCCGGATGGGGCAGCCTTATCTATAAAGATCATTCTTTATCATCTAGTATTTGTCGCGGGTCTAATAGTTGGTCATAGTAGGTCAAGCTATTCAGCGGCGCAGGCCCAGACCTACGCAATTTTGGTCTTTTTTGTACCCCTACTGTTTTTTCTGCTATTCGCACAGGGAAGTCCCCCCAGTAACGCCCTAAGCGTTTTTAACCGGAACTCATTCGCTGGGTTTACACTAGCCGCGTCGGCATTGCTAATCGGATTCGGTTCCCGGAAGCCGATATTTTCTCTGACTCAATATCTTATTGTAATTAGCTTATCGTTGATTTTTAATACCACTCTCGGCGCTTTGCTCTCCTTTCTTCTGGCTACGCTTGTGTATGTAGGGCCAAAGGCTTTGATTAGTAGGTATGGTCTTGGGGTTGTGGTCCTAGCCGCCGTTCTTATTTCTGCGCCTATTATGCTCGTAGTGAGCAACCATCAAATTCTTCAAGGGGTCGAGGTTGTCGAGAGGCTGCGGTTCGTGGGGGGCACCTTTGTTAATCTATTCCGGGGGTATACCGGCAGCTGGCTTGACCTGGATATGGCGACGGCAGTTCGTTTTGCGGCGGATGGGGAGCTAGATATGTCGGCGGTGTTTCGTTTGCTCCACTGGCTGAATATCGTCGAAACTCTAGAGGCCCGCCATCCTGGCGCCATTTGGTTCGGAGGGGGGGCCGATTGGATCGAACGCAATCAGAATATGTTGGTTTATCCCTTGGCTGCGCACAATGAGTATGTTCGCCTGACAGTAGAGCAGGGACTTATATATAGTATTCCAATCTTTGTGATGTTGGCTGTTGCGGCTTATTGCGTCCGAAAGAATATAATTTTTATCCCAATACTCTCGAGTTTGATCTATTTTGGAAGCGAAAATTTGCTTAACAACTTTGTGTCGACGGCAATGTTCTTCTTCGTATTTGGTCATACTTTTGCTGCAGAACGGCAGCGAAGGGTGGTATCTAAGCATTTGTGGAGAACTACGCGGAGCGCCCCGCGAGGATCCACAATCAGATCGTTTTGCCAATGAGGGTTCTTCAGATCAACAATTACCATCGCATCGTCGGCGGGTCTGACGCGGTATACTTCAACACGGGTGCGCTTCTCGAAGCCCATGGTCACGAAGTGGGCTGGTTCGCAGGGTTCGACCGAAAAGCGGAGCCCTGCGAAGATGTCCGCTTTTTTCCGCGGGTGGTCGACATGGAGAATCTGAAGCCGTGGGACATGGTCCGCTATATGCGCAACCGGGAAGCCGCGCAGAAGCTAGGCGAAATGCTGGTCGAGCGTGGTCACTTCGATGTGGCGCATTTGCATATCTACTACGGACGTCTCACAGCGGCAGTTCTTGGCCCTCTTCGCGCGCAGGGCATTCCAATCGTTCAAAGTTTGCATGAGTACAAACTGGCATGCCCGATCTACACTTTGGAGCGAAATGGTGATGTCTGCGAAAAGTGCGTGACCGGGTCGACGGTCAATCTCTTGCGGTATCGGTGTAAGGGTTCTTTAGTGCGCAGCGCTGCCGCATTCGCCGAGTATCACACGTCGCGATGGCAGGGTGATATTTCAAAGATAGATCGTTTTATTTGTGTGTCCGATTTTCAAAGGCACATAATGGCCCGCTCCGGCGTTCCGGAAGCACAGATGGTCACGCTCCACAATTTTGTCGATCCAGAACGATTAACTCCTCGCGATCCGGTTCCGCGCGAGGAATACCTGCTTTACTTGGGAAGAATCGAAAAACTTAAGGGCGTGCATACGTTGATCGACGCCGTGCGCAAGACGGGCATGAAACTTCGAATAGCCGGGACCGGTGCTTGGACTAAGGAGATGGCAACTGAGATCGCCGATATGTCTAATGTTGAATATCTAGGTTTTGTGTCGGGCGACCCACTGCGTCGCTTGATGGCAGGTGCAAAAGCCGTCGTAGTTCCGTCTGAGTGGTATGAGAATTGCCCTATGTCAGTGTTGGAGGCAAAAGCCGTTGGTACGCCAGTGATCGGGACCCGAATGGGCGGTATTCCGGAACTGGTGCGTGACGGACAGGATGGCTTCTTATTCGAAGCTGGGGACAGCGATGATTTGGCTGGCGCTCTAGAAGCATTGGAAGGAGCGGACAGGGAGGCGTTAGGCGCTGCGGCAAAAGCTGACGTGGAAGACCGGTTTTCCCCACTGGCACACCTGGCGGCGCTAATGGACATTTACGAGGACGTCGGTGCTCACGTCGGTGGGGAGAACTGATTTTGGTTGCTCAGATCAATCGGGAATATGTGTTCACTCGCCCCACGCGTCTCTGGTCACGTTTCGTTAGCTATGCCTTGTTTGAGGGGCGTCCGCTGACAACGCAAGGGAGGTGGATCAATCCGCTGATTTTCGGGCATACAAAAGCGGCCCGGGCGTTGCCGCAACTGAAAGAAGTTCGCGCTCCTGCATACGTATTGGGCACAGGACGATCGGGAACAACAATCCTTGGAGTTGTTCTTTCGATGCACAAGCAGGTGGGTTTCCTCAACGAACCTAAAGCTTTGTGGGCATCTCTCCATCCTAACGAAGATCTTATTGGTAGCTATAACAGTAATTGCGCGCGCTACCGGCTGTCGCGCGATGATGCCCCATTCGATTTAATCGAATCAGCTCATAAGGTGTTTGGCAGCTATCTAGCGGTCAGTAATGCACGGCAGCTTGTCGATAAGTATCCAGAGATGATTTTTCGGACTGATTTCGTTCGAGAAATATTCGCCGATGCGAAGTTCATTTTTCTCTCTCGATCGGGTGCCGCTACCTGCGCTTCCATTGAAAACTGGTCTAAGCGTCTTGGGAAGGAACTGGCCGGAGAAACCCACAATTGGTGGGGGGCGAATGATCGCAAATGGAACTTGCTTTTGC
>TARA_R100000501_G_scaffold6212_1_pt1 | contig 10682 bp, 4 predicted proteins | sample TARA_R100000501 | Tara Oceans TARA_R100000501 (sample SAMEA2620120) | marine metagenome | biome: marine biome (ENVO:00000447); feature: mesopelagic zone (ENVO:00000213) & marine oxygen minimum zone (ENVO:01000065); material: "saline water (ENVO:00002010), including plankton... | reverse complement strand
CGGTCGTGAAGCGGAGCGTCAACTCGACCGATGTCTATTACCTCGAAGCCTTCGACGATAACTTCACGACCGACTCGGCCCAGCAAACCCTGCCACCGGCATACGGGACGACCTTGGTCAAGGGCGCGGCCCAGAGCGGCACAACCCTGATCGTCGATGGCTTCACCGTTCAGCCAGTTGCTGGCGATACCTTCACGGTCGCCGGTGTCACCGGAACCTATACGATCACGGTGGCGGGAGCCTTGTCAGGAGATGAATCGACATTGACCCTTGAGGAAACCCTCGCCAGTTCCCCGGCAGATAATGCCGTCGTGACCTTTACTAGCGTGACCCAGCTCGACGACCTCTCTCACCTCGACACCGAGACGGTCAAGATCGTCACTGATAACAGCGGCCAGGAAGACCAGGCCGTCGCCTCTAACTCCCTGACCCTCGCCAGGCCGGCTTTCACCTATGTCGAGATCGGCCTCGATTATCCTGACTTTACTGATGACCTGGACGGCGACGCTACCAAGACGACGCCGCTCTGCCGCACCATGCCGGTGGAAACAAGGCTGTCATCGGGGCCGGTTACCGGCTTTAAGAAGAGGGTCATCAAGACGACGGCTCTCCTCAACGATACACAGAACCTCACGATCAATGGCGAGGTCGTTCCCTTCCGCCGCTTCGACATCGATGATTTCGACAGCGGTGTGGACTTCTTCACCGGCACCAAGAGCGCCGGCCCCTTTCTCGGATACGATCTCAAGGGTCAGATCGAAATCACCCAGGATGTGCCGCTGTTCTTCACGCTGCTGGCACTCGATTACACTGTGAGTGTAGGAAACTGACATGGGACTGCCTGGCGTAGCATTAGCATTGACTGCTGTAGCGGCTTTCGCACAGATCAAGCAGGGCGAGGCACAGGCTGCTGGGCTTAAAAGCCAGGGCAACGCTCTGCTGGTCAAGGCCGACTTCACCAAGTTGAAGGGCCGGCAAGACGCCCTTAAAGATAAGACCAAGGTCGTCCAAGGTCTACAGGCGATCCTCGAGAACCTCGCCAGGGTTACGGCGGTCGCCGCCGCCGGCAATGTGGACGCCTTCACCGGCAGCGCCGTCGGCGCCAAGAACAAGAACCTCAACGTCGGTGGCCTCAACGTCGTCGTCTCCAGGGAGAACAGCCTCATTACCCAGCTCCTCGCCAACGACCAGGCCAGACAATTCGAGTTCCAGGCCGGCCAGGCCTACGCCGCCGCCGGCGCAGCTCGACAGAACGGCATCACCTCGGCTTTATTCACGCTCGGCATGGGCCTCTTTCAATTTGGAATGCTCGGTGGCTTCGGGGGGCCAACGGCTGGCGGAGTTAGTGGTGGAGCCGCCGGCGCCGGCGCCAATGCTGGCGGCAGTTTCGGCGGGATTGCCGGCGGTGGCTTCGCTCCGATCTCAACGGCGCCAGGCAATTTTGGCGTCGCACCGCCAATCTCACCTAACGCCGTTTCTGGCTACCCAGTTACAACTTTTGGAGCGTAGGACATGGCACTTCTCCCAATCCTTGATCCTAAAGCTCTCGAGGCTCCCAGGTCTGGCGGCGACATCGCCGTCTCGACCAACGATCCCCTGGCTAAAGTGCAAGAGCAGGGCTTTGCTAACATTGCCCAGCAGTCAGGCCGCATCGCCAGCTTCTTAAATAAGGCGGCGGCGCCGATCGCGAAGTCCGAGGGGAAAACCTTCGGCGCTCTCAACGCTCCGACCATCGAGCAGATCGAGACGGCCAGGCAGCTCGGCCAGAAGGTTACGCTGCCTGGCGATCCTTCTTCATTCAGTATTAAACAGAGAGCAGCTCGGGCCGGCGCCCTTGCTGTCGTCGAGGATCGCTTCGAGATGCGGGGCCGGCGTCAGCTCACCCAGGTCACTCTCGATGCCGCTGCCAATCCTGACATAACGCCAGGTCAATTCGGCCTGATGCTCGATGAAATCGTCAAGAACCATACCGAGGCCATGCTGCCGATCTCGCCCAGCGCCGCGGCCAAGGTGTCGGCTTCTCTCGCTTTGGCAGCAAACAGCCAAGTGCAGACCTTTGCTCGCAACTTTGCCACCAAGGAGCTCAAGAAGCGGAAGGATGAGAGCCTCCAAGATGTGAACACCATCCTCGATGATCTCGAGGCGACGATCTTCTCCCACGGTGGGGAGACGACGCCCGACATCGTGACCAGCGAGAAGCCTGTCGCCCTCAACAAGAAGCTGTCTGTCCACCTGGGCCGTATCCGCACCAGGCTCGAGCAGGGCGGTCACAGTGAGAGCAAGATCAAAAGCACCCTTACGACAGCCGCCTCGAGGATCAGCGATGCCAAGGTCGCCGTCGTATCGGACTATGCAAACAGCCCAGAGTTCGCCCAAGACCCCCTCGGCGCCCAGAAGCAGCTCGACGCCGGCACGTTGCCGACCAGGGTGCAGACGATCTTGGACAGCATGAACCCCGCCGAGCGGGTTGAGGCCAACAAGGCGCTGGCCGGCGCCATCTCTCGCCGGCAGAACGCGATCCTCATTGAGCAGAACGTGACGACACAACAGAATAAGAATCTCAAGTCACAGGCTGAGACAGACTTTAGTGATGGATATGTTGTCAATGACCTTGAGATCATGCAGACCGCCGCCGCCCTGATGAGTGCGGTCGATGGCAGCAAAGCTGACGCCATGCAGAAGGTCATCGATAGCAGAGCCGGCGCCACCGAGGACGACCAGGTGGCGCTCCAAGAGCTCGATACCTTGAGGGCCAACCGTAACCTCACTTTCGGCGCCATCGCCAAAATGGCCGGCAGACTGAAGAACGGCACGTTGGGAAAATACATCGGTCAGATCAAAGACCAGACAGATGAGACGATGCAAGCTGCGGAGGATGATCTGAAGGGAGAGTTCCAGCCGTCTCTCGGTATTCCCTTGGGCACCCTTAAAGGCGTCAGGCGGGATAACACGATCAAGTATCAGAAGGCGATCCAGTCCCTCACCAGGGCTAGGCGAGCTTTCGAGATGCTGCCGGCGGATGACCCGCTGAAGCAGAAGCTCTTCGATCCCCAGGCGCTGGTCAGCGACATCATCACCCAGACCAAGAGAGATGTCCTCAACGCCAAGAGGGCCAGCCTCAAGACACAGATCGCTCGCATCAACTTCTTGCCGCCAGATCAGAGAACGCCTGGCGCCCTCCGCAAGGCTCTCCATGCGAAGACCGGCGGCTTCTACGGCGTCGGTCAATCGTTCCTCTACTCGGCCAGCCAACGTGACGACATCGAGGTCGCCCTCGAGGCGATGGAGCGGCTGACAGCTCTCGGGGAGCCGCCGCAATGACCGACAAGCTCAGAGAATACTTTATCGAGAAGGGCAGGGCGAAAGTCACCAACCTCCCCCAGGACACCTTCTTGCGGAAGGATGGGATGGTCGAGGTGGACATCGATGCCCTCGGCGAGAGGAGCCAGATCGGGCCACCGTCTAAAGCGACGCCATCGCCGCCGGTCGAGAAGGAGGGCCCAGGTGTCATTCAACAAGCCATCGATTTCCTGACCGGCACTGGCCGAGCCGTCGTCGGCGGTGTCAGGGACGCAGCTCAAGGAGCGATCGGCATGGGCGCCGATCTTGGCGACACCATGAGAGAGGCCGGCGTTCCATTGCCGTCATACAATACTGAGCGAGGTGAGTTCCTCTCAGCCGAGGAAACCCTCGAGGTGAGAGCTGCCAACCGCCGGCTTGGCGATGACGCCGTCCCGACGCTGCCCGACTTCGAGGAAAAGAGCACCGGCGTCGAGGCCTTCGGTCGCGGCGTGATTGCCTTCTTTGCGCCGTTCATTGCCGGCGGTGGCCTCAAGGGCGCCACCGCCCTGTTAAGGATTGTGAACGCCACCAGGGCCGGCGCCGTTGCAGACCTCCTGTTTGATCCCAACGACGGCACGATGGTCTTTATGCTGAAAGAATTTGAGAAGCAGTTTGGTTTTGACATCATGCCTGATGTCTTCGACTTCTTCGACAGCAAGACAGAGGATGACGCCACCGGCACCGAGCGTCTCAAGCAGCGGTTCCTCCAGGCCGGTGAGGGCGCCATCCTGGGCGTCGTCATCGATGGCATTATCGAGGGCTTCGGCGTTATCAAGCGGAACCCCGAACTGCGGGAACGCGCCCTCGAGACGCTCAAGGATTTGCTCACTGATGAGAGCGGTGTTGTGAAGGGCGATGATGTTCTTGGTGTCGGCGCTATTACAGAAATGCCTAACGTTCCGCGTGTATTCGATAACCCAGATGTGCGAGGTCGATCGGAGGCCACTCCTCTTAGCCTCTCCGTTGGTCAGACGACGCAAGGCGTTGCAGTTCCCATCTCCAGGGTTGAGCCCGAAGCGCAATCCCCGGCAATGGTGAAGGCGATCGAGGAGAGCGACTTCCCGACTGTCATTCGCCAGGCCGCGACCGAAGAGCAAATCCGACTTACACAGAAAGCATCTCGCGGCCTTGCTAAATTGCCGGTTCAGCTTGAGAAGGGCGATGTTAATGTTCCGCGAGTATACTCTGAGAGCTTTGGCTCGAGGTTGGATGAAGACGGGCGGAAGTTTATGTCATGGGTGAACAACAACCCGAAAGGCAAGTTCCTTCATAAGAACGGCAAGACCAACGCATCGATCGATTTCTCGACGACTTGTGCGCGGCGATCGTGCAGCGTCGGCGGATGCCTCTATTGTTATGTCGATGCACCGAGGGTTATCAATAAGCTGGGCAAGGAAGCCGAGGAAGCCGGCGGATCGATCCTCGACACCGGCCTTGGCCGAGCCCAGGCTAAGACCGATCGCCTCGAGCATAACTTCGATCCCGAGGTTTTCGCGAGAATGCCGCCCTCGGTCATCAATGCTTTCAATATGGATGGCGGGTTGCGGATGTATTCATTCGGCGACTATCGGCCTGACGTTGACCGTGAGAATGTCCAGGCTACGCTGGATGCCGCCTTAGAACGGGGCTTGTGGATCAAGGCAATAACCAAAGATAAAGACTTTGTCGAAATCTTCGGCGACCATCCAGCCTTGAGGATTAACATTTCCATCGACAGCGTTCCGACATCGGTGTCCAATTCTTGGTCACTCGATGAGGCCATCGCCGCCAAGCTACGGTATCCAAACTTGCGGGTGCGCTCCGTTGCGTTGAATGCTGAAGAGATCGATGCCCAGGCTGCGATGAAGATGCCAGATGGTTCGCCGTTGGTTGATGTTATTACTCTCTATCATGGCGCCTCTAACTTTACGCCGTCTGGTGTTCGCACCGGCAAGCTGTCCAAGTTGATCCTCGCCAAGATGAACGATCCTGAGTTCACGCCGCCCGAGGCGAAAGAGAAAATCCTCGAGCAGTTTGGCGGAGAGCAGGGCCTCGAGGATTATCTCGACACCTGGCAGAACATGGGGCCGAAGAACAAAGAACACATCCGCGCCAGAGAAACTTACAAGGGCAGGGTATGCTGCACCAACGCCAAGTGCGCCAGCGATCCCGACACCAAGTGCGGCTTTGGAGTTGGCTCTGTGGCCCAGGTCAAGACCATCGGTTTCCTCCTCGGCTTCGGCGCGGCGGCACATCCCGGCTTGCCAGAACCAGTGAGCGAAATAGAGGCAGGTAATGGTTGAAGAGATTATCCCCGGTGTAGAAACTGCCGCCGGCGCCGCGACCGATGGCGTCGTCGCCTCTGTCGATTCCGAAGCTCTGCCGGCTGCGGTCGCGGGCGAGGGCCAGGCCGAGCTCTTCGAGAACGCCTCCGACCTCGAGCCGGTGCAAGAAGGCCCAGTCCCTGTCGGGACAGGCCAAGGCCCCGAGGTTGCTGACGGCCAGAACGTCGAACCCTTCCCCATCGATGGCGAGCCGATCCCGGTCACGACCGAGGAAGGCGATGAGCCGGTCGAGATAGCCGGCGCCACCAGGGAGCTGCTCAAGGCAGCGACCAAAGCACTCAAGGGTGAGGAGGGTTCCGCCGCCGGCAGTGCTCGCGTCACTACCCAGGTCGAGCAGCTCGGCGATCAGCTGATCATCACCCACGCCGATGAGCAGACAGCTCGCCGCTTCAATGCGATCTTCGATCTCCCTGCCGATCAGAGGGTTCCCCTTCTCAAGCCCAACCTGGGAACATTGGGAACCAAGAGCCTCGATGATGTGACCGCCGGCTACGTCGATGCGCTCAATATCATCTTCGAGGAAGAGGCCAGGAAGATGCGTCGCGGCACGGTGTCGATGGATGACATGGCTGCTACCGCCATGCGGAACGGTTTCGATGAGGCCTTCCTCGAGGTCATGGGCCGCAGGGTTGGCGACGACATCGGCCCCGAAAAACTCTTCAAGGCGATGTGGGTCTTCCAGCATACGGCGATGGCTCTCGATGACATCGCCATGCAAGCCAGGATCACTGGCTCACCAGAAGACAAGGCCGCATTCCTTCAGATGCTGACGATTGCCGGCAGGGTCACGATCAACGCCGGCGCTATGGCGTCGGAAACCGGCCGCACGATGGCTGTTCTCTCCAACGCCTCGAAGTCTGGCGCCCTCAACGACATCGAGCGGCTGTCTAATCTTCCCGATCTGCTCGAGCGGTTCGGCGTCAGCGAGGATACGGTGGACGATGCCCTCGCTGCCTATACTGCGCTGCCCAAGTCTACGATGAGGAAACGGATGGGCCGCAATATGTTCCAGAAGGGGATGGATGTCTGGGCGGAGCTCTACATCAACGCGCTGCTGTCGAGTCCCGTCACCCATATGATCAACATCACATCGAACCTGATCTTCGGAATGTTCCAGCTCCCCGAGCGAGCTCTCGCCGGCGTCATCGGTACGCTCCGCACCGGGAGCCAGGTGGCGGCGAAGAAAGCGGCGAAGAGGTTCTTGAAGACCAACATCTTGCAGGGCTTCGATCCTAACGATCGGGTGTTCATGGGAGAGATGACGGCGATGCTGGCCTCACGCCACCAGGGCCTGACCGACGCCATGATCGCAGCCAAGAGAGGCGCCCTCAAGGAGCAAGAAACCTTCGGCGCCATGTCGAAGATCGATACCAGGGAACGTCGCGCCATCTCGACCGACTATCTCAACTTCGATCCCGAGAGCGTCATCGGCAAGTCGGTGAACACCATCGGCATTATAACCAGGTTCCTGGGCTCGCGTCTTCTGCTGGCCGAGGATGAGTTTGCCAAGGGCATCGCCTACCAGGCGGAGCTGTACGCCCAGGCCCATCGAAGGATGGCAGCTCTCACTGCCGAGGGGATGGACGCAGACAAGGTTGCCCAGGAGGGCGCCGCGATCCTGGCCGGCAGAGACGCCGCCTCTGTCAGGACAGCTCAAGAAGGAGCGCAGCGGCTTACCTTCCAGGGCGACCTGGGCAAGTTCGCTGGCAAGTTCAACTCGATCATGGCCCACCCAATGGCGAAAATACTGGTGCCATTCTATAAGACGCCGACCAACATCATCAAGGAGACGCTGATCAGGACGCCGCTCGGGATCGTCACGCCGACCGGCTTCTGGAAAGACCTCAGGCGAGGCGGCGCCGAAGCCGACCTGGCGCTCAGTAGGATGACGATGGGCTCGACCATCTTTGCGACCATCGCGATGTGGGGAGCCGGCGATGAAAGTTCCCCGTTCATTCTGACCGGCGCCGGCCCCGAAGATAAGAACGCCGCCGCAGCATGGGAGCGGCTGGAGCTGAAACCGCATAGCCTGGCCTGGCGCCAGGAGGACGGCACCTATGAGAGCTTCGACTACTCTCGCCTGGCGCCGATCTCTGGCATCCTGGCGATGGCATCTGACTACGCTCAATACTCTCAGTATGAGGGAGATGATGAGAAGAACCTCGGCGACCTGGCCGTGATCTCTGCCCTCGGGATGTACGATGTTGTGAAGGACTTGCCGATGATGCAGGGCCTCTTCGACATCGTTGAACTGGTCGGCTCCGAATACAAAGGAAACAGGGAGGCCGTCGAGGCTACCCTCGAAGCGATCTCGAAGCGCCTCACCGGCGCAGCTCTCACTGCCGTCCCTGGTTTCGCCGGCTCATTGACGGCGACGGTCGAGCGAGTTGTCAACCCCAGGCGATCGGACACCAGCCTGGAGACAGACCAGCTCGAGGGCGGCGCCTGGGCTCGAGGTTTCTACAAGGCGTTGAACATCCTCAAGAGCCGGCATCCTCTTTTCTCCAACGACGTTGGGGTGAAGCTCAATATGTGGGCCGAGGAGATGAGCCAATGCAAGAACGGCCTCTGGTGTTTCTTCTCTCCGATCAGGGTTCTCAGCTCGAAGCACCGAGCTGTCGATGAGGAGATGGTTGATCTCAACCTTGGCCTGGCCGACATCAGCAGAACCCAGAAGGGGATCGAGCTGGGCGTCGAGCAGAAGAACAAGATCATCATCGAGATGAACAGGATCGAGCATCCGAGCACGACACCAGGCGAAACCTGGGTACTGCTTGATGAGCTCAACTGGACGGTCAAGCAAGACTTCTATCGTAGGAACCAGGACGGCACCGACCGAGGCAAAGGCGAGAAGCTGGATATGTTGAGAAGTATTCGGAACGGTTATCTTGAAGAAGCGAGGGATACAATCTTTGGAAGAAGCAGCGACCTACAGTCAAAGGTAAGAATAAGAGAGAGAAACCTCAAGAAATTTGGTAAGGCTCAAGGCGAAAATTAGTGTATAAGGATTAGATTATGGCAGACATACCCATCAATGCAGTCCACCGGCGAGTCCAATATACCAGCGTGGGGTCGGCTGGCCCTTACAGCTTCAGCTTCGCCATCCTCGATGAGGGCGATCTCGCGGTTTATGACGCAACTACGCTGAAAACGCTAACGACTCACTATGAGGTTAGCATCACGCCGGCCACCGGCACAGGATCAATCACCTTCACCGGCGGCAACGAGCCGACCAGCGGCAACATCGTTACCATCATTTCCGATCAGGCCGTCGCCAGGACGACTGATTTCACCACTGCCGGTGATTACCGAGCCGCCGCGATCAACGATGAGCTCGACCGGCTGACAATCATACAGCAGCAGCTCGAGAGCCTGGTGCGTCGAACCCCACAGCTCGCTGTGTTCTCGAATCGCGATGTCTCCGATTCGGGGGCCGGGCCGTTGGCCTTCCCCTACGGATCGACGGCGGCGGCGGTTACCGCACAAGCTGACGCCTTTATTAAGTTCGACGCCCTCGGTACATCATTGGAGACATCCGCGACCGGCGCGGCTCAGAGTCTCGCTGGTGATGGGACCGAGGCATTACCCTACTATTCTTACTCGGCTGACCCAAATTCGGGAGCCTGGAGAGTGGGGGCTGACCAGCTTGGTTGGTCGGTTGGCGGAACCAAGGGCCTCGACCTATCCACCACGGGTCTCACTGTCACCGGGACGCTGACGACTTCTGGCGTTATCTCTCAGGACGACACGACCGACACCTCGTCTACGACAACTGGCTCGATCCATACCGACGGCGGCGTCGGCGTTGCTAAGTCGATCCATGTCGGTACGACCAGTAGATTGGTCGGAAACGTCACGGTAGATGGTGATGTCCTCGTCACGACCGACAGCTCGTCGAGTTTAGGTGCTACGGCGAAGCGTTGGCTCAAACTGTGGGTCGATACAATACAGACGACAGGAAATACAGATGTTGCTGGCGATCTTACAGTTACCGGGAATTTAACTGTTAACGGCACTACTTCGACTGTCGCGACAACGAATACTGTTGTAAAAGACAGTCTGGTCGAATTGGCGAACGGCACTACTGGCTCACCGTCGAACGACGCTGGCATCGTTATAGAACGTGGGTCAGCCAGCAATGCGTTCATGGGCTGGGATGAGAGTGAAGACAAGTTCGCCTTCGTAACCACCACGATGACAGGTGCCGACACCGGCAATCTGGACGATCAAACAGACGCTCAGATCACAGCCGCTGGTGCTACTTTCTCAGGAACCTCCAGTGATCTTGGCACGGTCACGACCATCGACATCAACGGCGGCACAGTCGATGGCGCGGTGGTTGGCGGGGCATCCGCCGCCGCTGTCACGGGGACTACCGTCACTGGTGTTTCGCTGGTAGCCAGCCAAGACCTTGCCTTGGCGACAGGTGCTACGGTGACGGGCATTGATAACGGCGTCATTTCAACAGGTAGTGCTACCCTATTGGCGACTCAAGGAGCGATTGACACCGCCATTAACAGTTCTTCAAAGGCCGCTGGCATCTCGATGACTTGGGAGACTGCGACCACTGATACTGATCAAGGCGTGGGAAAAGTTTGGGCCAATCACGGCACTTTGTCATCAGCGACGGTTCTCTACTTTGACGATGTCGAAAGAAACAGTGTTTCGATTAATGCGCTGATCGACAGCCTAGATGATCCGACAGCCAGCAACTCCGCTACGATTTATATCCAAGAAGCGGGAACAGCTACAGCGGGCGCTGTCTTCGCCGTTTCGGGCAATGTGGTTTCTGCCTCGTCATATTCCAAAGTATCCGTAACACATGTGGCGACTTTCGGCACTTTGTCCGATGGCGATGTGGTCGGAGTAACCTTCGCATTTTCTGGTGATGACGGCGGCGGCATGGCTAATGTCGTTGAGGATACAACCCCTCAACTCGGCGGGTTCCTTGACACGAACTCCAAATTTATAAGCCATTCGCAAGGAGCGGCTATCGCCTCTGTGGCCGGTGACACC
>TARA_R100000501_G_scaffold18498_1_pt1 | contig 10802 bp, 10 predicted proteins | sample TARA_R100000501 | Tara Oceans TARA_R100000501 (sample SAMEA2620120) | marine metagenome | biome: marine biome (ENVO:00000447); feature: mesopelagic zone (ENVO:00000213) & marine oxygen minimum zone (ENVO:01000065); material: "saline water (ENVO:00002010), including plankton... | reverse complement strand
CCGATCCTTCAGCTCCGCCTTTTCCGCCTTGTATTGATCGAATTCAGCCTGCTTTTCGGAGTCCAGCGGTCCTTTGCTTTTCATGTTTCCGAGGCGGTCCGTCACCTCGTAAAGGTATTCGCGGCCCGATATTTCCTTGATGCGCATATTATAGGGCAGATCGTTCAGCACACGAAGGCTGTCCATCCAGACCTGATACGTCTGCTCCAGGTTGACGATCACTCGGGATTGTTCATCTGAAAAGGGCTGGACTGTCATGGGTTACCCCGCAAATACGCCGTACTACGATTATGCAGGGTAAAACCCAGAGATTCAATGGCGATTACGCAATATCGTCAGCAGATATCGGCGAGCTACTCGAGGGGCGTGGTGCCCGGCAAAGTACGAAGCCGCGCGCCCATTCTGATAGTGGTGTCCTTGATTTCAAGCAAAGCCGCCCAGCTTGCCCAGGCCAAAGTCGTGCTCCTCCTTGAGAAGCAGCTCCGCGATAGAGACGAGGCGGTCAGCCCCACCGATGCCAGCCGGGCGCTGGCGAACCGGAACTTGCTGCGCATCGCATAGGCCTCGTCGCCCGCCTCCAGACCCAGACGGGCGCAGAGCGCAGGGACGATGTACGCCTTCTCCCGCGCAATTACGTCGGCACGGCTATTTCAAAGCTCGTTGAGTAAAGCTCGGTTTATGATGAAACACTAGAGATGGCACGCACGACTGCCAACCGCTTTCCAAAAAAAGGAACAGGAGCGGATCGAACGTGGAGCCGCGCTGTGCCCTCGCCCGAGTCGCGAAAATTGGTGCCATTCCATGCTCCGGATTAGCTCGCAAAAGCTGCCATCTGTTCAGACGCTCGCCAGCGACGGCAACTGGGCCGGGCGCAGACCGTCCGGTACTAACTGCATAAACGAGGAAAGCTGCCATTTAACGAATGATTCGAAAGTCCGAACTCTGTCGGAAGAGCTTCGTTTTCTTGGTTTCTCCAAATCGAGCCGACATAACCTATGCGTCATCGCGAGGGCGAACGGCCGTCGGGAGCCAGGGCGAATATAGTTGAGAGCGCTCAGAATCGGTATGCCACAAAAAGCGCCGCTCCCGGTTGCCAGCGGGTTGCGATCACCGGACTGTCTCCGGCGTCGCCCAGCAGATAATCGGCGGACCCGATGGCGGTCGCGGACCAGCGCCTGTCGACAATCCAGCGCACGCCGAGCGAGGCGCCCACCTGGTAAACGCCTGCATCCAAGTCATAAGGCGCGCGGTTACCGCGCAGGACCTGTTCGTCCGATATGCCGAAAAAGGCTTGGTTGAACTTAGCGCTGGCGATTCCGAGGCTGGGGCCGCCGAACAGGAAGACGGATTGGCCGAGCGGGTGGTTGAGAGTGGCACCGAGGTCGAGTGTCGTGCCGCCGCTGCCGCCGAAATCATGCGCCAGCACCGCCCTCGCTGTGACCGAACCCAATTGCTTGGACGCGAAGATGCGGCCCTGCACGGCCGTGCCGATGTCGCCCAGACCGCGCAGGCGGACGGGATCGTCGGATTCGTCGCGATCGCCGCGGAAGAACACCGAAACTCCAGCGGTCAGCCCGGCGGCTTTGTCCTGTACAAGGTTGACCCCGAGGCCCCCGCTGCCGAAAAATATGTGGCCATAGCGCAGGTCGAGCGCGGGGATCGGCAGCACGCGCAGGTCGTCTGCGCCTGGGTAGCGCGGGGAAAGCGCAATGCCCGGACCGATGGCGATGGAGAGTTTTTGCTCGTCTCCATCCTGCGCCGCCGCAGTGGTGGTCGTAAGCGCTAGGATGGCGAGCGTTGCCACCGACAGGGCAGGGCGCGTCATGCTTTCAGCCAAGTGACGGCATTGGATTCTTCGTCCGCATCGAAGGTGCGGATATCGACGGGCATGAATGCGCCGACACCCTTCGCCATCGCCTCCATCCAATCGGGCGCGCCGACGATAGCGTATTTTTCCAGCTTGCCAACCAGATCGGACTTGCCGGAAATCAGCTTCGTGTCCGCCATCAGATCAGGGGCGAAGCCGCCAAAATGGCTGATGCGACCGAGGAGGCGGGTCGCGCCCGCATCGACGATGGCGCGCATGTCGGCGACAGCGGCCTTGGCGTCTTCGGCACTCAGATGCCTGTCAATCTCGAACCCGGCGAGGCGCGGGTCGTCCATCGGAAGGATGCGCCAGGCAGCGTCATGCGGTTTGGCCTCCGTGCCGCACACCCAGGCGAGGGCACGGGCCTGTTCCTTCAGGCGGAAGGTCTCATAATCGATGTTGGGGAAGAACAGGCTCTCGACGCGCGCCGCGCCGCGTACCCAGCTTTTGTCGGTGACGACGGCGACGCGGTTCAGCCGGTCGATCATCGGCCAGAGATCGCTCATGCGGCGGAACTCCGTCCGCACGGCGTCAAGGTCAGGTCGAGGCCGTCCGCCAGCTCGACATAGACGTTGAGCGGCCCCTCTGGCGCGGCGGTGACGCTGTCCAGCATGGCGCGCATGTCGGCGTCGGTAAGCGTGCCCGATATTTTCCAGGCAATGGTATCCGCGGGCGTCGTCTCGATGCGGGTAATCATGAAATTGTCCTCTGGTTCGTTCGTCCGATATCACCCTGCCTAAACCTGTGTTACAATAAATTCAATATACAATGAAAGATATTGACATAAATGAATCATACGGTATGTAGCGGTATCAAATGGGGAAATTTACGATTATGACGCATAGCCTGACGCCTGACGAAAGCGAGTTTATCGAGACGATGGGTGTCGTGTCGGAAGGCGATGGCCTTCCGCGCATTGCGGGGCGCATGTGGGGACTGCTGGTCGTCACGGGCGGAACGCTTTCTAGCGCCGAGATTGCCGAACTGCTGGAGGTGAGCCGTGGTAGCGTCAGTACGAACCTCCGCTTTCTGGAACAGCTCGGCATCGTCAGGCGCATGGCGAAACCGGGCGACCGACAGACCTATTTCACCATCCGCGACAATCCCTATTCGACACTGATGCGCGGACTCAATCAACGCGTCATTGCGAATGCCAATATGGTGCGGCGGACCATGACGAAGATCAGCGATCCCGAGGCCCGCGACCGACTGCAGGACCTGGCGACTTTCTACGAAGTGCTCGACCGCAGCTACACCGCCGCGCTGAAGGACTTCGACGCCTATAACGAACGAGCCGCGAAGGGCTGACATGACACCTATATTTTCTCGCAGCGGGCCTCCCGCCACGGGCGCGGTCGCCCGGAAGACGCCAACGGCGATGCTGCTGGCCCTTGGCCTGCTGTCGGGTTGCGCGACCGGCGCGCCGCCACGCGCCGCCGACATTACGCTACCGGCGGTGTTCACGAAAGAAGCGCTGGGCGGACCGGCCACGGAAACGCTGGGGCAGTTCTGGACGCTATATGACGACCCGCAGCTGGCCGCGCTGACCGAGACGGCACTGCAGCAAGGCTTTAGCGTTCGCGAGGCGCTGGCGCGTCTGGATGAAGCGCGCGCGTTGCGCTCCGTGGCCATTCGTCAATTCGACCCTCAGGGCAGTCTTCAGGCGAATACCGATTATCGCGAAACGCAGGATCTCGATTCCAATGATAACCCGGATGTCATTCCCGGCCTGCCGCCGGGCTTCGACTTCGGAACCGGGTCCAGTGTCGGCGCGACAAAATCGGCGAGCGTGACCCTGCCGGTCAGCTGGGAACTGGACCTGTTCGGACGGCGCGGCGCGGCGCGGCGTCAGGGTGACGCCGATCTGGCCGCCGCTGCGTTCGAGGTCGAGTCCGCGCGAGCCGCCATCGCGGCGGAGGTCGCGCGGTCGCTGTTCCAGGCGCGCGGGTTCGCGGCGCAGCTGGAGGAGGCGGAGCAGACGCTGCGTATTCAGCGCGAGCTGCTGAGAATCCTCTCCATTCGCGCGGAGCGCGGCATCGCCGCGATGTCGGAAGCCGACCGTGTGGCGGGGGACGTAGCGCAGGCCGAGGCACAGGTCGCCGACCTGACCGCCGCCATCACCGCCTCCAAACGTGCCTTGCTGGCCATAGTCGGCACCGCGACGGCAACGCTTGACAGCGTGGCGGTCACCAGCGACCTCGATCTGCCGCCCACCATTCCCGCCACCATGCCGGGCGACCTGCTGGAGCGCCGCCCCGATGTCCGCATCGCTTCCGCGCGCGTCGCCAGCGCCGCGTCCGGCGTGCGTCTTGCCGAACTCGACTTCTTCCCGCGCCTGACGCTCAATCCCGGCGTCGGCCTGTCGGTGCAGCGAGGCAGCTTTGATTCCACCACCAGCTTCTGGTCGCTGGCCGCCGGCTTTGCCGTGCCGATCCTGGACCGGGGGCGCTTGATGGCGCAGCTGCGGGCCGAGGGTGCGCGCGCCGAACAGGCCGTTCTCGCCTATGAGCGTACCGTCCAGACCGCCTTTTCGGAAAGCGATCAGGCGCTCGTCCGCCTCGCCGCCGACCGCCGCCGCGTCGATCTGCTCGATGCCGGCCAGGTGCGCGCACGCCAGGCCTACGACGCCGCGCTGACACGCTATGAGCTTGGCTTCGCCGATCTGCAGGAGGTGCTCGATGCCGAGCGCGCCTGGCGTGCCACGCGTGCCTCGCTCACCACCGCCCGCGTCGACGCGCTGCAGCGCTCCGTTCAGCTTTTTCAGTCCTTGGGTGGCGGCTGGTCCGTCACGCCCCCCGTCTATCTTGCCCGGAACCCTTCATGACCCGCTTTTCCTATTTCGCGCTGCCGCTGGCGGCGCTCGCCCTTTCCGTGTCCGCCTGCGCGGATGATGCGCCAGAAATGACCGCTGCCACCGCCGAAGAGGGTGCGCGCGCCGTCAGCGTCACTGACATCGTGCTGCGGCCCATGGCGGGCAGCTATGCCGCGTCGGGCCTCCTCGTGCCACGTGAAGAGGCCACCGTCGGCTCCGAACTCGCCGGCTACCGCGTCGCCGACGTTTTGTTCGAAGAGGGCGCCTATGTGAAACAGGGCCAGGCGTTGGCGCGGCTCGATCCCGGTCTTTTGCGCGCGAAGATCGCGCAGGCCGAGGCCAATGTCACGCAGGCGCGGGCCCAGGGAACGCAGGCGCGCAGCGAGGCGGCGCGCGTCGACGGCCTTGACGGCACGGGCGTTCTCTCCGACGAGCAGATCCAGAGCCGCCGCAGTTCCGCCGCGAGCGCGGAGGCGGGCGTCGCCGTCGCGCAGGCGCAGCTCAACGACCTGCGCGCGCAGGAGGGCCGCATGGTCATCCGTGCACCGGTATCGGGCCGCATCTTAGAGCGAGCTGTGCGCCCCGGCGATGTCTCCAGCCCCGGCACGCCCATGTTTCGCATCGCGCGCGATGGCCTGATCGAGCTCGATGCCGAGGTTCCGGAGGACGCGCTCGCGCGTATTTCGGAAGGTCAGGAAGCGGTCGTGGCTTTGCCGTCTGGCACGGAGCTGGCGGGCAATGTGCGTCTCGTCTCGCCTCGCGTCGACCCGCAGACGAAACTCGGGCGGGTGCGGGTGAAATTGCCGGCCATCGATGAACTGCGCGCCGGCGGCTATGCCAGCGCCAGCTTCACCAATTCCACGACGCCCATCGCCGCCGTCCCCGAAAAGACCGTGCAGTTCGAGGCGAGCGGACCTTTGCTGACCGTCATCGGCGAAGACAACCGCGCGCGCCGTGTCGAGGTTAGGACCGGTGCCCGCGCCGACGGCTATGTCGCCATAGAGGACGGTCCGCCGGTCGGAACGCGCGTGGCGCTGGGCGGCGGGGCCTTCCTGCTCGACGGCGATCTCGTCGATCCGCAACCCGTCGAACCGCACGAGCCGTCATCCCGCCAGGCCACCGCACGCGCGCAGCCGCAGGACGGGAAATAGATCATGGACCTGAAAATTTCCGCTTGGGCGATCCGCAACCCAATCCCCGTTGCCGTGCTGTTCATCGCGCTGATGATCGCGGGCATCATCGGCTACACGTCTCTGCCGGTAAAGCTTTATCCGGACGTGTCCTTTCCCATCGTGCAGGTCAATGTGACGCTGCCGGGCGCGGCGGCGAGCGAGGTCGAGACGCAGATCACGCGCGAGGTCGAGGCCGCGGTCTCGAATATTGCGGGCGTCGATCACGTGCAATCCACAGTTTCGGAGGGCATTTCTTCCACAACCGTCGAGTTCGAGATCGGCGAGGATGCGCAGAAGGCGACCGACGAGGTGCGGGCCAGCGTCGACCGCGCCAGGAGCAGCCTGCCGCGCGGTATCGAGGAACCGATCGTCGAACGCTTCGACATCGATTCCGCACCCATCGTCACCTATGCCGTCGCCGCCGACGACATGACCGATATCGAACTGAGCTGGTTCGTCGACGACACCATCGCCCGCGAGCTCATCACTGCCGATGGCGTCGCCCAGGTGCAGCGCGTGGGCGGTGTCGACCGCGAAATCAACATCACGCTCGATCCGGGCCGGTTGCAAGCGCTCGGCCTGACCGCGCCGCAGGTAAATGACGCCATTCGCAGCTCCAGCACGGATGTTCCGGGCGGACGTTCCGAAGTGGGCGGGCGCGAACAGACCGTGCGCGTCCTGGGCGCGGCGGACTCCGTTGCGGCGCTCGCCAACCTCACCATCCCCACTGCCACGGGGCGCGAAGTGCGCCTGTCGGACGTCGCCACCGTCGCCAGCGGTGCCGCCGAACGGCGTGGATTCGCCTCGCTGAACGGCAACTCCGTCGTTGGCTTTCAGGTCATGAAGACCAAAGCCGCGTCGGACGTGGCCGTGGCCGATGCCATCGAAGAGGCGACCGCCGAACTGGCCGCCGCGCATCCTGGTGTCGATTTCACCCGTGTTCTGTCAACGGCGACCAGCACGCAGAACAGCTTCACCGCCACGCTACACGCTTTGATCGAGGGCATGGCGCTCGCCGCGCTGGTCGTGTTCCTGTTCCTGCGCGACTGGCGCGCCACAGCGATCGCAGCGGTCGCCATGCCGATTTCCCTAATCCCGACCTTCTTCGCGATGGACCTGATGGGGTTCAGCCTCAACATGATCACGCTGCTGGCTCTGACGCTCGTCATCGGCATTCTGGTCGATGACGCCATTGTGGAAATCGAGAATATCCAGAAACGCGTCGAGAAGGGCGAATCCCCTTATCAGGCATCGCTAGTGGGCGCGGACGAGATCGGCTTGGCCGTCGTCGCCACCACCGCGACCATCGTCGTCGTCTTTCTGCCGGTATCTGTCATGGGCGGTTTCGCAGGCCAGTTTTTCAAGGAATTCGGCTTCACCGTCGCCATTTCGGTGTTGTTCTCGCTGATCGTCGCGCGTCTGCTCACGCCGCTGATGTGCGCCTATTTCATGACGCCAGCGAAGAACCCTCACGAACCGAAGCCGTTCGACGGTTTCTATCGCAAAAGCCTGGACTTCGCCCTCGCCAACCGCCGCATCGCGCTCGCTATCGGCACCGCCATCTTCGTCGGCTCGGTCGCGCTTGTCGCGCTGCTGCCCACCGGCTTCACGCCGCCGCAGGACAATGGCATCGTCGATCTCAGCGTCGAAGGTGCCCCTGGCGCGACGCTCGACGACATGCGCCGCAGCACCGAACGGCTGACCCGTACCCTGGAGGCGCTGCCCGATGTCGAGACCGTCTTCACGCGCGTTGGCTCTGGCAGCGCGGGCGGCGACGTGCGCGCGGGCAATGTTACGGTTCTCCTCAAGGGCGACCGTTCGCAGGACACGCAGGAATTCCAGACCAGCCTAAAGCCCGTTCTCCTGACCGTGCCCGACGTCCGCGTCGGCTTCGCGCAGTCGGGCGGCGGCGGCAGTTCCACCGTGCAGGTCATCCTCTCCAGCGAGAATGCGCGCCTGCTCGCCGATACCGCCGTCGAGGTGGAACGGCAGATGCGCGGTCTTGCAGAGCTCAGCAATGTGCATCAGGTGACGCCGCGCCCCGGCTCCGAACTAATCATCACGCTGAAACCGTCGGAGGCCGCGCGCCTTGGCGTGACGGCGGACGCGGTCGGCTCCATCGCCCGCGTGGCGACGCTGGGTGATGTCGATGCCAACACGGCGAAGTTCAACACCGGGCGGCAGCGCCTGCCCATCCGCGTGCGTCTGCCCGACCAGGCGCGAGCGAGCCTGGACACGATCCGCAGCCTGCGCGTGCCGACAGCGAGCGGCACCTCTGTACCGCTATCCGCCGTCGCCGATATCGCATTCCAGCCCGGCGCGGCGCGTATAGAACGGTTCGATCGCGAACGTCGCGCCACCATCGAGGGTCAGCTGAACGGTATCTCACTGGGCGAGGCCAACGCGGCCATCGACGCGCTGTCCGCCATGCAGAACCTGCCCGAAGGCGTCAGCCAGCCCGCCTATGGTCAGAGCGAAGACATGGACGAACTGTTCGCCAGTTTCGGCGGCGCGATCCTCGCGGGTATCGGCCTCATCTTCAGCGTGCTGATTCTGCTTTTCCGTAGCTTCTTCAAACCGATCACCATTCTTGCGGCACTGCCTCTGTCGCTGGCGGGCGCGTTCATCGGCCTGATCGTAGCGGGCAGCGAGCTGGGCCTGTCGGCGCTGATCGGCCTCCTAATGCTGATGGGCCTCGCGGCGAAAAACTCCATCCTGCTTGTCGAGTTCACCATCGAGCGCGAACGCGAAGGCATGTCGCAATATGACGCCCTGATCGAGGCGTGCCGCCAGCGCGCCCGACCCATTGTCATGACCACGGTCGCGATGGCCGCCGGCATGGTGCCGACGGCGCTGGCCCTAGGCGAGGGCTCGGAATTCCGCGCGCCCATGGCCATCGCCGTTATCGGCGGCCTCATCAGCTCGACACTGCTATCGCTGGTGCTGGTCCCGGTCGTCTATGAACTGGTGGAGGATTTTGAAACCTGGCTAATGCCGAAGCTCGGCAAACTCGTCATCGGCCCGGAAAAAAAAGCGGCGGACACCTCCGCCACCAGTTCCGCAGCGCACCCGGCGGAGTAAATTCATGAACAGGCTATATCTGAGGGCGCTGATGTTCGCTGTTGCAGCGACGCTATTGGTCGCCCTCGTCGCGATCGTGGGTGCAGGATACGTAACGGGCGCGAAGGCTCAGGACCTGTCCGCGCTAACCGGCGACACGGCGGAAGAAACGCCCGCGCCCGAACCCGACCTCTATGACCGCGATACGCCGCGCGGGCTTGTGACGGGCTTTGTCGCGGCGCTCGGCGCGAAGGATTATGAACGTGCCGCCGTCTACCTGGAGGGCGTCACGCTTGAGGAGACTGGCGAAGCGGCGGGCAATGAGGCGCGGCGCCTGCAGATCGCCCTCGACCAAGGCGGCACTCTGATCCCGTTTGCGGGCCTATCAAACGATCCTGCGGGCGATCCCGTCGACAGCCTGCCTCTCGACCGGGAAAAGATCGGCGATTTGAAAATAGGCGGAGATACCGTGCCGCTCCTCGCGCAGCGCGTTGAGACGGAAGACGGCAATATCTGGCAGATTTCCGCCGAGACGCTGGCGGCATTGCCTGCGCTCCCGAAGGAGGAGGCGGAAAGCATCGACGAGCCCGACGAGGGATGGATGTTCGCGGGTGCGCCTTTGCGCGACTGGCTGGTCCTCATTTTCTTCGCGCTCGCCGCCTATGGCGTTATCCAGCTTGTCTTCGCGGCTTTTCTGTTCGTGCTGCGGTGGGTGATCGCCGCGCATGAGGAAAGCCGCACCTACAAGTTTCTCGACGCCGCGCTCGCACCTTTGGCGCTTTACCTCGCCGTCATCGTCTTCTTCACCTTCGCGGGCCAGCTCGAAACCGGCATCGTCGCACGGCAGACCCTGACGCGCTACGCGGGCATCGTCGGGTGGGTCGCCTTTGTCTGGTTTGCTTGGCGCATCATCAACGCGGTTAGCGATCTTTTCGTGCGGCGTATGCAGCGGACGGGCCGCGCCCGCGCGCGCTCCGCCATCGTCTTCGCGCGCCGCTCAGCCAAGATATTGCTGGGCGTGGTCGTGGTCATCGCCATCCTTGATACCGTTGGCGTCGATGTTACCACCGGTATTGCCGCGCTCGGCATTGGCGGTCTGGCTCTGGCGCTGGGCGCGCAGAAGACCATAGAGAATCTGGTCGGCAGCCTGACCGTCATTATCGACCAACCTATCCGTGTCGGCGATTTCTGCGAGATTGGCGGCACCAAGGGTGTCGTTATCGATATCGGCATGCGCTCCACCCGCATCCGCACCAACGAGCGTACCATGGTCACCATCCCGAATGGTCAGTTCGCCGACGAGAAGATTGAGAATTACGCGCTCCGCGACCGCTTCCTGTTTCATCAGACCATTGGGGTCAGCTACGACACCAATGCCGAAACCATGGAGCGCGTCTTGCAGGCGTTGAGGGAAATCCTGCGCGTTTCGGAAACCGTCATCGACGAGGATGCGCGCGTGCGTTTCCACGGCTTTGGCGCGAGTTCGCTCGACATCGAGATCTTCACCTATTTCCGCACGAACGACTATCCGGAATCGCTGGCGATGCAGGAGGAGCTGCTGTTCGCCATCATGCGCAAACTGGCCGAAATGGATGTCGATATCGCTTTCCCGACGCAAACCGTGCATGTTCGGGGGCTGAAGAAGACGGGCTAATGAAGGCAATACCGAATGAAATGCAGCCAGCCTGGCCCGTTGGCGGCGGCCAGGTCGGCGAAATGCTGCGAACAGGCAAGGGGCTTGATGCAGAGGCTGGCGATCCGGCGGACTGGTCGGCGGCCCTGCGGTCATTGATCGGAACGATGCTGGACGCGCCCGGGTCGCATTGCCTCGTCTGATTTGCTCCCGACACGGTTGCTATTGCCTCATCTAAAAATGCTCCCGGAATAAACC
>TARA_R100000501_G_C2630956_1_pt1 | contig 10863 bp, 8 predicted proteins | sample TARA_R100000501 | Tara Oceans TARA_R100000501 (sample SAMEA2620120) | marine metagenome | biome: marine biome (ENVO:00000447); feature: mesopelagic zone (ENVO:00000213) & marine oxygen minimum zone (ENVO:01000065); material: "saline water (ENVO:00002010), including plankton... | reverse complement strand
TGCTCAAGCTTCACGATTTTTGCAACAGAGCCTCCGCGCGCGATACTGGGTCGGCGCGGTGCCGAAGCGGCGACTGAAGGCGCGGGTGAAGCTGGCATTGTTGAGATAGCCGCAGCGATAGCCGACCGATGCGACCGGCAGGTCGGTCGACAGGAGCAGCATCTTCGCACCCTCGAGCCGTTTCTCGGCCAGCGCATCGGCGATCGAACAGTCGAACATGTCGCGGAAACCGCGGGTCAGCTTGGCGCGGTTGAGACCGCAGGCGCGCGACAGCGTGTCGAGCGTCAGCTTCTCCGCCCAGCGCTCGTCGATCATCGACCTTGCATTGAGGATGCGGCGGCTGTCCTCCTGTGACAAATGGCTCTCCCCCAGCACCGGAACCAGCGCGCTGTCCCCGATCAGGCGCAGCGTATCGCACAGCAATTCGATGCTCTTGGCGAGACGGTAGGGCTCGCGCGCGCCTTCGGGCATGTCGCAGTCGCGGATGGCCAGGGCGATCTCGCGCAGTTCGCGGGTGATGTGGAAGGCGCCGTCGCGCCCCTCGGGCAGCGCGCCGAACAGCCGCTCGATCGCCGAGGCGGAGACGATCAGGAGAAGCTGGTCGTCGCCGAGCGTCGCGGCGGAGGGATCGGCATGCCAGCGGACCGTGGCAGGGGTACCGACGCAGCCGAGCGTGTAGCTGAGCGCAACCGGTTCGGCCGGCCAGGGGCGTTGCGGCAACGCGCCCGCGCCTACCATTGCCGCCATCTCGTGGGAGACCTGTACCCAGTCCCGCTCGACCATCCAGCGCATCCTCTCATCCTATCGAGGAAAAGCTAGACCTTCCTGATAGGTTTGTCGAGACCTATCAGAAAGGTAAAGGTCATGTGGCGAGCGAGGTCGAATCGCGCGGCGCGTGGCGCATCGCCAGGGGGAAGGCGAGCGAGGCGATCGCCGTGATCACGACGCCGACGATCGCGAGCGCGGTGCCCAGATGGCTCTCCCCGCCCAGCAGGCCGCTGACCAGCGTGATCAGCGGCGGCGCCACGCCGAAGCCGAGGACGCCGGCCAGCGCCACGAACAGCCCAATGCAGAATCCGCGCAGCTCGTTGGGCAGCAGGACCGTGATGGTGACGCCGACGATCAGCCCGGCGGCTGTGCCGCAGAACAGGAAGAGCCCGAGCATCAGCGCGAAACTGGGCACGTCGGGGGCGAGCGGGAAAAGTGACATCGGCACCGACAGGGTCGTCGCCGCGATCGCGCCGATCAGGATGCCGCCACGGCGCGGAAGGCGATGGCCCCAGTCGGCGACAAGACCGCCCAGGATCGATCCGATCACGCCGGCGGCGAAGACGACCAGGCCCATCCACTGGGCGAACTGATCGGGCTGGAGCCCATAGCTGCGGCTCAGCACCGGCGCGGCCCAGATGCCGGCGGCGGTATCGATCATCGCGACCGAGAGCTGGCCGGCGAACAAGGGAAGGATGAAGGCACGCCGGTCCCAAAGTTCGCGCATCGCGACCGAGAAGGGAGCATCGGCGCCCGCGACCGTCTCGCGCCGGGCCGGCTCGCGGACGAACAGCAGCGGCAGGCACACGATCACGCCGATCGCGGCCACGGCGAGATGGACCCCGCGCCAAGGCGCGACCGGGCCGATCCATGCGGGAAGCACCATCGTGCCGAGCATGCCGAACAGCCAGCCGCCCAGCGCGAACGCACCCGCGCTGCCGCCCCATTTGCCGAGCGTCAGGACCAGCATCGCGCTGCCGCGCTGGGTCGGCGGGCACATGTCGGCCGCGATCGAGATAGCGGCGGTGACCGAACAGAAGCCGCCCACCGCGACGAACATCCGGGCGATGAACAGCCCGGTGACGCTGTCGGCGAAGGCGGTCAGCACCAGCCCGATCGTCCAGCCGAGCACCAGCAGGAGCAGGAGCCGCATCCGGTTGCTGCTGTCGACCAGTCGTCCGATCGGCACCGCCAGCACGGCGAGCGGCGCCGCCGCGCCCACGCCCTGGATGAAGCCGAGCTGGTTGTCTGTCAGGCCCAGTTCGGCCTTGGCGGCCTCCTGGACGATGCTGAAAAGGAAGATCGACATCGTGCCGATGGCCAGCGCCAGCGCCAGGGCGAACAGCGCGGGCAGCGCGGCGGACAGGCGCGGTTCGGCGCGCGTTGGGTCAGGTGCGAGGGGCAAGGAACCTCCTGAGGGCCGACTGGCTGAGCTGCCGCGCCTGCCGGCTGACATAGGCGTCGGCCTGCAGTTCGAAGGCGTGGAAGGCTCCGGGAAAAAGATGGAATTCGATCGGCACGCCTGCGCGGGCGAGGCGGCGCGCATAATCGAGATTCTCCTCCAGGAAGAGATCGAGCGCTCCGGCGTAGAGGAAGGTCGGCGGCAGGCCTGACAGGTCGGTCGCGCGGGCGGGCGCCGCATAGGGCGAAACGTCGGCGCCGCCGGGCGCATGGCCGAGCAGGGCTTCCCAGCCGAAGCGGTTCTTTTCCGGCGTCCAGACATATTCGCCGACGAAGGGATGGGGTTCGGCGCCGCTGCCGTTGCGATCGTCGAGCATCGGATAGATGAGCTGCTGGAAGGCGAGGGGATATTCGCCGCGGTCGCGCGCCAGCAGCGCCAGCGCCGCGGCAAGGCCGCCGCCCGCGCTTTCGCCCATCACGCCGATCCGGGCCGTATCGAAACCCTGTTCGGCGGCGTTGGCGAAGACCCAGGCAAGGCCGGCATAGCAGTCCTCGATCGAGCCGGGAAACACGGTCTCGGGCGCGAGCCGATAGTCGACCGAGACGATCGCGCAGTTCAGCTCGATCGCCAGCGGCCCGTTGGACATGTCCCCCTGATCCGCGGTGCCGGCGACAAAGCCGCCGCCATGGATGTGATAGATGACGGGAAGCGGGGCGGCGGCCGCGTCCTTCGGTCGCAGGACGCGCAGCTGGATGTCGGGGCCCCCCGCAGGGCCGGCGACGGTCTTCACCTCGATCGCCGCGTCGGTCTGCGCCGGCGGCAGCATCGCCCTCAACTGCTCGCGCAGCGCAGGCAGGCTTTCGCGGCTGAGCTCGCTGTCCGGAAACTGCTCCAGAACGGGCAGGAGTTCGGGGTCGACGAGGTGGCGGCTGTTCACGGGCAGATCCTTTCCAGCGGACATGACGGAGGCCCGGACGGAACCGGGCCTTCGTTCAAAGCTGGAATATCTTGCCGGGGTTGAACAGGTCCTTCGGGTCGATCGCACGCTTGATCAGCCGCATCATTTCGACCGCGTCACCCAGTTCGTCGACGAGGAACTGCTGCTTGCCCAGACCGATGCCATGTTCGCCGGTACAGGTGCCGTCCATGGCGAGCGCGCGGGCGACGATCCGGTCGTTGAGTGCCTCGACCTCGATCATCTCCTCCGGCCTTTTGGGATCGATCGCGAAGATCACGTGGAAATTGCCGTCGCCGACATGGCCGAGGATCGTCGAGGGTACCGACGACGTCGCAAGATCTTCCTTGGTCTCGACGATGCATTCGGCGAGGCGGCTGATCGGCACGCAGACGTCGGTGGTCCAGCCGACCGCGCCGGGGCGCTGGTTGACCGCGGCGTAATAGGCCTCGTGCCGCGCTTTCCACAGCCGGTTGCGTTCTTCGGGCAGGTTCGACCAGAGGAACTCGCCGCCGCCATTATAGCCGGCGATCTCGCGCACCGTCTCGACCTGCTCCTCGACATAGCGTTCGGAGCCGTGGAATTCGAACAGCAGGGTCGTCTTTTCGGGATAGTCGAGCTTCGAATAGGCGTTGCAGGCCCGAACCTGCGCATCGTCGAGGATCTCGATCCGCGCGACCGGCACGCCGATCTGGATCGACTGGACGACGGTGTCGACCGCGCCCTTGAGGGTCTCGAAGGAGCAGACCGCCGAGGAGATCGCCTCGGGAATGCCGTGCAGGCGCAGGGTGATCTCGGTGATGATGCCCAGCGTGCCTTCGGCGCCGATCATCAGACGGGTCAGGTCGTAGCCCGCCGCCGACTTGCGCGCCCGGCGCGCGGTACGGATCACCTTGCCGTCGGGGGTGACGACGCGCAGCGACAGGATCGCCTAGCGCATCGTACCGTAGCGCACCGCGTTGGTGCCGGACGCACGGGTCGACGCCATGCCGCCGATGGTGGCGTTGGCCCCGGGATCGATCGGGAAGAACAGCCCCTGGTCGCGCAGATGTTCGTTGAGCTGTTCGCGCCGCACCCCCGCCTGGACGGTGCAGTCGAAATCCTCCTGGTTCACCTCGAGGATCGCGTTCATCTCCGACAGGTCGATCGTGAGGCCGCCCTTGACCGGGGTGACGTTGCCCTCGAGCGAGGTGCCGGCGCCGAAGGCTATGATCGGTACCTCGGCGGCGACGCACAGCCTGACCAGCGCCGCCACCTCTTCGGTCGAGCGAACGAAGGCGACCGCATCGGGCAGCACCGGATCGAAATGGGTCTCGCTCGACCCATGCTGGAGGCGGATCGCCTCCCCGGTGCCGAGCCGGTCGCCGACCACCGCACGAACCTCGTCGAGGAAGCCCGTGGGCAGCGGCTTGCGGTCGAAATTGGGCAGGGGCGCGGTCATGGCCTGTCTCAATATTTGAAGGAGGCGCGGACGCCGTAGCGACGACGATCCCCGATGATGCCCAGGTCGGAAGCCGCCGGCAGGCCCGCGAGCAGGGACGCCGTCTTCTCGATGTAGCTCTCGAAATACTTCTTGTTGAGCAGGTTGTTGCCGAAGATCGCCAGCTCGAACGGACCGGTCTTGTAGGTGATCGAGCCGTTGACCAGCGCATAGCCCTTCAGGAAGGTCGGCGTGGTCTCGTTGAGCGTCCCGGCGAGGCGCTTGCCCTTGCCCTGCACGCCGGCGCTGAAGGTCAGCGTGTCGTCGCCGATCGGCACGGCATAGTCGCTCGACAGGCTGAACATGATGTCCGGCTGGAAGGTGAGGCGGTCGCTCGAAAGCGTGCGGCCGGTGACGGCGGTATAAGGCGAACTGTCCGTCAGGCGGGCGTGCATGTAGGTGAGGCTACCGCTGATCGTCCATTGCTGGGTCGGCCGCACCAGCCCTTCGAGTTCGACGCCGTAGCTTTCGACATCGCCGCTGTTCAGGTCGACCGTGACGAGGCCGGAGGGGAGAGCCGGCGCGACCGAGTTGGGGCCGATATAATCCTTATAGTCGTTGTAGAAGACTGCGGCCGACAGCGAGAGCGCGCGGGTCGAATATTTGGTCCCGGCCTCGTACGTCCAGGCGGAGTCGCCCTTGTAGGTCCGGAATGGCGCGTTGGGGGCGTTGAAGCCACCGCCACGATAACCGCGCGCCACCGAGGCGTAGCTCATCATGCTGGTGTTCCAGTGACGGGTCACGGTCAGCTTGGGCTGGACCTGATCCGATTTGAGGCTGGCATCGGGGAGCGCCGCCCCATTGACGGTGCCCGAAGCCTTGCGGCTTTCATGGTCGTACCGCAGGCCGAGGGCCACTTCCCAATCGATGTTGGGCTTCCAGAATAGCGTGCCGAACGCGGCGTAGGTATTTCCCACGCGCTTGTCGGTCTGCCGTACCACGGCATTTCCGGCGATGACGATAGTGCGCGCCAGCGAGGCCGAGGTCGTTTCGCGGCTGTAGAACAGGCCGAACAAGGTCGAGATCTGGTCGCTCAAGTCGCTGTCGAGGCGAAGCTCGGTCGTTGTCGTGCGCAGGCGGTCGCGGCTGTTGTCGCGGACCGCGTTCAGCGGGCCGAAGTCGGCGTCCGAGTCCGGCGAAACGGTGTTGCGCAGGTCATAGGCTGCCTGAAGGGTCAGCTTGCTGGCGAGTGCTTCGATCGGGGTTTCGATCTTCGCATTGACGCCACGATATTTGTAATTGGCGACACCCAACGCGTTGAACTGGTTGGTGCGCAGATAGTCGGTCGGGCCGGTGACGCGGGCATAGGGGACATTGGTGCCTTTCACCCAGTCATAATAGCCGCCGATGGTGATCGTCAGGTCTTCGGTTGGCGTCGCGCGGATGGTGGCGTTGATCGAGTCGGTGTTGAACTTGTTCGACTTGCCGCCGATTATGACGTTGTTGATGAAGCCGTCCTGTTCGCGGTGCGACCCGGCGACACGGACCGCCAGCTTGTCTTCGACGATCGGTCCGGCCACCGAAGCGCCGACCTGCCAGGCGTTGTCGGGGCCGGCATAGCTCGCCATGCCGCGCGCTTCGAAGACGTTGCCCGGCTGGCGGGTAATGACGTTGATCGCGCCGCCGAGCGTATTCTTGCCGTAGAGCGTGCCCTGCGGGCCGCGCAGCACCTCGATCCGTTCGACGTCGTTCAGCGGGTTGTTGAGATAGGCGGTGTTGGGACGATAGATGCCGTCGACAAACAGGCCGACACCCGGCTGCACGGTGCTGACGATGGTGACGCCGACGCCGCGGATCGACACGAAGGCGCGGCCGGCACCATCGCTGTTGATGTTCAGACCCGGCGACAGAAGGGCTGCCTCGCGGACCGAGTTGATGCTGCGCTTCGCCAACACGTCGCCGGAAACGGCGGTCACCGCGACCGGAACGTCGAGAAGGGTTTCGTTGCGCTTGCGGGCGGTGACGATGATGTCCTGATCGCCGGTCGCTTCCTCGGCCGCGGCGGGGGCGGCCTGCTGCGCGACGGCCGACGAGGCGGCGAGCGCGACGAACGCACATCCCGAGACGAGCATGGTGGTGAAGCGCATCTGTGGTCCTCTCCTGAAACGCGCCGACCTTTGATGATCTGGCGCCAACCAATGAAGAGGACCTATCCGATAGCTTACCTTTCAGAAAGGTCCTGATGCACCGCCGGCTTTGCCGATCGGCTCGGACAATTGACCGGCCCGATCAAGTGTCTGAAATCAAGGAAGAAAGGTCGCCGCCGGCAGGCGTGGTTCGGAACGGGCGAGTCCGTCCGAAATCGAATAGACCAGCCTTTTCTCGCGGTCGAACGGCGACCAGGGCAGGTTGCCGTCGCGGGCGAAGTCGACCCAAAGCCGATGCATGCGATCGGCGAGCTGCTGCGGCGGGGCTTCCCCGACCAGGCCCTGCGCGCCCGTCGCGGTCGCGAGCGTGTCGAACACGAAGGGCAGTTCGACCGCGTGGCAGGAGCCGAGCTCGCCCTTGAAGGCGGGCGAGCGCCAGTCGAACTCGTACATATGCGTCCGGCCCTGATGCTCCTCGGCGAAACGGCGCGCGGGCCAGCGGAAGACGAGGTCGTTCATCGCGTCGGTCAGCGCCTGTCCGGGCTTCACGCCATGCTTCCCCAGGCCATAGGCCTTGAGCACCCTGCGCGCGCCCGGTTGCGATCGGCTGAGCAGGAATGTCGCGAGCAGGCCACCGATCTTGTCGCGCACCCCGGAGGGGACGAGGAAGAGATTCATCTCCTCCGCATTGGTGCCGATCAGGACCTCGACATCGCTCCCCGCGCCGCGCCGCAAAGCTTCGAGCGGTTGGAGCGGAAGGACGTCGTCGCCATGGACGGGCATGAAGCGACTGAGGCCGAACATCGGCTCATGCCCCCTCGAATCGCGCAGGTCGATCCGCGCGGTCGGCGCCGATATCTGCTCGACCGCGTCGAGCGCATCGCCCGGCGCCACGCTGGCGAAGCCGGCCCGGTCGGGCGTCACCCGCAGCAGCTTGGCCAGCTTCTTGACCAGTCGCTGCGTCACCGGGATCTCGCGGGTCATGCCGGCATGGCCGCTCTGGATGATAGCGCGGCGGAACAGGCCTTTGGCGAGCGGGGAAGCGATCAGGTCGGCGATCGCCATGGCGCCCGCGGACTCGCCGAACACCGTGATATTGCGCGGATCGCCGCCGAATGCCGCGGCATTCGCGCGCACCCACTGCAGCGCTGCGATCATGTCGCGCAGGCCCAGATTGGTGGGCACGCCCGGGATTGGAAGGAAGCCGTCGATGCCCATGCGGTAGTTGATCGCGAAACAGACCAGACCGGCGCGGGCGAAGGCGGCGCCGTCGCTGATCGACACGTCCTTGCTGCCGATCACGAAGCCGCCGCCGTGGATCCACACCATCACCGGCCGGCCGCCGCCATTGGCCTCGGGCGTCCAGATATTGGCCGACAAATAATCGTCGCCCTGAACCCAGCCGCTGCCGATCAGCGGTGTGACGTCGAGGCCGGGGAATGCCTTGACCCGATGGGGGGCGTTGGGGCCGGGGTCGACCGCGTCGCGCACGCCTTCCCAGGGTTCGGCGGGCGCGGGGGCGGCGAAGCGACGGTCGCCCACCGGCGCGGCCGCATAGGGAACGCCGCGGAAGCGGCGAACGCCCGCTTCGATTGTTCCCCGCACCGTTCCAGCGGTCGTGTCGACGATCGCTCTAGCCATCATGATCTCCTGCACATTTTCGTTCTACCTAACGCATATACGCACCACGGTGCCCGCTATTGCAGTGTGCAGACCGGCTCTATCTGGATGCGCCCCGTCTTGCGGGCCGGAACTTCGGACGCTCCCCGGCGTCGAACGGCGGGACGCTAGGCTCGTTTCGGGCACCGCTTGAAATTGCGGGTCCGCGTTTCCTTATTACGGGGGAGCGGCCGTGCCCCACGGCACACCCCCGGCCGCCGAGAGAGGACGTCACATGAATTCTGGCCGATCGCGGGATTGGATGTGGGCGGAAGCCGTCGACCTGATCGACCGCGTGCAGCGCCTGCATCAGCAGGCCTTCGCCCCGTCGCGGGCGAGCGGCGGCGCGCCCAGTTGGGAGCCGCCGGCCGACATGCTCGAGACCGAGGGCGAACTGCTCGTGCTCGTCGCGCTGCCCGGGGTCGACCTCGACCAGACCGAGGCGTTCATCGACGACGGCGTGCTGGTCGTCCGCGGCTACCGGATCCTGCCTCCCGAACTGCGCATCGCCAAGATCCATCGGCTCGAACTCCCGCAAGGCCGGTTCGAACGACGCCTGCCGCTGCCGCCGGGCCGCTATGACTCGGTTCGCCGGTCGAGCGTGCATGGATGCCTGCTCGTGACGTTGAACAAGGTGAATGGAGGGCTGCGGCGATGACCGACCTGGCCGACAGCAAGACGATCGAGGCGCAGGAGGCACGGACCGACGCCGGTCCCCGCCTGCCCGAACTTCCCGCCGACGCGATGATCATCGTGCCGGTCCGCAACTTCGTGATGTTCCCCGAGGTGGTGATGCCGCTGGCGATCGGCCGGCCGGTGTCGATCAACGCGGCGCAGGCGGCGGTTCGCGAGAGCCGCCCCGTCGGCGTGCTCGCCCAGCGCGACGCCGACGCCAAGGAGCCCGGTCCGCTCGACATGCACCGCATGGGCACCATCGCCAATGTGCTGCGCTACATCACCGGGCCCGACGAGACCCATCACCTGATCGTCCAGGGCGAGACACGCTTCCGCGTCGTCGAATTCCTCGACGGCTGGCCGTTCCTCGTCGCCCGGATCGAGCGCATCGAGGAGCCCGCACCCGAGGGCAACGAGGTCGAGGCGCGCTTCATCAACCTGCGCAACCAGGCGCTGGAGACGGTGGGGCTGCTGCCGCAGGCGCCGCAGGGCCTGGCCGACGCGATCCGCACGATCGCGGCGCCCGGCGCGCTGGCCGACCTGACGGCGGCCTATCTCGATATCGGCGCCAACGAGAAGCAGGACATATTGGAGACGGTCGCGCTGCAGCCGCGCCTCGACAAGGTCATGGCGCTGCTCGCCCAGCGGCTCGAGGTGCTGCGCCTGTCGGCCGAGATCGGCAAGGGCGTGCAGGAGAAGCTCGGCAACCGCCAGCGCGAGCATCTGCTGCGCGAGCAGATGGCCGAGATCCAGCGCCAGCTCGGCGAGGACGAGGGCAATTCGGCCGAGATCGCCGAACTCAGGGAAGCCATCGCCGGAGCCGGCATGCCCGAAGAGGTCGAGAAGCAGGCCACGAAGGAGCTGCGCCGGCTGGAGCGCATGCCCGACGGCGCGGCCGAGCACGGCATCATCCGCACCTATCTCGATTGGCTGACCGAACTGCCCTGGGCGCTGCCCGCGCACAAGGACATCGACATCGCCGAGGCGCGGGCCCAGCTCGACGCCGACCATTATGGGCTGGAGAAGATCAAGAAGCGGATCATCGAATATCTCGCGGTCCGCAAGCTGGCGCCTGAGAGCAAGGCGCCGATCCTGTGCTTCGCGGGCCCCCCGGGGGTCGGCAAGACCTCGCTCGGCCAGTCGATCGCCAAGGCGATGGGGCGCGAGTTCGTCCGCGTCAGCCTGGGCGGCGTCCATGACGAGGCCGAGATACGCGGCCACCGGCGCACCTATATCGGCGCGCTGCCGGGCAACATCATCCAGGCGATCCGCAAGGCGGGCACGCGCGACTGCGTGATGATGCTCGACGAGATCGACAAGCTGGGCCGCGGCGTCCAGGGCGATCCGTCGGCAGCGATGCTGGAGGTTCTCGACCCCGAGCAGAACGGCACCTTCCGCGACAATTATCTCGGCGTGCCCTTCGATCTCAGCCGGGTCGTGTTCATCGCGACCGCCAACATGCTCGACACCATCCCCGGACCGTTGCGCGACCGGATGGAGGTGATCTCGCTCCCCGGCTACACCGAGGAGGAGAAGCTCCACATCGCCCGCCGCTATCTGGTCGGCCGCCAGCTCGAGGCGAACGGGGTGAGCGCCGAGCAGGTCGAGATCGACGATGCCTCGCTGCAGGCGATCATCAGCTTCTACACGCGGGAAGCCGGCGTGCGGAACCTGGAGCGCGAGATCGGCAAGGTGATCCGCCACGCGGCGGTGCGCATCGCCGAGGGCAGCGACACCCATGTCAAGATCGGCGAGAAGGATGTCGTCGAGGTTCTCGGCGGCCATATCTTCGAGGGCTCTGTTGCAAAAATCGTGAAGCTTGAGCATGCTTGGCGGA
>TARA_R100000501_G_scaffold18485_1_pt1 | contig 10921 bp, 18 predicted proteins | sample TARA_R100000501 | Tara Oceans TARA_R100000501 (sample SAMEA2620120) | marine metagenome | biome: marine biome (ENVO:00000447); feature: mesopelagic zone (ENVO:00000213) & marine oxygen minimum zone (ENVO:01000065); material: "saline water (ENVO:00002010), including plankton... | reverse complement strand
GGTCTGCAACCTTTTCAATAAACTTACAATATCTACTAAATCAATAACCCTCTTTGCAGGAGAGAACACTATTGGGAAAACAGCAACTTGTTTACACTTAGCTAAGTTAGCTATTGATAACGGACATTCAGTTCTTTATTTTGATACAGAAGAAAAGATTATAGATAGACCTGACCCCAACCTTCTTGCAACATTCTTACAACAAAACCCAAAAGGTTTCAGTAACAAATTCAATATACAGAATAAATTACTTAACAAGGTAAAGCAAGGTAAGTTAGATACATCCTACTTTGAACAGAAGATAAAAGAAAACAAACCAGTGCTTGTTATTATTGATAGTATCTATACTGCCTTTGCTCAAGAGTTTCCTGAAGCAAGGAGAAGAGCCAAGGTTATAGGTGAATTTATGTTATACCTTAGACCTTATATGAAACAAAACAATTTAGCAATAATAATTACTTCAAAGACTGGCAGGATTGTAGATAGGGGCGAAGAAAAGGAAACGATACTTGGTGGACAAGAACTTTTATATAATTGTGATGTCAAAGCCAAGATGACAACCACACACAATAACCACAAAGTTAAAAGAGTTATATTTGAAGTAGACCAACAACAAGAGTTTGTTTTAACAGTGGATTATGGTGGGGGTTTGAAGGAGAGCAAATGAAACCAGAACCATTGAAGGATAAACAAAAATATTACTTGGATGCTGAAAAAATCCATGAAAGTAGAGACATTAAATCAACAGTTGAATGGCTTAAAGAGGAATTGAATAAAATCAGGAAAGAAAGAGGAGCAAAAACAAGACATAGAGGGCATAGATTAGCTCTTGGAAAAACCATTGAGATAATAGACAAAGCCTTTGAGGATGTTGTTAAATGATTAAAAAAATAAAGTGGAAAAACCTAAACTATTTTGAAAAGAGATTCTTAATAGAGGATGGCATAACCAATGCAGGATTGCTAGGTGGAGCATTTATATTTGTTATAATGGGACAAAGAACATTAGGATTAGCTATCTTTGTTTTCTGGGTTTATTATTCACTTAGATTAAAGAAACGGAAATTCAAAGGATTGGAAGAGAAAGAAAGTATGTACTTTGCAAATATAGGAGAGCCTGCAAGGGGATAGTGGGACTATGACACACCAACACAAACTAATGACTGAGAGAGGAGAAACCTACTGCACTACTTGTGGAGAAGTTCTAGGTTACGAAATGGTTTCTTCCTTCCCGAAGAAACACACACAAGATAGATTTAAGAACAACACATTGTGAGTATACTAACAAATAATTACTAGCGAAACAACTTTTAAAAATACACCTGAACTTACAAATTTTAAAAATATTTGAATCGTATAAACATGGTACAGCTAAATAAGTGGATTAAGATGTGGTTCTATGAATATATCATAGGCAAGAAATCGTTACAGGAGATGTCTACTAAAAGCGGAATCCCTATATCTACCTTACACCACCACTTCAAGAAACACGGATTACCTATGAGGAGTTTTGCTGTAGCAAGAAAGATAATGAAGCAGAGGAAAAAAGATGCCAAATCATAAAACACATATAATAACCGGATTTATTTTTGTGATAATAGCAACAGTAGGCTTACTACTTTTCAATTCAATTGGAATGGGGCTATTCAAAACAAAAGAAGTTCTATTCTTTACAGTACCAATAGTTTTCCTTTATGCTATCCTTCCAGACATAGACCATAGGAGTTCAAAGATAACATGGATATTTTTGGGAGCAGCAACCTTCATGGTGGCTGTAGGATACCTAATGGAAACCATAAGGTTTTTATTACCCGCAGGAATTATACTTTTAGTTGGCACATTCATCGGAACAAGATTCAAGCATAGAGGAATTACACATACAATCCTAGCAAACATAATTTTAACAATTCCATTAGTGTTTATCCATTGGTTTGTTGCGTTGGCTGGATTCCTTGCTTACTTCAGCCACTTGGTAATTGACAAAGAACTACATTGGAAATAAAATAACACCTTCCCAAAATAAATCCGACTAAAGTCATGGGTATCCAGCAAACAATTTTTATGACTCCAAGCCAATTGAAGCAATTACTTAAAGAAAAGAATAAACTAATAAGAGCATTAAGAAAAGAAATAAAAGGGTTATGTCCTTACTGCAATGAAAACAATAAAAACAAAAATCCTAGACATAGACATTGAACGAATGAAGACCCAAGGCAAGTTGGAGTTTGAAGACCAAGATGTTAAGGTAATCATAGAATATGTTAAGGGTTAGTACCAACTATAGTTCTGGTTTTTCTTTTCTTAAATAGTTTTAATTTATCATAAAGAAGGACAGTATTATGTTCTATCTCCTTTTGTCTTAGGGGTCTTGATGTTTTCATAATAAACTTAAACTTACCCATCAAGCGATTATAACAGATATAACATCTTTCTCTGGCATACATTACTTTATCTTGTTTACAGTTCTTACAAATCATTCCAACAGTTTTTTGCTCCCCATTAGTTTTTGATAGTTCTTCTTACTTATTCTTTTTTCAGTTATGTTAGTATTGAACCAACCAAGTTTAACATCCCTTCCGATAATGTCTCCATCTTCCTCATACATCTCTTTGATAGTACCGTTGCCTATCCAATCTAACTTCTCTTCATAATACATCTCTTTTCCCATTTTATAACACCCCCGACCTTTCCCATTTTCCAATACAATAGTCACTGCAAAAAAGCCTTCTTATAGTATCATCATCCCCATTCATTTTGAACTCTCTTATTTTAATGTCGTGCCCTAATCTTTCCTGACAATTATGGCATAGCATGATTATTTATTTTTAAACTACTATTTAAACCTTTTTATTTTTTAGAAAGGTTTAAATATGATTAGGTTTTTAACTTTGATAAACTAAAACTTAACTACTATAAAAGGTGATTATACTTTGAAACTATGGTTTATCCTACCACTACTATTACTTACGGCTTGCGATACTTCTTCATTTTTAAAGGACACTACAACAACAACCCAAGAAAATGTTACCAACGTAACCGAGGTAACACCAGTTAATGTAACTGTAAACGAAACAGCGAACATAACTATTCAAGAACCAACAGCATTCTACACCCCAACAGAAGATAATGTTTCTTTATTTGTAATGAATACTGCGGGTCAATCTATTGCAATTTATTTTGAAGATAGGCTTTTGCTTGTAGATAGTGGCAAGGAAAGCGACTCACAAGATATACTAAGGAACATAAGAAACTTAGGTATCGAAAAGATTGACCATTTAATTCTTACCAACTCAAAGGAAGAAAATGTAGGGGGGCTACCATATATAATAATCCAAACCAGTCCTGCCAATGTTTATGATAGTGGTTTTCCCTCTGATTCTTCCTCCTACAAACTCTATAGGGAATTACACCCTAATAGGACATTAGTGCCTTTTGATAAGTTGTTTATAATGGATGACGTTTTCATAAGAATGATTGTGCCTTATGATGGGGGCAATGGATTCCTGTCTGAAGTCTCAGATAATTCAATAATAACAAAAATAAGTTTTAAATCAAACGATTTTCTATTAATGTCTAATTGCGGTTTGGACTGTATGGAGATAATTAAAGACGAACCAGTAGACGCAGATGTTCTTGTTGTTGATGGCAGTTGCGATTCAACTACATTATCTTTTGTACAGAAAGTGAATCCAAAGGCAGTTATAGCCACAGGAGAATTATGCAAGGAAACAGAAGATAGGTTCAACTTCCTTAACACACCCCTTTACTATAAAGAGAAACATGGGGGCATTAAATTAGTTTCAGATGGTTTAAACTTTGCACTATCATATCAAAAAACACAATGAAGGGAAAAACAATAATGGAATTTAAATGTGCTACCAGTAGATGCAAGAACAAAAAAAAGTATGCCCAGCCTGATTACAATGGATGCGAACATTGTAATGGAAACGAGTTTCAAGTATCATATTTATGATTGACGAAGTAAAGATTATTTCCTTCAAGGTAGAAATAAGCGAAACTTTTTATGATGGATTCAGGGGTGCTATACCCAATAAAAAAATATTGTTTAACAATAGTCAGGTAAGAGATAATAAAAGTCCGTTGGGGGAAATGTTCCGTAAAGGCGATTTAGTTCAGATTACTTTGGAACTGGCTAAAGAAGCAAGACAGGACAGAATAACAAATGATAGTGTTGAATTTCATATTGCAGTTTTTCAGACAGCAGAAAACGGTATCTACACAAAAGATTGTGAGGATAGATTGAAGACTAAGTTGTTTTATCAAAGCAGAGGAATGATAACAAGCCCCGCATTGAAAAACAATCCGTTTGAAAGCGGAGACCTGATTAAAGTAAAAATTAAAAAATGGTAAAGACTCCTTTTAAGCATAGTTTCGCAACACAGATGTTGAGGGATAGTAAATTTAAACTATTTGCAGACGGAAAACAAATTCTAAAATATAAGCTTGAGACATATCCCCGTTGGAAGATAGAACCAATACAGACGAGGATTAAAATAGGGAGGCTATTGTTTGAAGGTGACCCCACACAAACAAGAAGCTTAATGGACTATGAGGACTTATTACGTTACAATGTTATGGTTTCAAGAAGGAAACCAACCGTTCAAATGTTTCATGGACAGAAGAAAGAATACTTCTTGACAAAACGAACATCGTACAAACCTGATGTTGGCACGATTCCAGAAGGGCATAGCATTGAAAGAAAAACCGCATCTGGAGAAATTAGACTTGTTGGGAAAAATTCAACTGGTAGATGGTTTAATGCATCCCCCAGAAGAAACAGGGGAACGTATTATGAGGGCAAGTCTATCTTTGATAATACCCAATATAACCATAGGGCAACCATGAAAAGATATTTGCGGTTGCCAGACGAAGATAGATTTTCTGAACCCATTGAAGAAATTGTTTTAGGAATAAGTGAAGATGGAAGATTGATATGCCTTCAAGAAGAAAGAGAAAACCCCACAACAGGTTTCTTGGGAAAGAAGAGGCATGGGAAATCATTATGCAAGCATAGGAAACAAGATAACCAATATTGGAAATGGGGGAAAAAAATAATAGAACTTAATGATATTTCTATGGAAACAGATTCTTATTGCCAGACGTGGAAACCAATTAAAAAATTTTCCAACTTGGATTTAATCTACGAACATTCTTTACCTTTACCCATAGTGTACCTTCACCCTACGACAAGAACATTAAAGTACCTTATAGCTCCACAGGAAACTGGATTTCAAACCTATATTTCCTTTAAAGATTTTATTCTTGATTTTAATAATGTCCTAAAGGGAAAGGAAGATTGGGTTTTCAAAAATGCAGGAGTTTATTTTAGGAATCTACTTTATGATTCTGAGGGTAATTTAAATAAAGACGGCTTAGCTTTTTGCAAAAACTATAAACAAATTGAGGCAGTAGTATTAAACAATTTAATTCAGAAGGGTGATACCGAACAAGACAAACAAAGGAAAATCCCAGAAGGGGTTATTCCAAAAGTTCTGAATGTTTTGAAAGATATAGACAATGCTAAGATATTGGACATAAGCAATGGGAAGAGAGCCAAGTGGACTGTCCAATTTCCTGATGGGCATAAGGAACAACATTATCCTTGGACTGCTTGTTTAATAGCAGACCTAGTTCCAGTAGTCGTAACAGACAACATAAAAAATTCCCATCCAGACATTCATCCACAAAGTTCTAATTTTATATTAAATGATTTATTTAGAAACCAAAGCGAGAACCCTTACTTCAGGGACAATAACATCGAACTGTTTATTTCATTTGATGAAATATTATCCTTGGTTCATTCACCTGTTGCTGTCGATACTTTCAAAATGGTCATTAGGGAATCAGGACACAAAAGAATTGGTTTTGATTATTGCACTCAGTCTTGGGGGGAAATTCCAGAGTTCATACAATCTCAGACAGATTATATCATCGCATTCCAACAAAAGAGAAGTTGGGCTAAAGAGATATGCGGAGACTTCGGAGCTTTAAAACATAAAGAGAAAGAAATGGTCAATCTCCAAAAAGGAGAGTTCATTATCTTTTCTTCTAATCCAATCATATTGATTGACGAATATGGTAAGAAAGAATCCATAGCTGGGGAAGCAATCAAAGGAACAATCTTCCCTTCATTATCAGCACATAAAGCACCAAAAGCTATGGGTGCATAAGGGGGTAAAAAACAAAAATGAAAAAAATAATTTATGGGATTTTAATGGTGATGCTATTACCAATGGTTTTAGCAAGCAACGAATTTGGTAAAATAACTTCTGGTGGAGATTTATTAATAACTGATTTTGATATGAAAATTGGAGGACTATCCAGCAGAAATTTAGATTATGGGGACACCATTACTCGTGTTGCTAATCCAAACACTCAAATAGAATTTGATGTGGAGGTTAAGAACAATAATACTGTAATAGATGCTGAAGAGATAGAGATGGTAATACAGATTGAAGATTTAGATTTGGAAGAAATTACTACTTTAAACGACCTTTCTAAAAATAATGATAAGGTATTAAAAATAGAAATGACTATCCCTTCTGATGCAGAAGAAAAGGAATATGAGATTCTAATAGAAGTTGAAGCCGAGATTAACAACACAATACATAAAGTTGAATATCAACTTGACTTGGAAGTTGAAGAAACTGAAGGGAGTTCATCTTCTAGTAACCCCACATTATTACAACAGATTAATTCATCCATAGATGGTTTATGCGGAGAATTCAAAAACTATTACAAATCTTATCTTGATGAAAAAGAAAAAGCTGACAAATGCGAAGGGCAGATAGAAGGCAAGGATACAGCAATAAGTGGTCTTGAAACATTTAAGACTCAATTCAATACCTGTGAAAATCAGAAAGCCTCAAGGGATAGTGAAATCAGAGAGTTACAAAGCACAATCCTTGATTACCAAATCAATGTAACTTCTTGCATACAGGAAGTAGATGATGTAAAAGATAATCGAACTATGGTAATAGGGGGATTGGCATTTTTAGCTATTGGCGGATTTGTCCTTTATAGAAAAAAATTATTTCCAGACTCAACAGCACAAGGAGAGGGTGGGAAATAGATGGTTGTTCCCAAACCAGTAAATATCTCAGATTGGTTAGTTTGGGGAAACCTAACCGAATCTGTTTTAATCAGATATGAGATGGATGTTTGGGATGAAGAGAATCAAGAATATTACATAGAGATTGAGCATAGACCCACTAATCTTATGAGGTGGGTTCACCAAATCGAAAATAATAAAGAGCCAACATACGATAGGACATCCGATACATATAAGGTTAAATTTCCAATGAAGAAAGTAGCCATAGTTAAAGCAAGGACAGACGGAGATTATATTCTGATGTTATGTGATTATAAAGGGAAGACAACTAATTTGGTTGAAATAATAAATAAAAGAGTCTGGAACGAAAATGAAAAATTGAGAAAAGAACTAAAGAGTGCTAATGCCCTTTCCATTAGAACACAAAAATTGTTAAATTTAGCTATAGAGCATCCAGAACAATTTGAAAAAAAATATATTAAAAGAATGATGAAAATAAGGCAAGCAACTGCACCAGCCGTTATAAGCGGAACAGGAGTAGAAGGAGGGATGGATGACAGCGAATAGCAAAAGAATAGAAATTAGACCATTGGATTATTTGAGTGATATTGAAAACCTTGAAGTCACAATTCCCGAATTAGACATAGTAAAGGAAAAATTATTGGATAGGTTAGAAATACTTGAAGCACCCTTATCAACCACAATGAAGGATGTTGAAGATTATGATATTTCTTTAACAGATTATTGGAATGCAAACAAACATACTTATGATGTAATCCCAGAATTACAAGTCTTACCTTTTTTCCAAAAGGTAGTTCAAAATTATATAATCATTTCCCATAGGGAGAAACTGCTTCTTGTTAAAGCATTTATAGAAATCCTAAGAGAAGCAAATGCAGTAAAACAACAAGAAAAGGATACTAAAGAACAGAAGCAACAAGAACAGGAAAAGAAAAGAGAAAAGAAGAAGATAGACAAGGAATTAGCTAAGCTGGCAAAAGAAGAGAAAATGAAACCAAAAAAAGAATTACAAACTACTGGGGAATTCGATGAAGAACTTGAAGCATTGGAGAATCTTGAATGAGTGAATGTATAGTTTGCGAAGAGAAAACAGAGGGAGATTATACTCTTTGTTTAGCCTGTATCAATAAAAGAAATGTTGTAACTATTGGGATTAAGAGTCCGTCTTATTACATCAATAAGATAATTACTTTAGGAAACCATCACAATACAATAGTTGTTAAGTGTTTGTGGCATAAGATTGAGATTGTCAATAGGATAATAAAGCCAACCCTATTCTATTGGGGTTTGGAAGAGATAAGGAGGAAATCTGGAGAAGAAAAAGGCAAAGACAGAAAGCTTGAAGTATTTTATATTACTTTCGAGATGATTTCACCGTTAAAAGCCCTAAAGACAGACGCAAGGCGGAAAGGGCTGTTCTAATGTCAAAACAGAATCTAATTGAACAGTATGGTCTAAAAAAAGAACAAATAGGGTTTTCTTTAGCTTTAATAGTATTCTTTCTTTTTTTAACTTATTCAACTCAGCCAGTTCCCAATAAGATTAATGATACTATCTTATATAAGGTTGATTCCAATGTGCCTCCTAATTATGTATCAGGCACTCAAGCAGGATTAGGAATCTTCCTTGTTATTCTATTGGTTGCTTCTTTTAGGATGAAGGACATTCAAAAAGGGAGGGTTTCGGAGAGAAAATTCAAAGAAGTAATTACTGAGGAAATCAAAATAAAACAGACAAAGCCATTGCCTAATGACAAATTTGAATTACCAGAAGGGGACTTTACTATAGATAAAAATGTATTTACTTTATGGGAGTATAGGGGAGAGGAATCAAGAATACCTCTCCAATATATAGTTCAAGCCAAAATAAGGGAGAAAGATGGAAGTGAAAACTATTATCTGATTACAGGAAGTCCCACTTCCTTAATGATTGATGATATAGTTGAAGTAGACGAACCTTTGGAATATGTGGATAAATGCCCTGATTGTAATGGTAGGTTTCCAAATAGGGAAGTCATAACTGTTCAAGATTTAGATAAATACAAAAAAATAAAAAAGGCAGTATCAAGCGAATGAATAAAGCAAGACGGTTTTTTGTGGTATTGGGAATTCTCTTAGAGTTTGTACGTTTTAGAATAAAGTGTGAACTTAAAGAGATGTGGCAAGCTATAATACATCCTAGATTTAAGTTCTCTTCCAAACCAAAGTATGCGATGCAACTAGCATTGGTGCTTGCTATAATATTTTTATTCGCAAAAAAATTTTGGTTTTCTATTTTTTTCCTTGTGATGTATGTATTTTTTTGGTTATACAAGATATATGTAAGCGGAGACTGGAAAGTTTGGTACAAGGGAAAATATGGGTTAGACAAGTAAATCGCCGAAACATTTAAATAGTAGTTTGATTTTAAGGCTAAATAAGTAATCTAAAGGGCATTACAAATAAATTACCACTTTGCTACTACATCTAATTACTAACTTCTATTACTTCCATAGGTTGTGTCTGTTCGGTTGCTGATATTAATTAAAAACAGAAAAAGGTGATGTAAAAGTGGGTTTTTTAAATAAAAAAGCTGCAATGGACACCACACAACTTCTAATCATCGGGGTTCTCGTTGTTGGACTCTGGGGAATGGGAGCATTCGATAGATTTCTAGGTACTCAAGCAGCAGTGGGTGCTGACGGCACTACAACAACAACAATTGCTGGATTGCCAGCGTGTATTGGTATTGACAAGACAACCGTAACATTATCCGCTACGGATAAGTTTGACGGTACAATAAGCGTCAATGGAAACCATCAATATAAGATTAATGGTGGAAGAGCAACAACCGTTGCAGATGGTGGAACATTTGATGCAAGCCCCGCAGACGAAATAAAGATTCTATGGGCACAAGGCAACAACTCAGGTTCTAGTGTATACTTGAATTCATTTGAAGAAGTTACAGTTCCATGTGCAGGAACAAAGACTTATTCAGATGGTCTTTTGAGAAACGGAACAATAACATCTAGGGTATTCAATGAGGAAGGAAATCTTGTTGGAGACGCTACAATTGGTTTTGACACTACAGCCTCAACAGAAAACGAAACTCTTGCCACTGGAGATGTTGTTACTCTGCCTTATGAATTACAAGGCACATTTGAAAGGGGACAATACGCCAATGGAGGTTGTGTAGTTGCTGACTATAACCAGAGTGCATATGATGACGTAATAGTTGACTTCGATTCTGGTAATGACAGGGTGACAACACCTGACTTCTTTACTGTAAGAGCAACTGGATTTAAGGCTAAGACATATAGCATACCCCCAATTGAAAGTAATGCTAAACTTACTGGAAGCATTACAATTGATTCGGATGACTCTTTGAATCCAAGTGGTAATGGTGCAGTAAATAGTGCAGGAGGAGACATTGTTCTTCATTATTTCCCAAACGAACACAGACTAAATTCGCAAACCAACACATTTGATTTATTTCAATGTGGGGAAAATGAAGATGGAAATAGGGTCTCTAACCCTATAGACAGCCAAACAGACGTAGTTCAAATAGATTAGGTCTGTTAACAGAGTTCAGGTAATTCCTGAACTTTTTTTTATTTTTTTTACTTTTTAAAAAAGGTGAAACTTATTGGCGATAAAAGATAAATCAGAACTCTTAATATTCATTTTCTTACTCGTATCTCTCGGCTTTTTAACAATAAATTTTAAACTAGAATTAGGGACAATATTCTTAGTGATGATTGTTACTTCTATGTTGGTGTTCTTTGGTTTACCAGCTAGATTAACTCATAATAGTAAACCTCGTAATACCTTTCAGGCAATTTTAGATGCGA
>TARA_R100000501_G_scaffold15823_2_pt1 | contig 10954 bp, 9 predicted proteins | sample TARA_R100000501 | Tara Oceans TARA_R100000501 (sample SAMEA2620120) | marine metagenome | biome: marine biome (ENVO:00000447); feature: mesopelagic zone (ENVO:00000213) & marine oxygen minimum zone (ENVO:01000065); material: "saline water (ENVO:00002010), including plankton... | reverse complement strand
GCGAGACTCTACCTCTGAATGGTAACAATCAGGGGAGCACGTCACACCCGCTCTACAGGTCAGTGCGCTATATTCGGAGCAGGCCAGTCGATTGGGCAGGATGAAGGTCTTTCTGGACTGGTTGAGCGATGTGACCGCGGATATCTTCACCGGCCGATCGCCGGCAATCTGATCTCGAAGCACGGTGATCCGAGCATGCGGCTGCTTTGCGCCCTACAATCTCGGCCGTTCGGTCTGATTCAACGCAATCCCGAAAGCTGCCGTTCGTTTACCTCTTTCGAGCCGGTGCCACCACCTGCCGGGATACTTCCTTCAAACGACGGCAGATCCTACGACGTCTGGGTGGGTCGCCGGCTGTTGCATGACCAAGCGATCGCGCTTCGTGGCTTCGACATATTCCCAGATGCGGCTTATCACCACGGAGCCTTCGCCGACCGCACTTGCCACGCGCTTGACCGATTGCGCTCGGACGTCTCCGACCGCGAAGATGCCTTCAGCGCCGGTCTCGTATGGGTGATCGCGCCCGGCCTTCGCGCCTGTAAGGACGAAGCCGCTGGAATCAGTTTCTGCTAGGCCAGAGAGCCAGCCGGTATTGGGCGCCGCGCCGATCATGAGGAACAGCGCCCGCGTTTCGAGGCGGACATCCCCATCGGGAGACGATAAGGTCAGCGCTTCAAGATGATCGCCGCCGTCAAGGGCCGTCACCTTCGTGCGGTAGTGGATCGTGATTGCCGGGTCGGCCTCCAAGCGTCTGTAGAGGTAGTTGGACATTGACGCGGCGAGGCTGGTTCCGCGCACGACGACGTGGACGTGCTTTGCCGTCCTGCTGAGATACATCGCCGCCTGCCCTGCAGAGTTGCCGCCACCGACCACCACCGCATCGGTGTGACGACAAAAGCGCGCCTCCATATCGGTGGCCGCGTAGAACACGCCGGCGCCCTCGAAATCCTCGAGCCTTTCGAGCGGCAACCGCCGATAGCGCACCCCCGTTGCGACCAGCACGGCAAGCGAGCACACGCGCTCGCCGCCGTCGAGCTCGACGCGAAAGCTGCCGTCGGCACGACGCGAAAGCCCCTCGACCCTGCGCGGCATCGCGAAGCGCGTACCGAACTTCATGGCCTGGACCTGGCCGCGAAACACGAGATCAGTGCCCGATATGCCGGTGGGAAAGCCGAGATAATTCTCGATCCGGCTACTCGCGCCGGCCTGGCCACCGATCGCGGTGTCTTCGATCGCCAGCGCACACAATCCCTCGCTCCCGGCATAAACCGCCGCGGCGACCCCCGCTGGCCCCGCGCCGACGATGACGAGATCGTAGAGCGTCTCGCGGCAGACATCGAGATCAAGGCCGAGCTCGCGCGCCAGCGTGCGCGGGCTGGGGTCATCGAGGCGGCGGTCCCGGCCGATGATGACGCCGGGCGAATGGTCGGTGGCATGACACGCTTCGACCGAGGCGTCGTCGCGCCCGTCGAGATCCAGGCTGTCGAACGGAATGCGGTTCCGGGCGAGGAATTGCTCGCACGCCTGTATGAGGGGGTCACGGTCGGCGCCAATGACCTTTACCGCGCTGGCGCGTTCCTCGAACATCCGCCGACGCCTGGCCGCGAACACCGTGATCACATGGTCTGAAAGCTCGGGCACGCGGGCCATCAGGTCGAGCATGTCGAACCGTGGCACTTCCAGAGTCCGCGTGGGCCGGGCCGCGCGCATCGGGCTGGTCACCGACGCGCCGCTCAGGAAACCGATATCGCCGAGGAATTGGGTCGGACCAAGGGATGCTTCGAAAAGCCTTTCGCCGGTATAGACATTGACCGCCTCGATCTCGCCTTCGAGCACGTAGATGAAGCGTTCGAGCGGCTCGCCCACGGCAACGACCGTCTGTCCGGCGGTGTAGGCGCGCTCCGTGCCGATCCTATGGAGCTGATCGACATGGTGATCGGCCAGCGGAACACGCCGCATGGTCTCCAGATCGTCGCCAAACGATTCCATCACGGCACCTCCATTTCGACCCACCCGATCATAATGAAGGGGAGCGAACCGGGCCAGCCGGAACTCGCCAAGCCCGCACCCGAACCGCCGGAGCCTCGAGGCTCCGACGGCGCGTGCCTCGCCGATATTCCGGCGTCACGCGGCCAGCAGTTCGATGGTCTGCGCGGCAGCCTCTACCTTCTCCTCGCCGTCAACGCCCCGTCGGCGGCAACGATCTCGACATAGGTGCTGCCGAAAGCGAGGAAATGGCGCAGCCACGGCATGAAGAGGTCGATCTCGCTACCCACCGGTGTGACGCTCGAGGCGACCACGACCTAAGCCCTCTTGCCGCTAAGCAGTCCGACCGGACCGGTTTCGGTATGGCGGATGGTGGTGCCCGTACGCGCGACCAGGCCGGCCCAGGCCTTGAGGGTCGAAGGCATGGAGAAATTGTAGACCGGCAGGCTCAATACGATCGTGTCGGCCGCCTGCAGTTCGGCGATCAGCGTATCGCCGATCGAGGCCAGATCGTGCTGGCTCGCGCTCCGATCTTCCACTGGGGTGAGGTTGGCCGCGAACCGGCCGGCATCGATCAACGGCAGGTCATTCGCCGCGAGATCGCGCAGCACGACGTCGCCCTTCGACCCAGCCAGCCGCGAAGCCAATGTGGCGTAATGCGAAAGGTATCCAATGGGTTATGCAAAAGCGTTGTCGACCTCAGTGTTTGATGATCTGGCGGATTCTGTCGGGATGGCCCAAGAATGGACCAACGTCGGCTCGGCCAGTCCACGATCCTGCATCAAGGCTGTGCATTGCTGGCTGCCGCCATTTCATAGAGGAAGTCGACATAGAGCAGGGTAGCCTCATCGAGGCCTGCCACTTTCGGATCACTGCTGCGGATGAGAAACCACTCGTTAGGAGCATGAGCGCCGGTCCCGCGACCGATTCCAAATTGTCCCGTAGGAAGGTTGAGCGGCGGACCATTGAACACCACACCCGGCCAGCTGCCCGCGCTGCGGGGGCTGAGCGTGTACTTAATTCCCGCACGCTCCAGTACCGTTTTCTGTGCCTGAATGAGCGGACTGTTCTCGTCTGTTTGATTGGGGCCATAGCCGCCGCTCACCACCACTTTAACATCGTCGAAGCCCCGCTTTTCAAGGTGCTGCCGCAGCTTTGTAACCGCTTCCTCTTTGGTCATGTCAGGGACAAGTCTGAATTCAAGCTTGGCTTCAGCGCGGCCGGGCAGAACGGTCTTTCCGCCCTCGCCTGTATAGCCGCTGACGAGGCCTTGAATATTCACGGTTGGCTGGGAAACAAGTCGCTCCGTACTCGTCAGGAAGTCTTCGTCATCAATCCACCGGCCGACACCCAGAGCGGCTTTCGCATCCGCCTCGTTCGAACCGTCGACGCCGATCGCTACCAGTTCTTTTTGCCTTTCCGTGAGAGGCTCCACATTTTCGAACCAGCCGTCGATTGCTGGCGTGTGCCCATCATCTGCGACCAGCGTGTCGAGCGCCTTGACCAGTCGCCACGCCGGGCTCTCCACGCGGGCGTGAACGCTCGAATGAACGTCCGCCGTCGGGTATTTGTCGCTGGTCTCGCCCCCAACAATGAGCTGAAATTCCACAGCACCTTTTGCGCCAAGCGAAATGCCCGCTACGCCCTGCTTGTTCTGGGAGGCGGACGGAATGATCACGCCAGCGGTGTTGCGCAAAGCTGAAGCGATCTCGGGTCGAGAGAGAATCGTATGGAAGTTGGGGGAGGCGATCTCCTCTTCACCCTCTGCGACCAAAACCAAATTGACCGGCAACTTTCTGCCTGTCGCTTTGAAGGCGTGAAGAGCGGCGAGGAAAGCTGTTTCCGGCCCCTTCTGATTAACTGCCCCCCGCCCCATCATCACCTCGCCCTCGCCGGGCTTGTCCAACAGTTTGCCCTCGAGCGGCGGCGCCTCCCATTCAGCAGCATCGAACTGCTTGACGTCGTACATAAAGTAGACACCCAGAGTGACAGGCGCGCCAGCATCAAGCGTAGCGAAGACGCCTGGAACACCACCCGAAGGCACGATGTCTGCCTGCTGAAACCCGGCCTCAAGTGCCAGACGGCGCATATACTCTGCGCCTTCTCTTACGTTGCGGTTCTCCGCCGCAATGGTTGGTATGGCTATCCAGTCGCGGAGAGCTTCAACGGTTTCCCCATGCCGAGCTGTCACCGCATTTTCGAGCTCCTCTCGTTGAGGAGTTTGCGCCGCGGCATGGCCGGCAACGAGCGTCGAGAGCACGAGAAGGGTAATGTGGCGCATGTCTGGGTCCCATTTTGTTGCAGCACCAAACTGGCGCAGTGGGAACTTATCGTCCAGTCAGATTGTGGGTGCCGGCTTTTTAATAGCTCATGTGAACGCGCGAAGCGCAGCTGCTGACGGGCAGCATATCGCTGTCAAAGAAAGATGTGCGGTACAACAGGTGCTGCTATTAAGTCCGCAATATTTTAGATGTTTCCGACGAAACTTAAAGAACTCACCCTACCCGAACGGTAGGACCCGAACGGTATGTAATTTCTTTCCTGTCATGGGTTTTCTCACTGCTCCAGATCACTGCGGCGTCCTGGCGCCTCACGGCAGAACTTCATCGGATGGGTGTGCTTGGGATCTGAAGTAGTCGGCTGGAACGGAACGAAGATCCGGAGCGCGGGTTCATATTCGGCAGAAAAAGGCGACAGGAGAGCGACGTGAACGCGGAATTCCACTTCGGCGCTTTGGCGACCCATCCTGCCTCCGTGTTTTCTAGTGGTGGGCGCTCGAGCGAGGACACGCACGAAGCCGCTGATCGGGACGCGCGCAAGGGCAATGTTCTGCCGGTGGACCCAGCCAAGCCAGAGACGATCTGCCGCGCGGTGATTGTTCTCGGCAGCCTAGAAAGTGGTCACAGCGGGGCCGCGCTCCACGTGAATGCCGGGCGCTCGGCCCAATTCCTGAACTGACATGGCAAAGCTTGTCGTCAGCGTTACGATCCTTTGGGCCGCAATGCTGCTGGCGGGCGTTCCCTCAAGGGCGCAGGAGGAGCCGGTCGCGGCGTTCGGAGCCGATCTCGAACGATTCCCTTATCCATGGGAAGTACGGAAATTGCCCGTGACCGTAGGGTCCACGCCCGCGCAGATGGCCTACATGGATGTCCATCCCGAACAGCCCAATGGCAGGATTGCCGTCCTGCTGCACGGCAAGAATTTCTGCGGCGCGACGTGGGAAGACACGGCGCGCGCGTTGCTCGATGAGGGTTATCGCGTGCTGATTGCGGACCAGATCGGCTTCTGCAAATCCTCCAAGCCGCGCGAGGCGCAATATACCTTCGCCATGCTCGCCAGCTTCACGCGGGAGCTGATGAAAGCGCGCGGGATCGAGGACGCGGTGGTCATCGGCCATTCGACCGGCGGCATGCTGGCGATGCATTTCGCGCTGATGTATCCGGAAACGGTCAGCCACCTGGTGTTGGTCAACCCGCTGGGCCTATCCGACCGGATGGCCGAAGGCGTGCCCTATGTTCCGCTGCATAAGCTGGTCGAGCAGGAGCGGCAGAAAGACCTTGCCGCCATCAAGGATTACCAGCGCGACGTCTACTATCACGGTGAATGGCAGCCGCGCTACGATCGATGGGTCGCCATGCTGGCCGGCCAGTATGCCAGCGCCGATGGCGAGGATGTCGCTTTCGCACAGGCGAAGACAAGCGAGATGATCCTCACCCAGCCCGTCTCCCAGCATCTTGAGCGGCTGACCATGCCGGTGACGCTGATGATCGGCATGCTGGACACAACCACCTTCGGCAAGGGGCAGGCGCCTCCACAAGTGACGGAGCGGCTGCGGCCAATCCCCGATCTGGCGCCGGAAGCGGTCGCGCGCATCCCTGATGCCAGGCTCGTCACCTTTCCCGACCTCGGCCATTCGCCGCAGGTGGAGGCGCCGGAGCGTTTCGAGGAACGACTGCTCGCCGTGCTGCGGGAACAGCAGGCACCCGCACGGGAGGAGGAATGACAGAACCATCTGGCGCATTCCCGCTTCGCCGCCGCAGCTTTCTTGCAGGTGCGAGTGCGGCGGCGTCGGTATTGACGGCAGGATCGCCCGCAGCTTTCGCGCAACCTCGCACGGAGCGGCCGCTCCTGATCCGCGGTGCCCATGTGATGACCATGGGTCAAGTGGGCGACCTGCGCCACACCGATGTTCTGGTGCGCGGGCGCGACATCGCCGCAATCGGACCGGACCTTGCTGCCGAAGGGGCGGAGGTCATCGAGGCGCAGGATCAGATCCTGCTCCCCGGCCTCGTCGATACGCACAATCATCTTTGGCTCTCGCAGATGCGCGGGCTATTCGGTCGCTCGCCCGAAACGCGCTATTTCCCGCTGGTGGAACGGCTCGGGGCCGCATATCGGCCCCAGGATATGCGGACCGGTACGCTTTTCGGCGCCGCGGGTGCGCTGGCGGCCGGAATCACAACAACCCTGGCCTATTGCGACAACATCCGCTTCCCCGAGGATGCCGAGGCGGCGCTGGACGCGCTGGTTGAAGCGGGGATCCGGACACGGTTTCTCTACGCCGGCCACGACAAGCTGGCGCCGAGCGAAACACTGGGGATCGATCACCTTCGGCATCTGCACCGCAGCCGGGCCGCCTGGGCCGGCGCTGCCCCCATCGATCTCGGCCTCGGCTGGCGCACGCCTAGCGCGGACGCGGACGAAGCGGTCCAAGTCACGGCTTTGACCGAGCTTCGCCGCGTGCGTGAGATCGGCCTCCCGGTCTCCACCCATATCAGCGGAGACAATGGTCCCTCGCAACTGCAATTCCTGTTGGAGCACGGCCTCCTCGGGCCCGACATGCTGCTCGTCCACGCCACCGGAGCCGATCCTGCCGCCTTGCGCGCGGTGGAGGAAGCGGGTGCGGCGATCGCGCTGACCCCGATTACCGAGCAGCGCATCGGCTTTGGCCTGACGCTGCTGAGGCATTACACCGACCGGGTGGGCCGTGTCGGGCTGGGAATCGACGGCGCGCTTGCCGGGGCGCCCGACATGTTCGCGGTGATGCGCGCGGGGCACATGGTGCAGGCTGCGGTCGGCGGCGACGAACTCGCCATCCTGCCGCGCCAGATCCTGCGATTGGCCACGATCGAAGGCGCGCGCGCCATCGGCATGGACACTCTCATCGGCTCGCTCGAGCCGGGCAAGCGCGCCGACATGATACTGATCGATCCGCGCGATCTGCACATGGGATTTCCCGCAAGCGACCCCAGCGCCCTGATCGTATACTCCGCAAAGCCGGAGAATGTCCGCATGGTGATGGTGGAGGGCGCGGTGCTGAAGCGCAATGGCCGCATGGCCGGGATCGACGAGCAGCGACTCGTCGAGGCAGCCGGTCAATCGCTGGCAACGGTGCGTGCCAGGGCCCGCGAGGCCGCGAGGCAAAGCAGGCGACAGAGGGAGTGCGGCGATCGCCTCCTCACGCAGAGGCCCTCCGCCGCGCCGCCCGTCATCCCGGCCGGCCACCATGCGCATTCCACAACGCCAGCACCTCGCGGGGTCCGGGACAGTCGTCTTTCAGTCGGGATGTCTCTTGCGAGTCCATGTTCTGGTGCCTAACGGGGAGGATGAAACCCATCGGAGTATAGAAGCCCTATGTGATCGGATGCCCCTTACAGCGCCACATCGTTTTGCCTGTTGGGAGTTCATCTATCCGTGTCTTCGCTTTCTCTTGCAGATGTCACCTGGTCTACACCGGACGGACATCTCCTCTTCTCCGATCTTTCAATTGATTTCGTGCGTGAGCGCGTGGGACTTGTCGGCCGCAATGGCGTGGGGAAGAGCACGTTGCTGCGTATGATAGCAGGCAAGATCGAGCCCGACCGGGGTCGCGTTTCTCGCATGGGTGTGATCGGAACCATGCGTCAGATCGTGCAGGTAAACTCGGAAGAGCGGGTCGCAGACCTGCTCGGCATTGGTGGCGATCTTGCGAGGCTTCGTCGCGCCGAAGCTGGTACAGCAACACTTGAGGATCTCGCGGAAGTTGACTGGACCCTGGAAGCCGAAGCCGAGGCGGCTTTGGCATCGGTGGGGCTCGAAGTGCCGCTTGAGACTCCGCTTATTGCTCTGTCGGGTGGGCAACGCACCCGCGCGGCACTTGCCGGAGCCGTGTTTGGTCGGCCAGACTTCCTATTGCTCGACGAGCCTACTAACGACCTGGACGCGGAGGGACGCGGCATCGTTCGCAAGCTGCTGGGCGATTGGCGGGCGGGGGCAATCGTGGTGAGCCATGATCGTGAATTGCTTGAGGGCATGGATGCTATCGTCGAACTCACCACCCTGGGGGCGGCGCGCTACGGCGGGAACTTCAGCGCCTTTAGCGAACGCAAGGCAGTTGAACTCGCTGCAGCAGAGCACGACGCCGCGGTCGCGCAGCGTCACCTGAATGAAGTTAAGCGCCGCGCGCAGCAGACACGCGAGCGCCAGCAGCGACGTGATGCCGCCGGCGCCCGCAAGAGTGCACGCGGCGACATGCCAAAGATCCTGATGGGCGCGCGCGCCAACCGCGCTGAGAACAGCGGTGGCGACAATGCCCGCCTTGCGGAGCGTCAGCGAAACGACGCCCTAACTTCGCTCGCTGAAGCGCGCGAGCGCGTAGAACGCGTCGAGCCCTGGTCGATCAAGCTTGCCTCCAGTGGCCTTGCCCCGGGACAGCGTGTGCTCGAGCTGCGGGGCGTCAACTTCGGTCACGTCGCGGACAAGCCGATCCTTGCTGATCAGAACCTTTTGATCGCGGGGCCGGAGCGGGTTGCGGTATCCGGAGCGAACGGGGCCGGCAAGTCAACCTTGCTGGCGCTTGCGGCGGGGCATATTACGCCTTGGTCGGGCACTATACGGCGGTACGCAAAGGCTGCATATTTCGACCAACGCATGACGCTGCTCGACGGCGAGAAGACGATCCTGGCAAACCATGCGCGCCATAATCCGGACGTGGACGACAATGGCCGCCGCGCGGCTCTTGCACGTTTCGGTTTCCGCGCGGCGGCAGCCGAGCGTCGGGTGGACCGGCTCAGCGGCGGAGAGACCTTGCGCGCGGCGCTGGCCGTCGTGCTTGGCGGCGCGACACCGCCGCCATTACTCATCCTCGATGAGCCGACCAACCATCTCGACCTGGATGCGCTGAATGAACTTGAGACGGCGCTCAGGGCCTATGATGGCGCACTGCTTGTCGTGAGCCATGACGAAAAGTTCCTCCAAACGATTGGGGTCACAAGTCGCATCGACCTTTGATAGCGGATCAGCGACTATGCGCGCCAGCGTCGTCGTTGACTTGAGGTGAACATAAGGTGCGTTCCTACGGATCAATCTCAGCTAGTGAACGGCCGCCTTCAAGACGATGCCACTCACGATCCCCAACCCACGCAGTCTGGCTTTCCCAGGTTCGTAAGCGACCAATGGGTGCGCGATTTGGTAGGCTAGTCGCGTGCGAACCAGATTGAGCGTCTGTTTGAACAAGTTCTCCTACCGATCGGAGGAGGAGGTGCTCGTCGTCGTCCGGCGCTCTGGCTTGCAGCTCCGAACTTACCGCTGCGACCGCTGCCGCTTAATTCACCTCACGAGCCGCACGAAAGGCAAACGCATTCCCAAACTTGCGGAGTGATGATGCAGAAACTTTCGGCCGCCCCTTTCGAGACACTTGGACGAGACGGCTGGTCTTGGCGGGTCGATCTGAGCGCAGAATGATATTGTCCATGACACCGGTCTGCCGGAGCAGTCGATCTCGACCGTCTTCACAATTGGTCATGATGTTCTCGTCCGCAGCGAGGTCGGTCAAATCGTAGAAAAAGCTCGCCGCGTCGGCGCCGAAGCCGTCAGCGACCCAACGCCAACATTCTACGGTGGCTACGCCGGCTATTTCGGGAATCCCGGCGGTCACCTGTGGGAAATTGTCTCGAACCCCGAACTTATGCTGTCGTCATCGGATTGAACTGAGCCGAACTTCGCCGTCTCTCGAGAATAATCTCGAGGATGCTCTTTCCCTTTCTTCCAAGTTTGAAAGAGCCTCCGAATTAATCAGCAAAAAGGAGTCTGCCCGGGGCTTAGAAAAGAAGGGCGATTCCAGACTCGGCTGGAACCGCCCTTTCGCGTTACCTGGTCCCAGCCTGATTCAACGGCGGGGCGAGGCCGTGTTAGCGCCTGCGCATTCGCGAGGAGCCAAGAGCGGCCAAACCCAATCCGAAGATCATAAAGGCTGCGGGTTCCGGGACGTCTGCGGCCTCAAAGCCGAACTGCGTTACGAGGCCATATCGGTCAGTTGTATAGCCTGTACCGTCAGTTTGGAAATTGAGGGCTCTGCTGAAGGTATCGCCAGCTGCCGAATTAAAGCGGTTGAACATGCTGACCTGGCCTCCTTCGGTCCGGAGGATGTCGATGATGAGATCACCGGCCGAGGGGTCGTAGAGGAAGGCTCCATCGAAACCGTACTGATCTCCTGCTTCAACGAACCCGAAGTCGCTGACGGTGTCGAAAACCACGTCGTTTGAAAGATTGTCGGAGAGGTCCGTGCTGAGATTGTTCACGGCATTGGCTTGGGTACCGATACGCATGACGAACGTCCGGCCATCGAAAGACACGGATCTCGATGCAAAGAAATCAATGCTTGAGATCAGGATGGGCGCCGAACCGAAGAGATCGGAGGAGTAGGCCTGTTGGTACCGGAGGGCACAGGCGAATGTGCAGTCGCCTTCAATCGACTGTCCGCCATCGACATAAAGAGTGGTCGCAGCGGCGGGCGTGGCGAGTAGAGCGACAACGGATAAGACCAGTGATCGGAATTTCATTTAAACTGCCTTGATAAAAAATTGGGAACAAGGCCGATTAAGCAAGGAGCATGCCATGGCGATTTATCTCGCAAATTCAACGATCGACCAAGGCAGCGCGTTTATGATGTTAATAATTCCGACACTTTCACGCTAGCGGCCAGAACATT
>TARA_R100000501_G_scaffold643_8_pt1 | contig 10974 bp, 9 predicted proteins | sample TARA_R100000501 | Tara Oceans TARA_R100000501 (sample SAMEA2620120) | marine metagenome | biome: marine biome (ENVO:00000447); feature: mesopelagic zone (ENVO:00000213) & marine oxygen minimum zone (ENVO:01000065); material: "saline water (ENVO:00002010), including plankton... | reverse complement strand
TATCCTGAAGGTCAAAATATTTGACTTCTGAACCGGTAAAGAAATCGGTAGCCTTGGCTGCCCATTTCTGCCACTTTTTTTCGCCTACAAATGCCATTTTACCATAATCTGATAGGTGTGCAGCATCTACCTTTAAATCTGCCCAAAACCCTTGTAGGTCGTAGCCGTGAAAATCTTCCAGTTCAAAATAAAAATCCACTTTATGGCCTTTTTCGATGATATTGTGAATGAGCGGATGAATTTTTTCAACATCCTTCTTTGTGACTCTACCGTTGATTTTGGCAGCGATTAAGTTTTCCTTTTCTATGTTTATAATCTGTATCATTTTTCAATTTTTATTGGATTTATATTAGTTTAAGTGAATTTCCATATAATCCAATGCTTCGGGCATATCCAACTCCCGGGTACCGTTCCCAGTTCTGATAAAGAAATGAGAACGGTCGCCCAGGTTCAAATACACGGGTTTTTGCGATTTGTAGACCCTTACATAACAGATATCCTTTTCTTTAAATTCATAAAAGGCCACTTTTGCCAAAGGGCAAAAATGGGTGCCTAACTTGACGGACACCAACTGCATTACATACTGTTCAAACCCGTCCTTGTCTGGTTTCTTTAAAGTACCGTAATCTTGTTCGAGCCCCAGAATACGGCCTTCATCATCTACCCCAATAATCAAGTGGCCTCCTTCGGTATTCATATATCCTGCAATGGTCTTCGCCACCACCATTTCCAAAGCTTTGTTAACCTTACCTTGTCGAAGGTCCCACCTCAAGGTGCTTTTGAATTCTACCTCGTGGTTTTCACCTTTGTTCAATAATTCCCTTATCAAGGTTATTCCGACTTTCTCCCTATTTAGTTGAAATATTGTTTTTCTTGTATAGAACATTAAGGCGAGACTGCTTCCCATAATACCAAACAGGATATTTTTTAGGATTTGGTCCACATCTCCAAATCCAAGAGCTTGCCCAACTGCGTTTTTGAACAAATACCACCAATTGCCCGTATCACCGCTCTGGTCATACTGGAATAGGGAAATGCCCAAAGGCTGTATGATGATTATACCAACCGCAAACCCTAATACAATAGCAATAAGAAGACCTCGCCTGTTCAGCGCCCCTCTTTTTTGATTATGTATGCCATTAGCCAGTTTCATTTTCAGCTATTTATAGGTTTAGAAATCAGATTGTCCAATTCCAAATATTTTTCTTTCATAAGACTCAAAGCAAAAGCTCCGGCAGAAGCACTAAAAACAGAAAAGTCAAGCGCTCCTTTTACTCCAGTTGAAAAAGTCATTGAAACAGCAAATAGTAACAGTAGAAACCCGCTTAATTTTGCAAACAGTTCCGTTTTAAACCCTATTATCAAGAAAATCGCAAAAACAATTTCGGCTATGGTTACCAAAAGTCCGATTGTTGGTATTAATGAATTCGGAATCCAAGGATTGATCATTTGGGTATAACTCAAGAAACTGTCCCAATTTCCCCAAACAGAAACTTCTTTGCTCCAAATTCCAAATCTATCGGCGACCGCCGATAAAAAACCGATTGAAATTGCTAATCGCAAAAAGACTTTAATAAACTTGGTATTCATATTTTTTATTTCTAATTTTCTTAGCGTTTGGTTAAATGCAACGCAATTTTTTTTCTCGTAACAATTTTTACATTTTTTAAAATCCTCCTCACTTATTTTACCCCTTGCAAAACGTCCTTCAGGATTTCCATTGAGCACTATTACATTTGGGGATTTGGGCTGAGGATTATCCACTGCTTCCAGTGTAAATTGCATTCCCCAGATTTTAATAGTAAATAATAGTTCTTTCGTTTTAATTAATTTAGCTGTTTTAATTAATTTCTTTCTCTATCCATTCTTTGGCCAATTTTTTTTCATCTGGACCAAAGAATTTAATATGTGCCCTTGTAAATGGTATCAAAACTTCCGTAAATTGTTCTTGCCATTCTAAGTTTCCTACCAATGCGACTCGTTTTAATCTTTCCTCCTTTGGAAGTTTGAGTTCAATACCTTTCCAATATGCACTTGAGGACCAACCCTCAAAATTTTCCATCTCGATATACCAGTACACTTTATTATGTTCTTGTATATGGTCTTTTAATTGTGATTTCATATTTTCATAATCTGTAGCATCTAATCTATTTTGAGCTACCATATATACCTTACATTCATTTTTATAAATCGTCATCATTGTTCCAATTTTTTAAATCAAAATATTTAATCCAAGTCATTGCTGCACTTCTCACAGACTCCCTTTGCCACAAGGTTGATATCTTCTGCCACATAGCCTTCGGGCAGGTTTATTGTCGGAATTTTATGCTCGGTCAGGCACACCGTTTCACCGCAACTATTGCAATGAAAGTGTAAGTGAAGGTCGTTGCCGACCTCACATTCACAATTTTCCTCGCACAGGGCATATTTAACAATGCCGGTGCCATCCTCAATTTGGTGCACGATTCCTTTTTCCTCAAATGTTTTCATAGTACGGTAAAGTGTGCTCCGTTCTGAGCGTTCAAAATCTTTTTCGAGCTCGCCCAGGCTAATGGCCACTTTTAGTTGCGCCAACCGCTTATAGGTCATCAGGCGCATTGCCGTAGGGCGGATGCCTTTGCTTTCTAAAAATTTTTCAACTTCTTGCATATTTATGTGATATTGTAGTTGATATTTTTTGCTTTGTTAAATGCTTCCCAACCTTCTTTTGCAGCGTATGGAACGATGAGCAAGGCCGCTACAGGATCTGCCCACCACCACTCCAACCAGTTGACCAATAGCAATCCTGTCAATACGACCACTGTCTGGTAAAGACAAATAAAGGTGTCTTTTGCATCAGCCAGTAGAGCTGGACTTTCCAGTTTTTTCCCATATTTTCTTTTAAAATATATCAAGATAGGATTGACAACGAGCGAGACCAATAATATGACCAGTCCCAACGTGCTCCAGCTTGCGGTTTCTTTATTGATGAGCTTGGTAATGGAATCATAGGAAATGAAAATACAGATGAGCGTAAATGAAACTGCAATCACGTTCAAGGTAATTTTTTGTCTTCGTTTTACCTTTTCTTCATCGATGCCTTTGAGCTCGCCGTGCAGTCGCCATCCAAGTGTTGCAGCACTTATCACTTCTATCGTGCTATCCAGTGCCCAACCTACGAGTGCGGAACTATTTGCTGTTATTCCAGCAATAAGCGAGACGACCACCTCTATAACGTCATAAATGACGTTCCAAATTTGAAGTGTTCTGGCCTGTTTTAAATTGTTTTTTCTTGTTGTTTCCATATTTTTATGGCTCTATTATTTTGTATCTTTTTGCTATCTATTTAAGCCTAATTATTTTTCTTCAACGCATTAATTACGAAACAATTAAATTTTGAATTGTTTTAAGGATTCCTCTGTTTTTATCTGAAAAGCATCTTCAATCTCAGACAAATAAATGATGCCATCACCAGGATCTGGGGTTTTGCCATTTTTGAGAATGATGTCTATTGCAGATTGTGCTTCCTCGTTCTGGCAAACGAGTTCCAATTTTACCACAGGGCTGTTTGTTACGTGAAAATCGAGTGAAGGTTTAGCTCCTTTTGCCTTGAAAGCTCCAGTTCCTTCTGCTTGTGACAGGGTCATACTTTTAAATCCGTTATCAGTCAGAGCTTCTATAATTCTTTGTATCCTGTTCGGTTTTACAAATGCCTTTATTTCTTTCATAATTATTTATTTTTATCGATTTTGAACCGAGCCTGTTCTTTAATTTTAACTAACTAATTAAGACGATAAACAAACCCGGAATCAAAACCTTTGATTATTATTGAATTAATGTCCGTGTTCCAGTTCGCCCTTGACCATTTCCGAAGAAAGGGTGTAGGCTCCAACTGTGACAACCATAATATTTTTTGCCATTTCTGAAGGAATATTGATTTCCACAAAGCCAAGGTCATTGACACCTGTACTTACGGGGATTCTTCTGAATTTCACCGTGTTTTCTTCGGTTTCCTCATCCTCATCCACAATGAAAATATAGGATTGTTCGCCTTCCTTGACAATGGCTTCCTCTGGAACGGCATATCCTGATTTTTGTCCTTCCGCAATCCTGCCTTCAACATACATACCGGGAAGTAATTCGCCATTTTTATTATCTATATCGGCGTGCACGTGCAGGGCCTTAGGGTCTTCCTCAAAAGTTTTACCGATGGAATGTACTTCTGCGGTCAACAATTCATTGGGTTTAGAAGCTACCGTAAAGATTATTTTCTGTCCTTCCTTTACCTTTGGAATATCCTTTTCGTACACTTTTAAGTCTAAATGAATTTTAGAATTATCGCTCACGGCGAACATCTTGGACTGTGGTGCCACATAGTCCCCAAGACTTACCATTACCTCGTCTACATAGCCCGATATTGGCGTAGTTATAGGTATTGCAGAGTAGATTTCTCCTTGCTCTACCTTGGATGCGTTAATTCCCAATAAACGTAGTTTTGACCTTAAACCGTTTACACTTGAGGTCGTGGAACGAAATTTTGATTGTGCCATCTGGAATTCCTTGCCTGAGGAAACACCTTTGTCGAACAATATTTTTTTTCGCTCAAAATCCTGCTTTAGGAATACGAGTTCGTCGTTTTTTTCCTGATATTCCTGCTGCATACTTATAATATCCGGATGTTCAAGATATGCAAGCACTTCACCCTTGCGCACTTTATCTCCTTCTATAACCTTGATGGACCTAACATTACCACCCATAAATGGACTAATATTGGCCTTGTCTTGAGGGAAAAGTTCGAGTCTTCCTGTAACCTTGATATTGTTACCGAGATTACGTTTTTCCAACAATTTGGTCTCAAGACCAACGGTTTCGATTTGGTCGTTGGTAAGCATTACCACACCTTCCTCGCCTTCTTCTTCATTATGACCGTCTTCTTCTTCTTCTTCTTCTTCATTATGTTCACCGTGTGCATCTCCTTCACCTTCCATTTTTTCGGTAGTTGTGTTTTCTTCGTTATGTCCCAATTCTGAATCGGGCTTGTCGTTGCAACCAACCATAAAGAAGGTCATTAATGCTACACTTACTATTGCTATATTTTTCATTTCTTATTCTTTTTTAGATTATAGGTTACCCAGTTGGTATTGCAACTCAATGAACTGCTGGTTATATTGATTTATAAACTGTATATGATTTTGTTTTATCCTGATGGCGCTGTTGAGTATCGTGATATAGTTCACATAATCAATTTCACCTTCCTTAGAAGCCAGTTCCGCCGTAGTAATTTGTTCCTCGGCCAAAAGCAATGCACCTTCCTGATAATAGTTAAGTGTTTTTTGGGTCTTTTCCAGCGATTTTATGAGCTGTGACACTCTACTTTCGGTCATTGCCTTTTGTTCGAGATATTGATTCTCGGCGACCAATGCATCTGCTTTAGCGGCCTTTACCCTTGATTTCTGCGGAAAGAACCAAAGCGGTATGCTAATACCAGCCTGATAGGTGTTGAAACCCGACACATCATCCACAATCTGCCTGCCGTAGGTGAAGTTGAACTTGGGTAGGAACTGTGCTTTTTCTACACCGATATTGGCTTTGCTTACTTCCGCATTTTGCATAGCATATTGAAGCAAAGGATTATTGGCTGCGGAAGCCGAATCCAAATTGGCCAAAAAATCCATCGGTTCATAGAGCTGACCAACCGTTTCTATTTCTTGGTCAATGCCCAAATACTGCTTCAATGCCCTTTTTGCAATTTCAATGTCATCATAGGCTTGCTGTCGTAAAACCTGAATCTGCTGATATTCGGAAGAGGCAGCAATAAATTCCAATTTGCCCGTTTCTCCTGTATCGTAACGCAATTCTGCAGCGGTCCTAAAGTTAGCATAAACACTGTCCAACTGTTCCGCAAAACGCAATTGCGCCTTGTTGTAATTGATGCGGTCATAAGCCTGCATCACATTGCGAATCAATTGCTGCTCGTTGACAGCGTAGAACGTTTCGCCCAGTTTAACACGTGCCTTATAGAACTTGGATTTTGAAAAACCTGAAAGTAAATCAATATTTCCTTGCTGTACACCTATGGTAGTTTGTACACCGGGAAGGTCATTGCCAAACTCTTCCTTTCCTGTAAATACCTGTGTATTTCCCAAATCGAAGCTGGTACCCTTCATCGCCTGTTCACGTTCAATAAAGGCTTGGCTCTCTTTAAGGGAAGGATAATTTTCCTTGGCCAGAGCGATGGCTTCTTGCAAAGTGAGCACTTGGCTCATCTGGCCGTCCTGTGCACTTGCGGAAGTTGGGGATAAGAAACCTCCTAAACTCAATAATACCACAACCACGGTTGCACTTTTCTTGACGTAACTTGCGTCACCACCATTATTTTTCTTTTCTTTTCGTGATTCCAGCCAATAATACAGGACAGGAACAATGACCAGTGTCAAGAAGGTAGCCGTTATAAGTCCACCGATTACTACTGTCGCCAAAGGACGTTGTACTTCCGCACCACCAGAGGTAGAAACCGCCATTGGTATAAAGCCCATAATGGCTGCGGTAGCCGTCAGTAAAATTGGGCGTAAACGCTCGTGGGTTGCCTCGTATATTCGTTTTTTTAAGTCTGTCATTCCACTTTCTTTTAGTTCATTGAATTTGTTTATCAGTACCAATCCGTTTAAAACCGCAACTCCAAAGAGCACAATAAAACCTACTCCCGCAGAAATACTAAATGGCATTCCCCTTATCCAAAGTGCAAACACGCCACCAATGGCCGCCAATGGCACTGCCATATAAATCATTAAGGACTGCGAGAACGAACTCAAGGCAAAATAGAGCAATATGAATATTAGGAAAAGTGCAATAGGCACTACAATCATTAATCGGTCTGAAGCTCGTTGAAGGTTTTCGAACGAACCTCCATAGGTTACAAAATAACCAGGTGGCAATTTCACGTCCGTTTCCAATTTTTGCTGAATTTCCTCGACCATCGATTTTACATCGCGCCCACGAACATTGACCCCTACCGAAATACGACGAGAGGTATTGTCCCTTGAAATCTGCATTGGCCCGGGCTTATAGCTGATATCTGCCACTTCCTTTAAAGGCACTTGCGCTCCGTTTGGCAAATCGATATAAAGATTTTTAAGGCTGTTGATGTCCTGTCTAAATTCCTTTGCCAAACGAATGACCACATCGAACCGTTTTTCGCCCTCAAAAATGACACTTGCCTGTTCTCCAGCAAATGACGCACTCACATAATCGTTCAGCTTGTCAACGGTTACACCGTATTGTGCCATTTTTGCGCGGTTATACACCACTGTCATTTGTGGCAAACCACTTGTAGCCTCGACATTAAGGTCAGCAGCTCCAGGAACCGTTCTGATGACTGCTGCGATTTCCTGTACCTTGTCTGCCAACACGCCCAAATCTTCTCCGTACAGTTTGATTGCTACGTCCTCACGGACACCTGTAAGCAATTCATTAAAACGAAGTTCCACGGGTTGGGTAAACACGAAATTTACGCCGGGAACTACTGAAATTTTTTCTTGGATTTTTTCTATGAGTTCTTCCTTACTATCTGCAGAAGTCCATTTGCTCTTATCTTTTTCAAGAATAATGTAACTATCGGCAATGTCCATTGGCATTGGGTCTGTTGGTATTTCAGCAACACCAATCCTTGAAACTACCGTTTTTACTTCCGGAAATTCATTGATTAAATTTTGAAGTTTTTTTGAAGCCTCAATGGATTCGGTAAGACTGCTCCCCGGTTTTATCAAAGCCTGAAACGCAATATCGCCCTCATCAAATTTAGGTATGAATTCGCCACCCATATTGCTGAAAATAAACCCTGCAATTAGTAATAGAGCAACTGCGCCAATCACGACACCAGCTCGAAAGCGCAGTGCGAAATTGAGCAAAGGAAGGTAAGCTCGATTTAGGCCCGCCATTATTTTATCACTGAACCTATCTATCTTGTTTTCAAATTTTGCAAACCAACTATTCTGATTTTTAGTAGGTTTAAGGAACATTGCAGAAATCATTGGGACGTAAGTAAGACAAAGGATAATTGCTCCTAAAACGGCAAATCCAAAAGTAAATGCCATTGGACGGAACATTTTTCCTTCTACACCCGTCAAAAATAGAATTGGTGTAAATACAATAAGGATAATAAGTTGTCCGAAAAACGCCGAATTCATCATCGTACTGGCAGATTCATAAGCAATTTCGTCCATTTCAGCCTGCTCAATGACCTTTGTTGATTTTTTCATCCGTTGATGAATGTGAAACACCATTCCTTCTACAATGATTACTGCACCATCTACGATGATTCCAAAGTCGATTGCACCCAATGACATTAAGTTTGCCCATACACCGAATTGTTTCATCAAAATAAATGCGAAGAGCAATGATAATGGAATAACCGAAGCTGTAATTAATCCGCCACGGAAACTTCCCAAAAGCAAGACCAAAACAAAAATCACAATGAGGGAACCTTCTATGAGGTTTTTTTCAACGGTGCTTGTGGTTCTTCCTATCAATTCACTTCGGCTTAAAAATGTATCTATGTAAACGCCTTCGGGTAGGGATTTTTGTATTTCTACAATGCGCTTCTCCACATTTTCGACTACGTTGCCTGGGCTTTCGCCTTTCAGCATTAAAATTTGTCCACCAACAGTTTCGTGTCCATCTTGGGTAAACGCACCATAACGCACCTGATTACCAAAGCCTACTTTTTCGGCGACATCCCGGATTAAAACAGGACTTCCATTTTGAGTCGTCACAACTGTGTTTTCCAAATCCTCGATACTTCGTGCCAAACCTTCTCCACGAATGAAATTTGCTTGGTGGTTTTTTTCAATATAAGCACCACCAGTATTGGCATTGTTTGCTTTAAGGGCTTCAAAGACCTGATTCATTGTAATACCGAAACTTTTCAGCTTATTAGGGTTTATGGCAACTTCATACTGCTTTACATAACCACCAAAAGCATTTACCTCAACGACTCCAGGTACTAATGCCATTTGACGTTTTACAATCCAATCCTGAATGGTACGAAGCTCCATAGCATCGTATTTATCTTCGTAGCCCTCTTTTAATTTTAAGGTGTATTGGTAGATTTCGCCCAGACCTGTTGTTATGGGTGCCATAAATGGCGTGCCGAAGCCTTCGGGGATTTCTCCAGCAACTTCGGTTAATTTCTCTTGTACCAATTGCCGGGGAAGATAAGTGCCTGCCTCATCCTTAAAGACAATTGTAACTACGGACAGCCCAAAACGGGATACTGAACGCAGTTCGATAACGTCAGGAAGATTGGCCATTGCCAATTCTACGGGATAGGTAACAAATTGCTCTATATCTTCGGTCCCCAAGTTTGGGGCTACTGTTATTACCTGTACTTGATTGTTTGTTATGTCGGGTACAGAACCCAAGTTTATAGTGGCCATAGACCAAATGCCGGTACCAACCAATGTCACTATAAATAAGCCAATAATAAATTTATTATTAATGGAAAATGAAATGATTTTGTTAATCATAGAAAATGTATTAATTCAGTTTAAAACTTACGTTGCGAATAGGTGCAACGCATTTATATAGCAATGCCTATCTTGAGAAGCATCACGTTAGGATATAGCTATCCTTAAAAAAAACTGAATTATACTTGAGGGGGTTGAAAAAGAGATTCCAGATATCTGGAATTGAAGTTGACTGTATATAAATTAAACTGCTCTTTATCTTCAAACTTAAATCGATTGATAAGAGGTGTTGCGGTGTTTGCTATAAAAACTACAGGATGACAACATTGATGATGAGAATGGACAGGTACGTTATCCTTATCTGAATTATTATGATGCCCTTCGCTTTTTGCATCGTTTGCGATGTAATCTTCTACTATATATTCAAAGAAAGAGTCGCCATAAACTTTATGGTCTTGATAATGGGAAATTAAGTTTGAAATTTCTTTAATTGGTCCACATAAGTCCATATCTACGCTGATTCCTTGAAAAAAGAGTAAAATAGACATTGATATAGAAAAGAATATTTTCATAAAGTTTTACAAAGATACAAATTAATCGATGCACAGGTTGTGCAAAGAAGAATGCCAACACTTTGATATGAATGTGTAATGAACTCAAACTTGAAAATGTAGTTGTAATAATTTAAATAAGATGACGATATTGTGATACATTTCTATTTAGCTCATATCATAGTAGAAGTATCCTTAAATTAAATGAGGTTGATTGCTTGTAAGGCATTAAATCCAGTTTGAGGTACTGGACAAACCTATATTAACTTTATGCCATAGCATAGACTTCATCAAACAGCTTTTTATCTAACCGTTCTTGTTGGCCGAAGCTTTTCTTCAAAACGTTATGAAGTACTGAATTGAATGCATTGTAACCTAACCACAGATTTGGTTCTTCATTCAGTAGCAAGGCTTCGTAGTTCAAGATTTCTATGACCTCACGAGACTTTTTTGAAGGGTCGCTATTCTTGTCGCTACATTCATATCTGAACAATTTCGTTCTGTCAAGAATCGCTTTCACAAATTCTTGTGTGTCGATGATTTTAAATTCCTTCATCTTGTCGAATTTCTTGGTAATGGTGTAGAATTCGTTGTCCAGAAATTTATCGAAAAGATTGTTCAACCTCGGCATAATTAAGTGCGTATTGTTCTTACTGTGCTTTATGGAAAACTCGATTTCTGCTTGAGAAACGTGCAGACCATTTGAACACACTTCTCTATAAAATCCAAAGTGACCAGAGGTCTTTTCACTACCGTCATAGGAATTTTTGAACCGAAGCATCGGCAGTATCAAATCTTTATCATTTTTGACCGTAAACTGGCTTTTGTCGTCGATGATAAAGTCGGTAATGAACGACCTATCATTTTTGTTGATGGTGCGTTTGTGGAAGTTCAGCTGTGCATCGGTCAGCATTTCTTCAGCTTTCTTGAAGAACAGTTGGTTCGGAATGTGGCCATAGCTGTTCGATACCACGTTGACA
>TARA_R100000501_G_scaffold3930_2_pt1 | contig 10991 bp, 7 predicted proteins | sample TARA_R100000501 | Tara Oceans TARA_R100000501 (sample SAMEA2620120) | marine metagenome | biome: marine biome (ENVO:00000447); feature: mesopelagic zone (ENVO:00000213) & marine oxygen minimum zone (ENVO:01000065); material: "saline water (ENVO:00002010), including plankton... | reverse complement strand
TCCGCCAAGCATGCTCAAGCTTCACGATTTTTGCAACAGAGCCCGACATCTTACCTTTTGAACGAAGTGGGTTTAGGACAAAGCCTTGCGGCTACGGCTTTCGGCAAGGCGGCTTTCCGCGTCGCATGTCAGAAAACTGCTTCGATGATGCCAGAAGAGGCCACTGAGGCACAAAGACGCTTGCTATCCATGCTTGATGAGGCTCCGCACGCTAGCGACCTCCCGGACCTCGCGCGGGCGCTTTTGCAACCCTGGACGACACGTAAACCGGACAATGAGCACCGCCAGGCTATCTCGAACCTGTTAATCAATCACATCGGTGATCCTCGCACCAACCCGGTGAGGTGGCGTGCGATCGTTGCATCAATGAGCGAGCATGTTGGTGGCGAAAAGGCCCTGGCAATCGTTCAGGTTCTAAAACGGTGGCTGACAGAGACAGCCATGCGTGAGTTTTTTCGCGCCATTGCCCGCACAACGGACCGTCCTGATCAATGGAAGCAGAGGCAGGAGTTCTGGCTCGCCTATCTGGATGCGGGCCTTGTTTCAGATGCCTGGCCCGCATTGGGGCAGCGCGCACGAACGCGGATTGCCGACATAATTCGGGAAAGCGGCGAACAACCGGAATATGGTGTCATGCGCAGCGGGCCGGGCGCGTCGTCCACGATCATCATGGGAATAGGAGATATCCGGATCGCGGAGTGGAGCGACAATGGAAAATGTCGGTTTTGGGATGCGCAGGACCCAGGGGCCCCCAAATTATATCAGCGCGGCTATGACGGCAACTCGCTGCGAACGACTGTCGGTCGTGCGGATTTTGAGCAGGAATCTCATGTCCCACCAAGCCCCGGCTGGGAGATGAAATTTGCAGGCCTGATTTTTCGAAGAACTGGGGTGCAACATCCCACGTACGGCGTCGGTCGCGCCCGGCCTAAGTCGTATTAATTTATGACAAAACGGAACGTAGAGATATGAACACAGCTTTTGTTGCTGAGCAAACAGAACATGGTAGTGAAAGAATTGTTCTGAAGCAGCAGAAGGACGGTGGCCTGTTTCGGAAGGCGACGAGTGCCACCATTCCCGTCGCTGAATGGATCCGTAATGCCCCGAGGAGCGGGTTGTCGGCATTAGCATCGGCTCGTGCGCTCGATAGCGGCGGAGAAATCGTAGAGGGGGATGACGGTGTTATCCTGCCGCCTGCAGTGACAGCGCGCTTGATCGAATCGGATGCCGCTGCTCTGGGGCTGCCACCGGTTACTGCGTTAACCCTGCAGCTGGTGTCAGAAGGGTCTCTAAACAAAGGGACTATCACAGTTGATGCGCGTTGGGTGAGGCGCGGCGGCGTGCCAGTTCGAGCGGATGTGATTGGCGCTCGATTGCAAGAAGGTGTCCGAACGGCGCGCTTGCCAGAACCTCTTTATTCAACATACCTCGCGGCGAAGGCTGTCGTGAGCGCTGCCGACGCTGACGAATGCCGCGCCCGTTTTGCAGAGTTACGAGAGGCTCTAGGTGAGGAATTTGACGATCGCATCGATGCCGACGGATTTATAGAGCGAATTCGTGTTGCTTACGCTGCGAATTTTTCCCTTGATGCCAAAGCTGCAGGCGGTGGGTTAACGTTCGATCCCGTGCTCTTCGCCAAGCATGTGCGCGAAGAGACCGATGGCGACCTCGTCGACGCGAGCGAGGCAGGTTTGCTGACTGCCGCTGACAACCAGCATTTCCAGCGCCGCTTTCGCGACCAATCAGGTGGACGTCGGAGTTACCTGCTTCCGGATGGCGCAATCCTCTTCCTAGATCCTAAGCTGGGTGAAGCTCTCGATGTAGTTCGCCAAAAACAGGGCGCCTCTCCCGAAGAACGTCGTGCTTTCCTCCGGTCGCCACAAAAAATGCTTCGCGAAGCCTTGAGCCTAGACCTCGATGGCGAAGACGATGCTGCTGACCGACTATTCATAGAAACCCAGCAATTCTCAGAACGTGTTGGAGGGATTGAGGTTTGGGAAAAGCCCGTCCTTCCCTGGATTAAGCCGAAGCCAAATACCTGGCTCCCAGAAGGATTCGGCCTTCGCATCGGCAATGATCCCGATAGTGTCTATCTCGAATTAAAACCCGGAGAGGCAGAGGCTCTGTCGTCTGCTGTAGAGGCTGCCCAGAAGCTAAGCGAGGAGGTCGTGGCTTGGAGGGATGTGAAGGTACCTGCCACGCGTGCAACGGCTGATGCATTGCGGGGTCTTGTAGATCTGGAACGGGAAACGGCGCGTCATTCAGATGGTGATCCGCGTTCAGAACCCTCGGTGCCGCTCGAGACGTTTTTCCTGCAAGTCGGGCAAAACTTCGAGCGGCTCGACTATGCGAGGCTTCCTCAGCCCCAGAAGGATGGCGCACCTCTCTCTCCCGTAGCGCTGCCGTCGAACCTGACATCTACGTTGAAACCGCATCAAGAGGTCGCCTTTCAGTGGCTGACCGCCGCGTGGGCGCGCAGGTTGCCAGGAGTGCTATTGGCCGACGACATGGGGCTTGGGAAAACCTTTCAGGCTCTGGCGTTCATTTCATGGCTGAGAACGGTAGAAATGCAAGACAGGCCGGTGCTGATCGTCGCACCAACCGGATTGCTCAGAAATTGGCAAAATGAGATTTTGCAGCATCTGGAGCCCGGCACCCTGGGGATGATCATTGAGGCTTTCGGCCAAGGTCTGTCGGTATATCGCGAGGCGAAGGGAAGCGATATTCGCGGGGGCACGTCGCGTTTAAACGTTGATAATTGGAGGGGCGCGGGGGTCGTCTTGACGACTTACGAGACTATGCGCGACTACCATATGAGCTTCGCGCGCCTGCGTTTTTCGGCCATCGTGTACGATGAGGTGCAGAAGCTGAAAAATCCTTCCAGCCAGATGGCCCGCGCCGCGAAAGCGTTAAATGCCGATATGCAGATCGCCATGACCGGGACCCCTGTGGAGAACCGGCTACAGGATCTTTGGTCTATCTCGGACACGATCTATCCGGGTCTGCTGGGAACCAGCCGCGAATTTGAGCAATCGTTTCCCGCGGATGACCGGGCCCGGCTTGCCGAACTCCAGTCGCTGCTGATCGAACCTGACAGGCACCTGCCTCCGTTCATGTTAAGGCGGATGAAGGATGAGATCCTCACCGGTCTGCCTGAAAAGCGCACAGAGAAGTACGAGGTGCCGATGCCGCCTGAACAGGCGCGCGCGTATGACCTTGTTCTCTCTCGCGCGCGCGCGCTGAAGCAATCCGGATCAAAAGGAGCGATGCTGAAGGTTCTGCATCTCCTGCGTGGTACGTCGTTGCACCCCAGACCACCCCACGCAGTCAACGATATTGCAGGATATATTGCGGAATCGGCCCGGTTATCTAAGACATTTGCCTTGCTGGCAGATATCCGAAAGCGTGGCGAAAAGGCGCTAATTTTCTGCGAAGACATCGAGATGCAGGAATTCCTCGCCATGGCCGTGCAGGAGCACTTCGGCCTCAATCGCCGGCCGGATTGCATCCACGGGGGTGTCACCGGTTCCAAGCGACAGGATATCGTCGCCCGTTTCCAAGCTGGAGCCCCGGGCTTCGATGTTATGATCCTTTCGCCAAAGGCGGGCGGTGTGGGTTTAACGATTACAGCCGCCAACCATGTGATCCATCTTTCTCGCTGGTGGAATCCCGCAGTGGAGGACCAAGCGACTGACCGTGTGTACCGCATCGGCCAGCATCGCCCCGTTACCGTGCACCTGCCACTCGCTATTCATCCGGATGCCCGGATCGGGCCTTCCAGTTTTGATAAAAATCTTGACGAATTGATGACCCGGAAGCGGGCGCTGAGCAGCGGTTTGCTCATGCCCCCCGAAACGGGAGCTGATCTGGAAGATCTGCTCGGCGGTGTGCTGAGTGATGCGCCGGGTGAAGTTGATGCCGATGTGGAAGAGGCGAAGGGGGTCCCGGAAGATTACAACTCACTGCGCCCGACTTTTAGCAAGCGGCCCGTGCTGTCGCCTGTCGTTTCAGATGTCCCTCGTCCGCAGCGTCGTTTTGTTGGGCGAGTGCATTACGAAGAACAAAAGTTACGAGACTGGACTATTTTTCAACAATATTTACAAGATAAGTTGGTTGAAAGACTGCGGATCGAAGATCCATATTGTCTTTCGGATAGAAGGTCCCGGACAGATGTTGTGGAGTTCGTCGCCAAACTGGAAAAGTTTGCGCGCAGAATAACAACGGTTCATGTCATTGCCTTCGACGCTGACTCCGTTGAAAGTCGCTTCCCTGAGAATTCGCGGCAGCAGCGGGAGGATCTGGAGCAGCAGTGGGATGCAAAGCCCTGTCTAGCAAAGCTTTCGACCACACAGCGCTCCCGCCGCGCGGCTGGCGATTTTCATGATCGCTCGGTCACAGCCATTCTCGAAACTGGTGACCAAGTTGTGTGGGATTTGGGCCGCGGCATCAAGGGTATAATGGACCAGAGGAGGTCGTGCATCGTCAACGCCACGCTCACCGAATCTGTAGTTCTGTAAGTTTATTATAGACGGTCGGCAATGTCGACCTCCGCCAACATAGCCGTCGTTCAGTGCTCCGGTTCCGTTCGCCAAAAGCTGCCCTACGTTCAGGCATTCGTCGACGACGACAACTGGGCCGGAAGCGGAAAGGCAGCTTTTATATCTTTGAGCGGATTAAGCGGACAGCGACTGCTGACCGAATCGCAAGCCGGTGCATAAGAGAATGGTCTGGAGAAACCCCTCTTGAAATAGACTTTCGCCGTCGTTAAAACGCACTTGCAGGACAGCCAACACGGAGCCGAGAGTCACAAACTAAATCGGTTTACTATTTAGCGCGCCTTTCCTACCATCCAGTGATGGCGAGAGAAACCTTTACGATTGAGGGCGCAGGCGCAATTTCTCTTACAGCCGAGGCTGAGGGGGATGCCTACGCCATACCCGTCCTTCTTGCGCACGGCGGCGGGCAGACTCGGCGCGCGTGGAGAAGGGTGGTCAGCGAGCTGGCTCAAGCCGGCTTTCGCGCAATCGCCTTCGACATGCGCGGTCACGGAGACAGCGATTGGTCGCCATGCGGAGCTTATGAAATGCGCGACTTCGCGGCGGATCTGGTCGCTGCAGCGTCGCGCCTGGACCAGAAGCCAGCGCTGGTCGGCGCTTCACTGGGCGGGCTCGCTGGACTGATTGCCGCAGGGGAGCTTGCTCCAGGTAGCTTTGCTTCACTCACATTGGTCGACATTGCCCCGCGCATGGCGCCCAGCGGTGTAATGCGCGTGGTTGGTTTCATGGAAGAGCATGTCGATAGCGGCTTCGCCTCACCAGAGGAGGCGGCCGACGTGATCGCTCGCTACATGCCGCATCGTCCCAGGCGGGGCGCGAGCGATGGTCTGAAAAGCTATCTGCGGCAGAAGCCGGATGGGCGCTTCTATTGGCACTGGGACCCTGTGTTTATCCGTAATATAATGTCAGCCAGACAAGGCGACCCAGACAGCCAAGAACGTCAATTGGCAATGCTCAGCCAAGCTGCGGCGAATCTCACGCTTCCGCTTCACCTCATCCGAGGCGCCTCTAGCGATCTTGTTTCCGAAGAGGCCGTATTGCATCTGCGACAACTCGCCCCCCATGCAGAATACACCGATATTGCCGATGCCACGCACATGGTCGTGGGCGATGCGAACGATGCCTTCTCCGCCGCTATCGTCGATTTCCTACGGCGCCATCACCCTTGCGATACGGCTCAACCACAGGGGACGAAGGAGCTATGATCGATCGAGAGCGCTTGCAGGAAATGCTGCATATCGCGCCGTTTCACCGATGGCTTGGGCTGGAGATTGCGACATGCTCCACCCAGGGAATCGCGATCACCATGCCATGGCGCGAAGAGATCGTGTCGAACCCTACGATTGGGTCGGCGCAGGGAGGGATCCTGGCTTCACTGGTCGACCTCACCGGGCTTTATACTCTGCTTGCGGGGGGCGTCGCGGCGAGAGCGACGGCCGATCTGCATGTCGATTACCACCGTCCTGCAACCTCAGGACCTCTCACTGCTCATGGACAGATCGTGAAGATCGGGCGACAGATTTCGGTGGCGGAAACCCGGGTTCTCGAGCCCGACGGCAAGTTGGTCGCCAGCGGCAGGGGCGCCTACTTCTCGTCAACCGGATCACTTGATCATCGCGGCGGGACTATTGATCTCGAACAGGCTCTTGCCACCCAAGGCCCAGCGACTTCTGCAGCGCAATCCACGCCAGCGTAAGGGCGCCTTTTGCCCGGACGAGGTCTGCTGAGGCCTGCTGCTGTTCTCGCAGGGCCCGGTTGAGGTCAGCCTTCGAGATCGCTCCTGCAGCAAAACGTTGGCGGTTCAGGTCCGCCGCGACGTCAGCCTGCTTCTTGATTTGCATACTGGCAGCGAGCGCAACACGCTGCTGGCCGAAGCGAGCCAAGGCACGTTCGGCGTCTTGCAGTGCCAGAAGCACCGTCTGCTGGTAATTGGCGACTGCTTCGTTGCGCGCCGCCCCGGCTTGGTCGATCGCAGCGTCTACCCTGCCGAAATCCAGAAAATTCCACTGGAGGCGCGGGATCGCGAGTGCGGAGAAATCGCCGACATCGACAACGTCGTCCAACGAGGATCCGCCGAGGCCCAGGATCCCCGTGAAGGACAATTTCGGGAACCGCGCCGCCTCGGCCACCCCGATCCGCGCCGTCGACGCGGCAAGAGACCGTTCGGCCGCCCTTATGTCAGGCCGACGCGCCACCAGGCTTGCCGGATCGCCGATCGCGACCTGCTCTGGCGGCATGGGAATCGAATGCGCAGTCGTGAGCGCTGCATCAGCTGATCCCGGCACCTGTCCGGTCAGTATAGCGAGCGCATCAGACAGGACTGCGATATCCGCTTCAGCTTCGGCAAGTTGTGACTTGAGCACCTCCAGTTCGGCATTCGCGGTGCCTACCGGGAAAAGCGGCAATGCACCGCGCTGATAGCGTTGGTATGTCAGCGCCAGGATCTCTTCCTGCAACGAAATCTGCGCCTCAAATTGCTCTGCGCGGAATTGGGCCTCCCGCAAATTGACGTAGGTGCTGGCCACTTGGGCAGTCAACTGGACCTTTGCGTCCTCTGCGTTGGCCACCGTTGCAGCAGCTTGGGCATTGCTGGCCTCAATGCGCCTGCGCGAGCCACCGGCGAACTCCAGCTCCCAGTTGGCGTTAAGGCCCACATTGTAAAAGCTGAGCGAGTCATCGGTTTCTGCGTCGGAATTGGTTTGCTCTGACGGGGGGGGCGCCCCGCCTTGAATGTCGAGACCAGGAAGCCGGCCCTGCACAGTGGTGGCCTGTGCCCCAAGCGTTGGCATTCGACCCGCACGGTCTTGCCTGATGGATGCCCGTGCCTGAGCAATGCGCGCCTGCGCTGCGGCGAGCGAGGGGTTGCCGGACAGCGCAGCCTCCACCAGCCGCGTCAACTCGGAATCGCCGAGCAGCAGCCACCATTGAGCGACAACCGGATCAGATGCGCTCACATCACTGCCAGCGCGCACAAAGCGAGTGCTCGTGTCTGCTGACACAACTTCCGGTGGGCCTGCATAATCGGGCCCTGCCGTGCATCCAGCTAGCAAGGCGATAGTGACAAGCGGAGGTAGCAAGTGGCGCATAATCTCGGGCTCAGTGCATCGAAAGGGAGACATTTTTCGGGAGCGGCTTGAGGAACAGGGCAAGCGGGACCGTCGCGAGTGTGAGAAGTCCCATCACCAGAAAGACGTCATTGTAGGTCATGATGAACGCTTCGCGCTGGAGAGTGCCGCCGAGTGCCGCCATCGCTCGTTCCATATCGCCCAGGCTTCGCGCCAGTCCGTCGAGATAGGTCTGCAGCGAAACGCTGTTCGCATTCAGCGTTTCTTCCATGCGCCTCGTATGGTGCCAAATTCGCTGGTCCTGGAACGAAGCGAGGGCCGAGAGGGCGAATGATCCGCCAAGATTGCGGGCCGCGTTGAAAATGCCCGAGGCATCGCCCGCGTCTTCCTTGGCCACCGACGCAACCGTTGCCTGATTCAGGAACATCATCGCAAGTATCATTCCGGCCCCGCGGATAAGCTGACTTTCAGTGAAGACAGCGCCGCCGGATTCGGCGGTCAGACTCGTGCTGACAAAGCAGCTGATCGCCATCAGCAGCATTCCGGTGCCGACGGCAATGCGGATGTCCACCTTGCGGATCATCAGGGGCAGAATCGGCATCAGGAGAAAGGCCGGGACACCCATCCAGAAGATGACCAGTCCCGTCTGAAAAGCATTATAGTCAGAGATGATCGCCAGAAACTGCGGAATGACATAGGTCGAACCATACATCACCATGCCCAGGGCGAGCGCCATGATCGCGACGCTGGCGAACTGTCGATTGAGCAGAAGCCGAAGTTTCAAGACCGGCTTGCTTGCTTTCACTTGTCCGTAAATCAAACAGGCAAAGCCGATAATGGTCACCACCGTTAGCCAGCGAATGAGTGAGGACTCGAACCATTCCTCATGGTGCCCTTCCTCGAGTACAACAGTCAGACCGCCCAGTCCGAGGATCAGCCCGAGAATGCCAGCCCAATCGGCGTCCGTGAGATATTCCCACTTGGGCTTCTCGTGAGGCAGCCCGATAAACAGCAAGAGCAGCAGGATTGCGCAGACTGGCACATTGACGAAAAAGGCATAGTGCCAGCTCAGGTTCTCGGTCAGCCAGCCGCCGATCAATGGCCCCATCACGGGGCCAAGAACCACAGTCATGCCGAACAGGGCCATTCCGATTGGCTGTTGGTGCGGCGGCAATCGTTTAGCCACAATAGTCATTGCGGTCGGAATGAGGACTCCGCCCATGAAGCCCTGACCCGCGCGGCCGATGATCATGGTAGTAAGGTCGGTGGCAACCCCGCATAGCACCGAAAAAGCGGTGAACGCGCTGACCGCTATAATGAGAAGGGTTCGCAGACCGAACAGCCGTTCCAGCCAGGCGCTCAGCGGAATGACGACGATTTCAGCGACAAGAAACGAAGTTGCGATCCAGGTTCCTTCTGTCCCGCTGGCCCCGATCTCGCCCTGAATGACCGGAAGAGCCGAGTTGACGATCGAGATGTCCAGCGTCGCCAGCATGGCGCCAAGAGCCCCCGCAGCCACGGCGACCCACGCGGTTACGTCCGCGTTCTTGCGCCCAACGACAGGACCAGGCGAAGTATCCTTCGCTGTTTGTGCCTCGGTCATTCCGCCCGGCTCGAAATCTCTTCCGGTTCGCCGGCTGCATTGCGGGTGTCGACAACAGCCACAACCGACATGCCGGGAACGAGCAATCTACGCACTTCAGGGGGAGCATCGATAGAGATGCGGACGGGTATCCGTTGAACGATCTTGGTAAAGTTGCCGGTGGCATTTTCGGGGGGGAGGATGGAAAATTCCGCGCCCGTTCCTGGCGATATGCTGTCCACTCGTCCCGCGATCTCAAGGTCTGGCAGGGCGTCAACTTCGAGCCTGACGCTCTGGCCGGCCCGGATGAGGCCGACCTGAGTTTCTTTGAAGTTCGCGGTCACGTAGATCGCGCTCACCGGAACCACCGTCATCAAACGTTGACCCGGTTGCACGAACTGGCCCACCCTCACCGAGAGATCGCCGACGCGGCCGGCCTTGCTGGCGCGCAGCAAGGTCGATTCAACCGTAAGGTCGGCTGTTTCCAGCTGAGCGCGAGCAGCGTCCGCCTGCGCCTGGGTCTGGCTGATCTGCTCGAACAGGGTCCCCCGGCGAGCGGTCGCGGCAGCCACCGCCGCCTGCGCAGCGGCGAGTTCGGCCCGCGCCTGCCGTGCCTGCGCCTCATACTGGTCTAGCTTTTCCCGCGGTTCGGCTCCTGTCGCGGCAAGGGGCCGATATCGCGCCACCTGGTCGTTCGCGAGGTCCAGTGCCGCGCCCGCGGCGGCGAGTTGGGCCCGCGCCTGGCGAATGGCTGCATCCTGTTCGGATACCTGAGAACGGATTGTGTCGGCACCGGCCAGGGTCGCAGCGATCTGTGCGCGCGCCTGTTGCGCTTGCGCCTGATAATCCCGCAGATCCAGTTGTACGAGGGCTCCGCCGCGAGCAACCTGCTCGTTCTCCCCCACGAAGACCTCTTCGACGTATCCCGCTACCTTGGAAGAGATAACGACGCTGTCGGCAGCGACATAGGCGTTATCGGTCGACTGCATGTACTGTCCGTAGGTTACGTGCCGGTAGTACCACCAGATCCCGCCAAGCAGCACGACAAGACCAGCGATGATTAGCACGATGCGCAAGCCACGCCGCGATTGCGGTTTCGTTGGGGTTGTGCCCTCCTGCTCCGGTTGGTTGGAGTTATCGGTCATCTGACTCTTTCGGCAGCCTCAGTAAAAGGTGAACGCGTCTCGCGCCCTATGAGCCGTGAGTCAGATAGTAAAGATATTTAGCAGTTTGCATTTGGGCATCCGAGGCTAACCGACTACACAGCGCTATGGATGAAAAACCAGATACCATGTCACGGTCTCAGCGTCGGCAGAAGGTCATCACCGATGATGACCGCATTCTCTATCTTATGGACGAGATCAGTCGCGGCGCGCGCAGAGTGTACGATGCGAGGGTCGCCAGGATCGGTCTCAATCAGACACAGTGGAGGATCATCGGACAACTTCTTCGCGATCCTGCCCTTACGCAGGCTGAAATCGCCAAGAAACTGGAACTGGAATCAGCGACCATCGGCCAGGTGGTTGCAGGTCTTTGCGCACGAGGGCTGATGAAAAGGCTTCGAGCTGAGACGGATCGGCGAGCGTGGCAGCTCATCCTCACGGAGCAGCTAGATGATCTGCTGCCCGAACTGAGAGGCTCCGCGGATAGGCTTCAAGATCTGCTTTGGCGCGACATTGCCGCCGACGAGAAGCGAACGTTGCAGCAGATTCTTGAAAGGGTATCGAAAAATCTGGACCAACTCCGGGCCGAGGCTGAGTAAAATCATGGCATCGCCCCCGGATAAGT
>TARA_R100000501_G_scaffold11262_1_pt1 | contig 11040 bp, 9 predicted proteins | sample TARA_R100000501 | Tara Oceans TARA_R100000501 (sample SAMEA2620120) | marine metagenome | biome: marine biome (ENVO:00000447); feature: mesopelagic zone (ENVO:00000213) & marine oxygen minimum zone (ENVO:01000065); material: "saline water (ENVO:00002010), including plankton... | reverse complement strand
AGTTGAGAAAGACCAAGCCATGTTCAAATCTTTGACGTTGTCTTTCGTGATTTGAGTCAGTTCGCTGTAACGCGTATTGGCATAGTCACCAGCGGGCATAACCCAGTTATTGTCATTTTTTTGCATTTCAAGGAGCTCATCTGCAGCCACCAGACCTGGTGCTGCTAATCCCATCATTGCAATTGATAATGTTTTCAGCTTCATAAAGTTGTCCTCTATTGCTTTTTAGTTTTGTACGTCACGATTTGTTCGGATGAACCTCATGCGTATGACGAACCATAATCCGACTTCCCGGGTTCGTCAAGAACTTTACACAACTTTTTTATGAGTATTTCCATCTTATTTTCGGGAAGATTTTCCCGACAACTTAAGCTTTTGAAATTTAACAACTTTATTTTTTTGCTAAAAATCAGGCATGATCTTTGATCCAGCTAATTGCACACTGAATAGCGGTGAGTGCGCGCTCTCGACCATAGAGCTCTAAAGTCGCATCCAAGGAAGGAGAAATCGTATTTCCTGTTATCGCAACCCGTATTGGCTGTGCCACTTTGCCCATACCAACTTCATGTTTGTCAGCACAGTTCTTGATGACTGAATGAATCGGTTCAGCCAGCCAATCTTTGAGCTCAGTCAATTCTGCCAATACGGCTTCTAATAATGGCAAGCTGGCTTCAGTCAGATTTTTCTGTGCAGCTTTTTCATCATAGGCATCCACATCGCGATAAAAATACACGCTAGACTCTGCCATCTCTTTAAGCGTCTTGGCACGTTCCTGCAGCAATACCACAACATCAACCAAAGCTGGACCATCAGCAGGATCAATACCTAACTCTCCCATATGCCAGCTGAGGTGCTGTGCAACATGTTCTGGCTCGCTGGTTTTGATGTAATGTTGATTTAACCAGAGTAATTTATCGGTATTAAAGCTTGAGGCAGCTTTATTGACGTCTTGAATATCAAATAGCTGGGTCATTTCCGCTAAGGAAAAGATTTCCTGATCACCGTGCGACCAGCCTAATCTGACTAAATAATTCAATAACGCTTCGGGAAGATATCCTGCATCCCGATAACTCATCACACTGACGGCACCATGCCGCTTGGAAAGTCTAGCTCCATCGTCACCCAAGATCATTGGGACATGTGCAAATACGGGTGGTTTAGCACCCAAAGCTTTAAAAATATTGATTTGTCGAGGTGAGTTGTTTAAATGATCATCACCACGTATTACGTGGGTCATCTGCATATCCAGATCATCTACGACCACTGTTAGATTATAAGTAGGTGTGCCGTCTGGACGAGCAATAATTAAATCATCCAGTTCACTGTTTTCAAAAACAACATTGCCACGGATCGCATCTTCAACAACCACTTGACCAACGGTAGGGTTTTTAAAACGAATCACCGGCTCAACACCTTCGCGAGGAGTTGTTATATGGCGGCACCGACCGTCATAGCGAGGTTTCTGCTTATTGGCGCGCTGCTCTTCACGCATTGCTTCCAGTTCGTCTTTACTGCAATAACAGTAATAAGCATCGCCCTGATCCATTAGTTGCTGGATAATTTCCTTGTAACGATCAAAACGTTGCGTTTGATAAAACGGGCCTTCGTCATAATCCAACCCCATCCATGTCATGCCTTCGAGAATCGCGTTCACTGATTCAGCTGATGAGCGTTCGATATCGGTATCTTCAATCCTTAATACAAAACGACCGCCATGTTTTCTGGCATATAGCCATGAAAAGAGTGCGGTACGGGCCCCGCCTACATGTAGATATCCTGTTGGGCTGGGTGCAAAACGCGTACGAATTGTCATAATCAAAAGTTCTCTGCTAGCTATGTGGATGTATTGCGATAAAGTGCGTTATTGTAACAGTTCAGACGCTGACAATTAGTGAGTCATCAACATGCGTATATTAATTTCCTTTCTATCTATTACTGTTTCATCCTTTGCCTTTGCCAGCAGTCTTCAGGCAGACAGCTATAAGGTGCAGCAGGTTGCTGAAGGTATTTTTTACCACCAGGGCAGCCACCAAGAAGCGGATGCTGAGAATCTGGGCGCCATTGCCAATGTTGGTTTTATCATTGGTGAGCAATGCATTGCCGTCATCGATAGCGGCGGCAGTTTTCAGGAAGGTAAGTTATTGCGTAAAACCATCCGCCAGCATAGTGACTTGCCGATCTGTTATGTCATCAATACCCATGTGCACCCGGATCATATTTTAGGAAATGCAGCTTTTAAGACCGATAAGCCGGAATTTGTTGGTCACGAAAAATTACCGGCTGCAATGGCCAGTCGACAGCAACACTTTGCCAGACAGTTTTCGGAGATTTTGGGTGATGCCTACAAAGGCACCGAGTTTATCGAAGCGAAGACCCTGGTTAAGGTTGGGTCACCATTAACATTGGATCTTGGTAACCGACCACTGATTTTAACCGCATTTACCACGGCGCATACTGATCATGATTTAACCGTTTATGATGAAAAAACCAGTACATTATGGACCGGCGATTTATTATTCGTTGAACGTATTCCGGCCTTGGATGGCAGTATTAACGGCTGGATTGATGCCCTTGATACCTTAATTGAACATGATGCGACAATGATCATTCCTGGTCACGGCACAGCTTTTAACGGTGAAAACTCAAAAGGCTGGCAGGATTTACTGCGCTATCTGACCACCGTACGTGAAGAGATTAGGGTCATCATTAATGATCTGGGAACCATTGAACAAGCCATTGACTCGGTAGGCACGCAAGAAGCTGAAAAGTGGAAACTTTTTGAAGAATATCATCGTCGAAATGTTACCGCTGCTTTTGTAGAACTAGAGTGGGAATAATAATTATTAGGAGAGCGAAAATGATGGGGCGAAATACATTTTTTTGGGCTGTATTTGCAGTTTTTATGAGTCATAGCTTCATTGCAAATGCTGCAACAGCTGAAGAGGATTTATGGTCAGCGCTTAAACAAACCTATTTTGGTGATCGTGAAATTCATGAAAATGCCGATGATGTTTTGATCCTTGAAGCGCCTACCCGGGCTGAAGATGCTGCCATTGTTCCAATCAGTGTCAAATCGGTTCAGCCACAGACCGCTGAGAGATACATTAAAAACATACATATCATCATTGATAAAAACCCGATGCCGTATTCTGCGAATTTCCATTTATCACCGACACTGGGTGATATTGATATCGCTACACGGGTCAGGGTCGATCAGTACACTGATATGCGGGCTATTGCAGAAATGAATGATGGTTCTTTGCATATGGTGTCAAAATTTGTCAAAGCCTCAGGAGGATGTAGTGCTCCTGCAGGTAAAGACATGGAAGCCGCTATGGCTCGACTGGGCAAAATGCAGATTCGTATGCGAGAAGCCAACATTGGCGAAACAACAAAGGCACAGGTAGTTGTAAGTCACCCGAATAATAGTGGCTTACAGTTTGATCAAAAAACCCGTGGCTATATTCCACCGCATTATGTGAAAGAAATCATCATAGATTTTGATGATGAAAACCTGATTACACTTGAGGCTGGCATTTCTATAAGTGAAGACCCAAGTATCCGGTTTAGCTTCACGCCGCAAAAACATGGTGTGTTAAAAGCGATGGTGAATGACACTAAAGAAATGACTTACAGCATGGATAAACAAATATAGCGGACATTTTCACTACGCACATCCATAAAAAAGGCCGTTTTAAACGGCCTTTTTCTTGTCGCTGATATCAGTCAGAAATTATTGGATTCGACATTCTTTATAAGCTGAAGCCGAGACTTCTTCGTATTTATCTATACCGCCACTTAAACCTTTATCATCGCGGAACTGTGCCCCTTTGTCTGCTGGCATATTTTGGTACATATAAGCGGTGTTGACATCTTCGAACTCAGTCTGAGTAAAAGCTTCATCAAGTTTGTCCACTACGCATGAACATTTATGCACACCTTCATAGACGTTTAAATTTGTATTTGCCTGCATACAATCATTGACGTATTGCACCTTAGTCACCGTTGAAAAATCCATATGTTCATCGGCAATAGCGGAGGCACTTAACATGGTCATACTGGCAAACAGGACTGTCAGACTGGTTTTCTTCATTCTCTACTCCTAAAATTTTATTATATGGTGCTGCTGTGACTGGTAATTTGGAAGACAAGTTCCTACACAGGAACAGGATATTGCCACTTTAACGTATTGCCAATCAAACTTTTTGATAGAGCATAATGGCAGTTTAATTTCCTCACAGAAACAACATAGGGTAAAATCCAGCGTTTATTTATCTCACATCAAGCCATGCTAAACGCAGGAGAACATGATGAAAAAATTACTGCTTCATCTCGATACTGATACCGTCGCGAGCACATTTGATCAAGCTGTTGCCTATGACTCCGGCGTGGATAATATTATCGCGCATGGTGGAGCAACGCGTGACAATGTCACCTCTCATGTTCATGGCATGATTTTTACCCGCGGTGGAAAAAACCTGAAAAACAGCGCAATTTTTATCGGTGGTTCAAATGTAGCTTCCAGTGAGCTTGTCGGTGAAGCTGTAAAAAAAGCATTCTTTGGCCCCGTTCGAGTTTCGGTCATGCTGGATCCAAATGGGTCTAATACCACCGCAGCAGCAATTGCCCGAAAAGTAATGACTGACTACGATATTACCGGCAAAAATGTAGCGATTCTTGGGGCAGGACCTGTGGGACAACGAACTGCCTTGTACCTGTTAAAAGAGGGTGCAAGCAAAGTCACCCTAACCTGCCGTAGTATGGCGCGAAGCAAAGCCACTGTTGAACATATGAAAAAAGCCTATGGGGTTGATGTGATTCCCGGTGAAACACGGAGTGATGAAGCCGTTGCTGCATTACTTAAAGACGCCCATGTGGCTATTGCTGCCGGTCCGGCTGGTGTTTGTATTGTCCCCGAGGCTACCTGGACTGCTAGCAAAACGCTCGAAGTGATTGCTGATGTTAATGCGGTTCCACCGTTGGGTGTCGAAGGTATGGAAGTGATGGATAATGGGACGGAAAAACAGGGAGTGCGTTTTTACGGTGCTATTGCGATTGGTAACTTTAAAATGAAGGTACATCGAGGAGCAGTGGCATCACTGTTTGACACCAATGACTTGTTTTTGGACGAAACCACTATCTACGATATCGCCTGTAAAATTGATAACGCCTAGTGATAGCAATGCAACAACCGGTTTCACCTGTTAAGCTTCAGACGATTTGTATACAGGCTCCGGCAAGACTCCACCTAGGTTTTCTGGATCTAAATGGCGGCTTAGGCCGTCATTTTGGCAGTATCGGTTTGGCAGTAGATAGTCACTATACTAAACTCAGCCTTACTGATTCTGATGATCAGCCCCCCTCAGCCCCCCCTGTTACAGACTCTATTCGTCACAAAATCACTAAACTGATTAATCAGTTTTATCTCACGTTAGGATCGAATATCCCGACTGATTTACGCCAACTCAACCTCACCATTCACTCATTGATTCCAGAACATGCGGGGCTCGGCTCAGGCACTCAGCTCGCTCTGGTCATTGGTCAGATACTGGCGAACCATCATCAGCTGGATATTCCCACCGCAAAAATTGCTCTGGCACTGGATCGTGGAAAGCGATCAGGAATTGGGATCAGTACCTTTGATACCGGTGGTTTTGTAGTAGATGCGGGCTTAGGGCCTAACTCACAGACACCGGTCAGATTATTTCAGCAGGACTTCCCCTCTCAGTGGCGACTGGTGATGTTGATGGATAAAAGCCATCAGGGCATTCATGGTCAAACTGAAATCCAGGCATTTCAGCAATTGCCAACGTTCCCTTTACAGCACTGCCAGCGTATTTGTCACCTGACGTTGATGCAGCTACTCCCCGCATTAATTGAGCAGGATATTCAATTATTCGGTTCCGCCGTGAGCGAAATTCAAGCCCTGATTGGTCAACATTTTGCCCCAGCACAAGGTGGCCAGTACACCAGCAATGCCATAGCCGTCTTAATGGAACACTGCAAGTCTCTTGGATTTACTGGCATGGCACAAAGCTCATGGGGTCCAACATCCTGCGTATTTACCGAGAGTCAGTCTCAGGCGGATCAGCTTATCGACGAGCTACGTGGCGTGATTGACGCAGATCCTCAATTGCAGAATATTGAATTAATCAGTGCTGCTGGCGTTAATAAGGGTGCTGGCATTACAATCGACGGCAAAACTTTACATTTTAATAAACAGTGAGGGATTAACATGTCCAAGCGCTCCATCATTCATATGCTCAACCCTATGAAACAAAACAGTCCGTTTGATATCAACATGGCATTGGATGCCGGTTATGACATCATCATGCCTTACAACAATGTTGAGTTGAAAGAGGTGGCAGGCTTAACACAAGATGCTATTTTTTCCCGTGGCCCTGCTGGTGTAAAAAAGACGGGTATGTTTATCGGTGGAAGAGATATTGGGCTGGCGATGGATATGCTTGATGCAGCCAAGTCTGCAATGGTCCCCCCATTCGAAATTCCAGTATTTGCTGATCCAAGTGGCGCTTTTACCACTGCAGCGGCGTTGGTGGCCTGTGTCGAACGTGAATTAAAGAAACATTTCAAGCAGGATTACAAAGGTTGTAAAGCAGTTGTTTTCGGCGGTACCGGTCCAGTGGGACTTGCCACCGCAGTAATTGCGGCACTACAAGGTGCTGAAACCACTATTGTTGATCACTTTTCACTGGATACAGCCCTGCAGTTTTCTGATGAGGCCCGTAAACGTTACGGTGTGAGCTTACGAGCCACCACTGCAGCATCTGACGCAGATAAAGCCCGTCTGTTAAGTGATGCTGATGTGGTTTTCTGTGCAGCTAAAGCAGGTATTCAGGTATTGAATGCTTCAGTACTGAGCGATGCTAAAAAGCTTAAAGTGGCCGGCGATGTGAACGCCGTTGCACCTTTGGGGATTGAAGGTGTCGAGTTAATGGATAACGGCGAACCGCTGAAATTTGCCCCACAATGCCCAAATGCTGTCGGTATCGGTGCACTTGCAGTTGGTAATGTGAAATATAAACTGCAGCAAGCATTACTCAGAGAAACACTGGAAAGTGATAAACCTGTTTATCTGGATTTCCGTAATGCCTTTGAAGGTGCTCGTAAACTGGTTTAAGCATAGAAAGTACAGGAGCCAGTAATGGCTGAACATCCGAGGCTCCTGTTGATCGTTGCACAAAGCGCAAGAATGCTGGCGCAATCGGCTAGACGGGAGGGTTATACCCTCCGTGTAGCTGATTGCTTTGCTGACATTGATACTCTCGACGCTGCGGATAGATTTCTGAAACTATCTGCGTTGGATAACCTTGAAGCACATCAATGGCTACAGACTATTATTACCTTAAGTGATGATGAGCCATGCTGGTTAATCTGTGGCACCGGTGTCGAGCGTTTTTATCCTGCTCTTTCACAGTTACCCGCTCATATAAAATTTGCAGGCCCCTCATATGAGTGCTTTGAGCAGATTTGCCTCCCTGAAAAATGGATTGCAATACTGGAAAAATTATCTTTACCGCATCCGCCAACAACATTCCAAAAACCCCAGACGGCAAATAGTAAATGGCTAGCCAAATCGGCTGCCAGTTGGGGAGGAACACACATTGTTGAAGCAAATTTGGTAGCAGAAAGTCCCGACCGATATTATCAACAATATATTGAGGGCATCAGTGGATCCGTGCTGTTTCTGGCTGCAGCAGATGACCTTCAGTTATTACTTTTCAATGAGCAATTTCCTGTTAATCTCAGCCTGTATAACTTCAGTCTAAACGCTATCTCAAGTGGCCTTCAACTTGACTTAAAACAACAAAACTTTCTCCATCAGACACTACAAAAACTGACCGAACATCTGTCGTTAATCGGTTTGATGTCATTGGATTTTATACTCACGCCATCAGGTGAAATTTTTCTGCTGGAGCTGAATCCACGTCCTACCGCTTCCTGTCAGTTATTGCCGGATCATGCTCCCATTATCAGTTGGCAGTTGATGAGTTTGACGGGTGTTATGCCTGAAACAGCGGTTGAACTTCCTGCAAAAAAACGAATCTTATGGTTTTGTTTTGCCCCGGAACAAATCAATATCCCGGCGGATTTTGACTGGCCAGAGTATTGCCATGACTTGCCTGCCGGAGGAAGTGTTATCGATAAAGGTGACATCATTTGCAGTTTAATGCTGGACGAAACCGAGCAGAATAATGCTCATCGCCTGGCCACTATATTGGTTCAAAATTTAGCGGTTGCCGCTTGAAAACAGTCCGTTGCTGACCCATATTACTGACAACTTAATTTCAAGGAATCTCGAATGAAACGAATCATGTTGTACCTTGCCACCAATATTGCGGTGTTAGCGGTATTAAGCGTGACAATGCGACTGCTCGGTATAGATAGTCTTTTGGATGAGCAAGGTTCTGGTTTAGATATGACTTCCTTGCTTATTTTTGCGGGAATTATTGGCTTCAGCGGTTCATTCATTTCTCTGGCTATTTCCAAATGGACAGCAAAACGCCTGACCGGCGCAGAAGTAATTACTTCACCCAAAAATCAAACTGAAAAGTGGTTGGTGGATACTGTGTCACGTCAGGCAAAACAGGCAGGAATAGGCATGCCTGAAGTAGCCATTTATCAATCACCGCAACCCAATGCTTTTGCCACCGGCATGAATCGTAACAATGCCCTGGTCGCGGTCAGTAGTGGGTTGATGCAATCGATGACACAGGATGAAGTAGAAGCTGTTTTGGCACATGAAGTCAGTCATGTAGCGAATGGCGATATGGTGACCATGGCGTTGATTCAAGGTGTGGTGAATACATTTGTTATCGTATTATCCAGAGTGATTGGCCATCTGGTGGACCGGACGGTTTTCAAAACCGAACGAGGACATGGTCCAGCTTTCTGGATTACCTCAATCATTGCTGAATTAGTGCTGGGTATTCTCGCCAGTATTATCGTGATGTGGTTCAGTCGTCAGCGGGAGTTTCGTGCCGATGCCGGCGCAGCAAGGCTGGTTGGCTCGGGAAAAATGATTGCTGCCTTACAACGCCTGGCAGGCACTGCCGAAGAGGCTTTACCTGATCAATTACATGCATTTGGTATTTCAGGTGGACGTGCAGGGATTTCGGCATTATTTATGACGCATCCTCCGCTTGAAAAACGGATTGAAGCATTACGTTCCGGTCGTATTTAACGCTTAACAGGCTGATTTTGCACTTCAAATCAGCCTGTTATATTTATCAGAACCTTCTCTAAACTGATTAGAGATCTTCGTCTTCAAAGTTGTAATCAAGCTTATCTGAAGGCTTATGAATATAATAACCTTGGGCGTAATCAACACCCAACCGCCATAAAAGAGCAAGACTGACTGCGTCTGAGACAAACTCGGCAATACAGGGTTTTTCAGCCTGCTTTGCCATATCGATTATCGCTTTTATGGCTGCCTGATTTTCACTATCGTTCGCCATATTTTCGACAAAATTACCGTTGATTTTCAGATAGTCAACATCGAGCACATTCAGACTATGCGAAAATCCTATACCGGAACCAAAATGCTCTAATCCAAATTCACAGCCAATGGCCTTAAGTTTGGCAATAGTATTTTTGGTGTCTTCAATATTATCCACGGCGGCTGTTTCACTGATCTCAAAGATCAGCGCATGTCCGGTCAAATTATGTGCTGAAAGAGTGGCTGATAACCAGTCTACATAATCTTTTTCATGCAGAGTCTGTTCAGAAAGTTTAATAAAAAACCGTGTTTTAGGATGCGTTTTTTGATGTTCTGACAGCATTTTAAGTGCTGTACGAATGACCCATTTATCCACCTCTGCCATCATCTGCAACTTGACAGCATGCTGAATAAACTCCTCAGCTCGCAAGATTTTGTTTCCGTCCTGCAATCTTAACAGAACGTCATAGAACTCTTGTTGAGGACCGTGCAAAGCAACAATGGGTTGAAAATGAATATTGAATAAATCGTTGTTCAGGGCATTTTGCAACACTGTTTTCCAAGCAGAAAGTTCGCCTGAATCACTCTGGGGCATTTTCTCCTGGAATCGAGCTGTCTGATTGCCGCCAGCATGCTGGGCAATAGTACAGGCTTTATCAGCATTCTCCAGAGCTGTTTGGGCTGAGGCGACATTTTCACTGATACGCGCTATCCCAATACTACAGTGCAAATCGATCATTTTACCGTTGGTATGTGAAACAAAATCAGCAACGCTCTTCAAAAAAACATCAGCTCGTTTATCCACAAAACTTTCGTCGGTGCTGGGGATGATAATGGTAAAGATCTGATCACCGTAACGGCCGACCGTTTCACCCTCTTCGGCTGTTTGTAGCAATAGATCGGCAACACTTTTAATCAGAACATCGCTGGTCGCCAGACCTAGAAGCTCTTTAATTTGCTGAAAGTCATCCAGCACCATATAAAGCAAAGCAGAATCCTGCTGGTTTTCAGCTGCCTGGTTAACTGCAAACTGTAACGCATCTACAAAACGCGTTCGGTTGTATAGTCCGGTCAGAAAATCAAAGTCACGTAAACGTTGTAGTTGATCATTGTCTTCAACAAGGGTGACATTACGATCACGAACAACAACCTGAGTACATTCTTCTCCTTCTACCTGTGCATGGCTGAACTCGATATCCGCATCAAATGCATAACCACCACTCTTCAAACACTGAGCTGTGACCGTAGCCGGTTTTGAATCGACTTGCTCAGTAAACTGACGAAATACCATTTTAAATTTGGCATGGTCGTCAGGATCAATCAAATCAAGAATTGGCAAACCATCAATGTCTTCCTGTTCTTTATAACCAAACAGATTCAGGTAGGCACTGTTAACATATAAATGCATGCCTTCGTGCATATAGGCCACGGCATCTCTGGAGCTTTCCAGTAAAGCTCGGGAGCGTTTTTCACTCTCGCGCAATGCACGTTCATTGCGTCGTCCAAGACGTCGCATAAACAGATTATCCAGTTCACGCTCAACAACGAACTTCAGCCGTTCAATGTCATCTTTCAAGACA
>TARA_R100000501_G_scaffold18509_1_pt1 | contig 11231 bp, 9 predicted proteins | sample TARA_R100000501 | Tara Oceans TARA_R100000501 (sample SAMEA2620120) | marine metagenome | biome: marine biome (ENVO:00000447); feature: mesopelagic zone (ENVO:00000213) & marine oxygen minimum zone (ENVO:01000065); material: "saline water (ENVO:00002010), including plankton... | reverse complement strand
TCGGGCTCATAACCCGAAGGTCGTAGGTTCGAATCCTGCCCCCGCAACCAAATTGCACATTAAAGCCTGCTTTCGAGCGGGCTTTTTTGTTTTATGCGCCTTGCCAGCGCAAGGCAACGCAAGCGGTACAACCGAATATTCTGCTATTTAATGGCGTGTCTCCGGCGATGAGTCGGGCCCGGTATTAATTGCCATCCAGCTTTTCTGCCTTGGCAAATGCCGCTTCAATCACACCGACACAAGCGGACGGTATCTTTTCCCCCGTACCAATGTATTCATACCTGTCGGCCAAAAAAGGATCCAGCTCAAGCGCACGCCCCAGAGAGATGGCGTCCAGAGCCTCTGTTGTATGAACGACCACAACCGGGAATGGCGCAAGCTTTCGATGCAGTGCCTGTAAAAACAAGTCGCGCAATAGCGCCAGTACCGGGCCTTGCGCCTTGCAGCAAAAGCAAACATACTCGTTCAACGAAATTTCACGCCGATAGTGCCAGGCCCTGCCGGTGGCGTTAACCAAAGACGCCGAGCAAGACAACAGGACGGCTTGATCATTTTCCAGTTTTTGCCATAAGGGGTCGGCCTGTGCCTGGACATCATTCTCGGCAACCAGAACATATACCTTTATTTTCGCCATCGCTCTTGCTCCCCGAGCCGCACGTTATCTACATGCTGTTATGTCGTTCTAAAATAGACCGGATATTTCTGATTTTTAGCTAACCGAGCCCGCCATTGTCTGAACAATACTCTTTAATTCGCGACCTGACAAAACTGAATCGTGAAAGCTGGAACCGATTAGCAGGCAGCCAACCCATGCTGCAACTTGAGTTTTTACAGCTACTGACGCAAACACAATGCGCCTGCGACCAAACGGGCTGGGCGCCCCATTTTTTGGTGCTGGAACGTAACGGTGTGCTGGTCGCCGCCATGCCGATGTATGTGAAAACACATTCACGTGGCGAATATGTTTTCGATTATGCGTGGGCGCGAGCATTTATGCAGCACGGGCTGGAATACTACCCAAAATTGTTAAGCGCCGTTCCGTTCACACCGGTTCCCGGACCCCGGCTGCTTGCCGAAAACCAGGAAGACCGCATCAAGCTTGCAATTGCCGCACAATCTATCGCCGAACAGAACAACCTGTCCTCAGTGCACGTTCTATTTCCAAACGATGAAGACCGCGACGCGTTGCTTGAGGCGGGCTACATGTTGCGCGAAACCGTCCAATTTCACTGGCTGAATCAAGGCTATACCTCATTCGAGCATTTTTTGGAATCGATGAACCAGAAAAACCGAAAGAAAATTCGCCAGGATCAAAAAAAGGTAGACAACGCCGGCATTACGTTTAAATGGCTAAGCGGTAACGAAATCAGCCCAGCCGCCCTGTCGTTTTTCTATCAATGCTACGAAAATACGTATTACGAGCACGGTAATCCGCCCTATCTGAGCTTTGAGTTTTTCCAGCGTCTGCACGAAGAGATTCCAGACAGCATCATGCTCGTGCTCGCAGAGCGTGCAGGTCAGCCCGTAGCCTGCGCCTTGAACCTGAAAACGCCCAGTCGCCTGTATGGTCGCTACTGGGGCAGCATGGAATTTATTCCCGGCCTGCATTTCGAAACCTGTTATTTGCAATCGATTGCCTATTGCATCGAAAAGGGAATAGAAAGCTTCGAAGGCGGCGCACAAGGCGAGCACAAACTTTCACGGGGATTGCTGCCAGTTAAAACGTGGTCGGCCCACTGGGTTGGCGAGCCGGGCTTTGCCAAGGCTATTGCCCGTTTCCTCGACGAGGAAACCCAGGCAATCGACCATTACGCTCAAACCTTGTCGGCACACAGCCCTTTTCGCAAAAACACCTGAATACGCCCGCCAGCATCACGCCAGGAATCAGGAGTCGTCGTTTTTCTTGTTCTGTGGCGCCGCCGGATTAAAAGGAAACGTGGAAAACAGGTTCCGGGTTTGATCCTGCATCTGGTCCTGCATCTGGACGAATAGATTTTTGCTTTGGTCGATGTACTGGCTCATCATGTTCTGCAGCACAGGGGTTTGTACGCTCATGAACTGCGTCCATGCTTCAGGCCCGGCTGCGCCTCCGTACAGGTTTTTCGACTGATCGGCCATACCTTCCTGAATCTCGATGAACGCCTTGATATTCTTTTCCAGGAAAACGCCCATGACCGATTGCATCGAGTTGCCGTAAAAGCGGATGATCTGGGCCAGCGCATCGGCGGAAAACATCGGCATGCCGCCGGTTTCCTCTTCAAGAATGATTTGCAGCATGATACTGCGGGTAAGGTCCTCTCCCGATTTGACGTCGACCACAGAAAACGGTTCGCTGTCGAGCACAAGTTGCTTGACGTCGGCCAGCGTAATGTAGGCGCTGTTGCGCGTATCGTATAAGCGCCGGTTGGGATACTTTTTAATTAACCGGCTTTGCGATTCGGCTGATTTTGCTGCTCGTGCCATAGTTGCCCATTATGAATTGAACTTAACCCATGTGCAGGCCGCCGTTCAGGGAAAAGTCGGCACCTGTTGCAAAGCCCGCATCGTCAGATGCGATCCAGGCAATGATGGAACCGATTTCCTCTGGTGTGCCAAGGCGACGCACAGGAATCGTATTAACGATTTTCTCGAGAACATCCGGGCGCATTGCCCGAACCATTTCCGTACCAATATAACCCGGAGACACTGTATTAACGGTTACGCCCTTGCCGGCCACTTCCTGGGCCAATGCCATAGTGAAGCCATGAATACCGGCCTTGGCAGTCGAGTAGTTGGTTTGCCCGAACTGCCCTTTCTGCCCATTGACGGAACTGATATTAATAATCCGACCCCACTGCTTTTCCACCATGCCTTCAATAACCTGCTTGGTAACATTGAACAGGCTGTTCAGATTGGTATCCATGACAGCATACCAGTCATCACGCGACATTTTGCGAAATAATCCGTCACGTGTAATACCGGCATTATTCACCAGGACGTCGACGGGCCCGATTTCAGATCTGACCTTGTCGAAGGCGGCAACGGTGGAGTCCCAGTCGGCTACATTCCCCATTGAAATGTGAAATTGATAACCCAATGCAGCTTGCTCTTCAAGCCACTGCCGGTAATTGCGTTTCGGCCCGCAACCGGCCACCACGGTAAAACCCTCTTTGGCCAGGCGCTGACAGATGGAAGTGCCAATACCCCCCATGCCACCGGTTACGTACGCTATTTTTCCGCTCATGGTTATCTCCTGCTTTTATCTTTATTAGGCGCTATCCGGCAGGGGCACGGTTGCCCCGGACCGGGCATTTGCCTGCCGCCCCCGAACAACTATACAGCCCGAAGCTGCACATTACGGCCCGGCGCGGCCTCCACAGGACGATGCCTGACATTGCCCATACGTTTCACAGCGCGTTTTTTGGCACCCGAATGTGTTGCCAGCCATTCAGACCAGTCGGGCCACCAGCTTCCCGGCTGTTCTTTTGCCTGCTCAAGCCAATCCTGCGGATCAGCACTTTTATTGGGCGGCAACTCTGTCGTCCAGTATGAACGCTTTTTTCGGGAGGGCGGATTGACGACTCCCGCGATGTGCCCTGATGCTCCAAGGACAAAGCGCTGAACGTTCGGCAACCATTTGCTGCTGGCATAGGCCGACTTCCACGGCACAATGTGATCTTCTCGCGACCCGTACAAATAAACGGGCATTTCCAATTTACCCAGATCAAGCGGGGTGCCGTCGACCGTGACCTTTCCTGCCTGAACCAGGCTATTTTCCAGATAGGTATGCCGCAAATACCAGGCAAAGAAAGGCCCCGGCAAATTGGTGCCGTCGGCATTCCAGTACAGCAAATCGAAAGCCGGCGGGGATTGCCCCTTCAGGTAATTGTTCACGACATAGTTCCATACCAGTTCATTGGGGCGCAGAAACGAGAACGTGGTGGCCAGCTCGCGTGCTGACATTAAACCGCCCTGCGCAAGTTGCAACTCACGGTAGGCCACATGCGCGTCGTCAACGAAAATATCCAGGATCCCGGTTTCGGAAAAATCAAGAAAGGTTGTAAGCAGGCTCAAGCTGTTGATCGGGTCTTCGCCGCGCGCCCGGGAAACAGCCAGGGCGCTGGCCAATAATGTGCCGCCCACACAAAAGCCCAAGGCATTGATTTTTTCTTCCCCGGAGATATCGCGCACGACATCAATGGCCTGTAGCACGCCATGCTGTAGGTAGTCGGCCCAGGTGGCCTTATCGATACCATCGGTATCTGTCGGCTGGGGATTGCGCCATGAAATCATGAACACCGTGAACCCTTGCTCAACCGCATAGCCCACAAAGGAGTTATCGGGCTGAAGATCAAGAATATAGTATTTGTTGATGCAGGGCGGCACCATGAGCAACGGTGTTTTATAAACCTGGGGCGTTTGCGGCGTGTACTGAATCAACTGGAACAAGGTGTTTTCATATACAACCTGACCAGGTGTTATCGCCAGGTTCACACCCACTTCGAAACTGTTTTCATCCGTTTGCGACATGCGCCCTTTTTGCATGTCCTCGAGAAAATTCGTCATCCCCTGGAGCAATGACATCCCCTTGGTTTCAAGCAAAGTTTGCTGCACGTCGGGATTTGTTGCCAGATAATTCGATGGCGCGATGGCATCAAGCCATTGCATGGCTGAAAACTTTGCGCGCTCACATTGCTCTTCGGGCAAATCGGCTGCCTCAATCATTTTCTGCAACGTTCGCGATGCAAGCAAATGCGCATGCGCCAGAAAAAGATAACTAGGGTGCGCCTGCCAGGCGGAACTGCTGAACCGGCGATCTTTGGGTGCAGACAGAGAACCTGATTGAGCCTGTGCCAACAAATCTTGCCAATTAGCCATGAACTCGGCCTGGATATGGGCCAGATTATCGGGAAAACAAGGTGAATTCATTACAACGACCTGCCTGCATTTTGTGATGTGCCAGTTTCATAAGGATAGTGACCGCCATTGATAAAACTGTCAATTCGGGTTAGTCGGTAGCACCGCTCAGCCAGGCCACAGTCGCCATTCGGCCGGTATGCGGCGCGCGTCGATAGGAGTAAAAAAGTGCCGACTCGCGATATGAGCAGTGTCCACAGAGTTCAATATTATCCACGCCCGCAGCCGATAGACGATGACGCGCCAGCCCCGGCAAATCGGCCAGCCATTTGTTCCAGCTAACGTGGCGCCCGGCCTTTTGCCCGACAAAATATACCGCCGTCGAAGCTTCTTCCTCGACAAATGCCGCGCGCACCTCAGGCCCGACTTCGAAAGCGGCTTGCGATATACCCGGGCCAATCCAGGCTCTTAGCGGGCTTGACGCACCCTGGTTTCTGCGCATCACGGCAACCGTATTTTCCAATACGCCGGCCGCCAGGCCCCGCCAGCCAGCATGCGCAACGCCAAGCACAGACCCCGCTTCGTCAGACAGCACAACAGGCAGGCAATCGGCCGTCAGTATGGCAAGAACGCGATGCATGCGGGTCGTGACGGCAGCGTCGGCACGCGCCATCGGTTGAGTGCCCTGGCCCGTGCGATCGTCGTTGAACTCGGCCACATCAACCCCATGTACCTGTTCAAGCCAACAAGGGGCTTCAGGCAGCAAGGCTGTTAAACGCGCCCGGTTGGCGGCGACATGATCGGCGTTATCGTCGACATGTGTTCCCAGGTTCAAGCTATTGTAGGGAGATACACTCACGCCACCTTGGCGGGTTGAGCAAAAATAATGAACGCCGGGCCAGGCAGTACCGGTAATGCATGACAGGTTTTGTTCTTCGTTCATTTACCTTATCTGCCTCGCTTTGTGTCGTGCATTGCTGCCTATTACGTGTCCCAGACCAGTTGTTCCATCACGGCCCGAAAATCAGGCGGCAACGGCGCTTCAAATGTTACCGGCGTATTGGAGGCGGGATCAACGAAGCTCAAGGAATGTGCATGCAGCATTTGCCGTTGCGCGCCCGCAATACATTTCCCACCATACAGGACGTCTGCGACAAGAGGATGACCAATACTTGCCATGTGAACCCGAATCTGATGCGTGCGACCGGTTTCCAATTCACATTGCACATGCGACACAGGATGGCCGTCGGCATCCTGGCCGCACGCCAAAGGTACATAATGCGTAATGGCTTCTTTGGGCGCAACCGGCCGTTCGACACTCACGCGCACCGGCACGTTCGGGTCACGACCGATTGATCGGTCGACCTTGCCGGGACGGGTGATGGCGCCATGAGCCAGCGCCGCATAGACACGTTTGACGGTTCTGGCCTGCAAAAGACGCACAAGATGGGTTTGGGTGGTTTCGTTGCGCGCAACGACCAGCAAACCGGAAGTGTCTTTATCAAGACGGTGAACGATACCTGCACGTGCCACCGAACCCAGTTCGGGAAAACGGAAAAGCAAGCCATTCAGAAGTGTCCCGCTCCAATTGCCCGCCCCGGGATGGGTAACCAGGCCCGCCGGCTTGTTTACAACGACCCAATCAGGCGATTGCGCGACAACATCGAAATCGACATCTTCCGGCGTAAATGCCTGCTGCTCGGGCGCGGGTTGTACATGAACTTCAATGACATCGCCCGGCCCCACTTTCTGCCGTACTTTAGCCGGAGTACCATTGACCCAAACCTGACCAGCCTCGATCCAGCTTTGCAGCCGGCTGCGCGAGTGTTCTGGAATATGTAGTGCCAACACCTTGTCCAGCCTGTCGGAGCCTGCCGTAATGGGCAGCCGGAAAGTCAAAACCTCGGGGGCGGAATCAACGCATTGCATAATCTTTAGTAATATCTGTGTCAGGCATATCGACAAATCATATAATCTGCGTGCAATGCTAACACCAAGGATGCTTTTGTGACTCGCTCTACTCTGATGTTTTATTCACCCCTGGGAATGTCCCGCCTGTTTCGGCTGGCCGCGCTATTCGCGTTTTCCATTCTACTTGCGGCTTGCGGTTCGCTTAGCAAGCCCGAAGGCGACCCCACCGCCGGCTGGAGTGCCGAGCGGCTTTATCGCGAAGCCCGCATTGAAATCAGCGACGCAAACTGGACCGACGCGCGAACACACCTTGAATCGCTGGAAGCGCGCTACCCGTTTGGCGGCTACGCCCAGCAGGCGTTGATCGACCTTGCGTACGTCAACTGGAAAGACGACGAACCCGAACAGGCATTGGCGGCAATCGACCGCTTTCAACAGCAGTACCCTAACCATCCGGGTACCGACTACATGCTGTATCTTAAAGGGCTGATCACCTTCACGCCGCCCAGCGCGATTTTCTCTTCTGTGACGCAGCAAGATCCCAGTGAGCGCGATCCAAAGGGCCTGCGCGAGTCGTATGAGGCCTTTACCGAGCTGATTCGCCGCTATCCCGACAGCCGGTACACCCCCGATGCGGAAAAGCGCGTGACGTGGCTGGTAAACACGCTGGCTGAAAACGAAGTACACGTTGCCGAATTCTATTATGAACGCGGTGCCTACCTGGCTGCCATCAATCGTGCGCAAACGGTCATTACCGACTTCAAAGGCGTGCCTATCTCCGAGAAGGCGCTGTACATTATGTACATGGCCTACGGCAAGCTGAAAATGCCCGAGCTGCGCGATGACGCAAAACGCGTGTTAGACACCAACTTCCCAAACAGCAAGTACTACGAGCAGGGCATGGACGCCCAGCAAGGCGGCTGGTGGAACCCGATATACTGGTTCTAGTGTCTCAAACCTCGGCACAATGCCGTTTTGCCATGAACACGAGAACCTGTTCAGGATCGCGTGTTCTGGCAAACGGCGGCAGACCGCGCCACAACAACTTTCCATAAGGCTTATCCACCAGCCTGCGGTCGGCCACCATGAGTACACCCCAGTCGGATTCTGAGCGTATCAAGCGCCCGGCCCCTTGTTTCAGGGCAACGGCAGCCTCCGGCAACTGATATTCCATGAACGGATTACCACCCTCTTCGCGGCATGCGTTAAGCCTTGCCTCGAGAACCGGGTCATCGGGTGGCGCAAACGGCAGTTTGTCGATGGCAACCAGCGTCAGCGCGTCACCCGGCACGTCGATACCTTCCCAAAAGCTGGCGCTACCAACCAACACGGCATTTCTGGAAGCCTGAAAGCGCTCGAGCAGACCGCGCCGCGAGCCCACGCCCTGCTGCATCAACAAACGATCGATTCCCCGGTCTTCGAAAGCCTCTTTCAACAGGTCGGTAACCCGGTCAACCGCCCTGAGGGTTGTACACAAAACCAGCACGCCCCCTGAGGAAGCCTCAATCAGCGGAACCAATTGCTTAACAAACTGTTCGGTAAATGCAGGGGTATTGGGAAACGGCAAATTGGATGGTACGAACAACATCCCCTGCGTTGCATAATCGAAGGGAGACTCCCAGCGTTCGGTGGTGGCGTGGTACAGGCCCAACTGGCGCTGAAAATAAGAAAAATCGCCGTTAACCGACAAGGTGGCAGAGGTAAAAACCCACGACTGATCGGGTCGGCGAAAGCGCGAGAACAATTGCGCGACCGACAGCGGGGCACTATGCAAGCGAAAATGCTGAGGGCTGGTTTCAACCCAGCGCACCAGCGGTGTCGTCGGGTGCTCTTGCGCAGCCTGCACGCTATTAGCGGCCTGTGCCCATTGAAACACGCGTGCTGCCAGTTCAGTGCAAGTGCGATGCAGGGCCTGCAGATCGGGATGCTTTTCGGACACAACGGCCAGGCGTTCATTACAGGCCGAGACAATTTCGTGCAACTGAATCAAGCCTTCTTGTACTGTCTGGACAGACGGCATGGCCTCGTATGTAGCCCTTTTGGCCGGCAATTGATCTACCGGCTCCAGACGTAAACGCAACTCACGCGTTGCCTGCTGAATTTTCACGTGCCATTGGGGCCAATCTGTGGCCTCTCGTGCCTGAGCCAGGCCCACGGCCTCGACCTGCCGCGCCAACTCGAGCAACTGATTCGACGACACGCTGGTGCCCAGAAATCGCGTGGCAATATCGGGCAGCTGGTGTGCCTCATCAAACACGACCAATTGCACTTCCGGCAGCAAATCAGTAATGCCTTCGTCACGCAACGCCAAGTCGGCCATGAACAAAGCATGATTCACGACAATGACGTCGGCTTCCTGAGCCTGCCGTCGCGCCTTGTACACGAAGCACGACTTCAAGTGAGGACACGCCTGGCCCAGGCAGTTATCGCGTGTTGAAACCACCCTGTTCCAGATGTCGGCGTTATCGGGGACCTGCGTCAACTCAGCTTTATCGCCGCTTTGGCTCTGGCTTGCAAATACCTGTATGTGACGCAGTTGCGCAACCTCCTGGCGCGACTTCAACGCGCGATCATCGCCTTCAAGCCGTTCAAGATGATAATGACACACATAATTGCTGCGCCCCTTCAGCAGGGCAGCCGCCACCGGCAATGCCAGGGCCTCGCGCAGACGCGGCAAATCGCGTCGAAACAACTGGTCTTGAAGCGTGCGTGTGCCGGTAGACACCAACACTTTGGCACCGCTTAGAAATGCAGGTACCAGATAAGCCCAGGTTTTACCGGTACCTGTTCCCGCTTCGGCGATCAGTACGGACCGATCATGGACCGCCTGTTCAATTGCCTGGGCCAGCGCCAGTTGAGCCTGGCGTGGACGATAACCAGGTACCGAGCGGGCAAGCGGCCCGTCATCGGCGAAAGTTGTAGCAAGGGCATCGTCCAACATCCGTTAATCCTATTCTGTCATGTCAAGACATCATCATAACTGGCGAAGAAGACTCGACTGCGCTCAATGTGGCAAAATGCCCCGCTTGAAGTTAATAAAGCCTTACCCGAAAAATGTCGACAATTGCTGAAAACAAAACATCTTCCAGTCAAGCGAATCTGAACGCCGGCCCTGATTTCATTATTGCGTTATTGGCCCAGGAGCTGAGTGTGCGACCTGCGCAAGTGCGTACCGCCGTTGAACTCATGGACGGCGGCGCCACAGTTCCCTTTATTGCACGTTATCGAAAAGAAGCCACAGGCGGGCTGGACGATGGGCAATTGCGACAACTGGAAGTTCGCTTGCTGTACGTACGCGAACTCGAGGATCGCCGCCATACAGTTCTGGAATCGATTGAGCAACAAGGCAAACTAACAGACGCATTGAGGCAAGACCTGCTTGCCGCCACCACAAAACAGCGGCTGGAGGACTTGTATGCGCCCTACAAGCCCAAGCGCCGGACTCGTGCACAAATTGCCATTGAGGCCGGTCTGGAACCCCTGGCCGACACGATCCTGAACAACGTCAATAGCGACCCGAATGCGTTGGCCAGCACCTATTTAAATGCTGAAGCCAATATTAATGACGAAAAGTCCGCCCTGGATGGTGCGCGAGATATTCTGGCCGAGCGCTTTGCCGAGAATGCCGACCTGCTGGCGCATATGCGTTCCTACATCGAATCGAACGGCATGCTCTATGCCAAGGTTGTTGAGGGCAAAGAGCAGGAAGGCGCGAATTTCCGGGATTGGTTCAACTTCCATGAAGCGCTTAACAGCCTGCCTTCACACCGCATTCTGGCTTTATTGCGTGGACGCCAGCAAGGCGTACTCGACCTGCGTATCGGCCTGGGACCCGAGCTGGACGAGCAGACACCTCACCCCTGCATTACGCGGATCGCCGAATTTCTGCACCTGGGCGCCCGTTTCGACAGCCAGGCACTCGCGCGGGCCAAATGGCTGGGAGAAGTATGCCGCTGGTCCTGGCGCGTTAAATTGCTGACCACGTTTGAAACCGAATTCATCGGCGTTTTGCGTGAACGCGCCGAACACGAAGCAATCCGGGTTTTCGCCAACAACCTGAAAGACCTGCTGCTGGCGGCACCTGCAGGCCCCAAAGCCGTCATCGGCCTGGACCCGGGCATCCGCACAGGCGTAAAAGTCGCAGTCATCGATGCAACAGGCAAACTGCTGGATACCGCCACGATTTATCCCTTTGAGCCCAGGCGCGATCGCAAAGGTGCCTTGAGTACCCTGACATCGCTGGTACAGCGCCATCGCGTTGCGCTGATCGCCATCGGTAACGGAACCGCCTCGCGCGAAACAGAACAATTGGCAGCCGAACTGCACGACCTCCTGCCAGAACCGCATCCAACCCGCGTCATTGTCTCCGAGGCCGGTGCCTCGGTTTATTCCGCATCGGAACTGGCAGCGCTCGAGTTTCCTGATCTGGATGTCAGTTTGCGTGGCGCCGTGTCCATCGCACGACGCGTACAAGACCCCTTGGC
>TARA_R100000501_G_scaffold13654_2_pt1 | contig 11285 bp, 12 predicted proteins | sample TARA_R100000501 | Tara Oceans TARA_R100000501 (sample SAMEA2620120) | marine metagenome | biome: marine biome (ENVO:00000447); feature: mesopelagic zone (ENVO:00000213) & marine oxygen minimum zone (ENVO:01000065); material: "saline water (ENVO:00002010), including plankton... | reverse complement strand
TCAGGTCGCCCAGCTCCGCCGCCCCCTCCCGCCGGTCGCGTGTAATGCCCGGCGTATCATCGACGATAGCGATGCGCTTGCCGACCAGCCGGTTGAAAAGCGTCGACTTGCCGACGTTCGGCCGCCCGATGATGACGACCTTTGGAAGGCGTGCCACGAGGCTTCTAACGCCAGGCGCTAAGGCGCCCGTCCTCGGACAGGAGGTAAAGCGTTCCACCGGCGACGACAGGCGGCAGATAGAAGGTTTTGCCGGCCTCGATCACCGTTTGCACGCTCCCGTCATACGGCGAGGCGGCAATCAGATCACCTTCCGACGAGGTTACCCACAGGCGGTCGCCAGCCAGGATCGGACCGCGATAGGAAATCGGGTTCTTCCGCTTTTCCATGTTGCGATATGCCGGCAGTTGCGACACCCACCGCAGGCGCCCATCGGCACGCGATACCGCGACCAATTCCCCCTTCAGGGTAACGGCAAACAACCACTCGCCAGCGACGACAGGACTTGTGACACCCGCAAGCGACTGCTCCCAGACGCGCTCACCCGTATTGAGGTCGACGGCGACCATCCGGCCACCATGGCCGATCGCGAAAACCCAGCCATCCTGGATGACAGGTGGCGCGTCGATGTCGCTGAGCGCAGCAAGTGAAGTGGACCGTCCCGTTCGTGCGAGAGCGTCCTGCCACACGGTGCGGCCATTCTCGATGCGCACGGCGGTAAGTTCGCCCGACGAAAAACCAATAATGGCGGTCCCCTGCGCCACAGCAGGCGACGCGGCCCCCAGAAGGCCCGCTGGCTCGATCGTCCCGATGACTTCCCATTCCCGCTCCCCGTCCACGGGGTTGAGCGCGATGAGCTGGTTGTCCTGCGTCATGACGAGGAGACGGCTCTCCGCGATGGTAGGGGAACCGCGAAGCGGGATGCCGAGGTCCTTCCGCCAGATTTCCCGGCCCGTGCCCGCATCGAAAGCAGCCACGATGCCATAGCCGGATGTTGCGTAAACACGCCCGGCAAACGTGCTGACGCCACCGCCAAAGGCGGCGCGTTCCTTCTCGCCCTCCTTGGTAAGCGTTGCGGACCAAATCTGCGCGCCATTATTGGTGTCGAAGGCACGGATTTCCGACTTCGTATCGATCGTATAGATCCGCTCCCCATCAATGACGGGGGTGGCGACCAGATAGGCTGCCCCGTCGGACCCGGTGCCGATTTGTGACGACCAGGCTTGTGACGGGCTGTCGGCAAGGGCGAGATGCCCGGTCGCCTTCGTGGCGCTGCCACCCGGTTGGCCCCAATCATTGTTACGGGCCGCCGGCGGCAGAGTGATTTGCGTCGATGCGAGCGCAGGATCCGCCTCAATCGCGGCTTCACCCGGCAGAACGGACAGGCGATTGCCGATCGTCGGCGTCCGGTCCTCGTCATCACCACCGAATATTCCGCAAGCCCCAAGGGACAGAAGAAGCGGAAAGATAATCAGACGCCGCATCATTCGGCGGGCTCCTGTTGCTGAGTGGGTGTGACGGCATCACCGTCCGCTATTGGCTCGTCGGGCGCGGCTTCGCTTTCAAGGGTGGCACCGCCATCCGACCCGCCCAGCATCGCCGCCAATTGGCTCATGCGGCCGCGAAGAGACGGCGGGATCGTTTCCGATGCAGCCATCGCGACATACAGATCGCGCGCCTTCGCAGTATCCCCCGCCTTCAAATGTGCCGCCGCGAGGAGTTCGCCGGCAACGCCGAACCAGGCGCTGTCTTCGGTCGCCAGCGGCGCAAGATCCGCCATCAGGGTTTCCGGTTCGACAGTATCAAAGCTGAGGCGCGCCGCCTGTACCGTCGCCAGGTCGCGAAGGGGCTGCTCGACGGAAACATCGGCGGCGACCGCGCGATAATTTTCCACCGCGCCCTCTATCTCGCCATCTTCTGCCAAAAGGCCGGCCTCGACAAGCCGCGCGAGGGATGAATATCCGTTAATATCTGACGCAGCGAAGCGCTCGATTTCCGATCGCGCCTCTGGATCGCCCAGATCAAGCCCGCGAATGGCCTGGTCGAAGGCTTCGGCATTTCTGCCGCGCTCCGCCGCCTGCTCCTGCTGCCACCACAGCACGCCGGCCAGCGCGATCAATACCGCACCGATCGCAATCAGCAGCCACCGTCCATATCTTTGCCAGAAGGATGACATGCGATCCTGGCGATAGGCATCGTCCACCTCTCGCAGAAATGCGTCGGACTCCGGGTTTCCTTTGGAATCAGGAAGGACTGGCGCTTTTGCCAAGAGTGGGCTCCAACAGGTCGGGAATGTAGGATCGCGTCATAGCGCGACATGAAGGAATGGGAAAGCGGCGTTGCTGTACCCTACGCGAGCCCGTCAGCTCTTCCCTTGCTTGACGCCATAAAGCTGCGCGTCTGTCGGAAAGCTGCGGTCCCGAACGTCGCTAGCGTAGGATTCCGCCGCCTTTGAAATTCGGCCTGCAAGGTCATCGAAGCGCTTCACGAAGCGCGGCGTTCTCTCGAACAGACCCAGCATATCCTCTGCGACCAGAACCTGTCCGTCGCACGCGGCGGAGGCGCCGATGCCGATGGTCGGGATTGCTACCGTCTCGGTTATTTCGCGTGCGATGCCCTCCATCACACCCTCTATGACCAGTGCGAAGGCACCCGCATCGACTGTTGCCTTGGCGTCCGCGACGATCTTTGCACGCTCGCTGTCGTCGCGCCCCCGCGCGCGATAGCCGCCAAGCGCGTTGACCGCCTGCGGCGTCAGTCCGACATGCGCCATCACGGGAATGCCGCGCGCGCTGAGGAAGGAGATCGTCTCCGCCATCACTTCGCCACCCTCCAGCTTGACGGCCGCGCAGCCTGTTTCCTTCATGATGCGCGCGGCGCTCTCAAACGCCTGCTGCGGCCCCGCCTCGTAACTGCCAAAGGGCATGTCGACGACAACCACGGATTTATAGGAACCGCGCGTGACCGCCGCGCCGTGCGCGCACATCATGTCCAGGCTGACCGGAACGGTGGAATCCAGCCCATAAATGACCTGCCCCAGCGAATCGCCCACCAGCAGAATATCGCAATGGGCATCCAGCAATTGCGCCATGCGGGCCGTATAGGCCGTCAGCATGACGATAGGCTGTTCGGTGCGGCCATCCGCCTTGCGGCCCTGAATGGCGGGGATGGTCAGGCGTCGCACCGGCTCCGGCACGGGATGCGAGCGGGACGTCGATGTGTTCAGCGTGAAAGTAGTGGACATGGCACCACCCCTTAACGGGAAAACTGCAAAAGGGCGAGACCGGCGGCCAGGATGCAGGCAGCAAGGATGCGCCGACGGCCCATTTGCTCCTTAAGGAACCAGGAACCGAAAATCGCTGCAAAGACGACCGCAGTTTCCCGCAGCGCCGATACCCGCGCGGTTTCAACGAGCGTGAACGCATAAAGCGCGGCCCCGTAGCTGAGGATCGACAGGAATGCGCCGGCCACGCCATAGCGCCATTTCTGGCGGACGATGGGCAGATACAGGCGCCTGCGCCGCCACAGCGCCAAGGTGGTGACGCCGATACAATCAAGCAGGAACAGCCACGCGATGAAGGTAAATGGCGATGGCGCAACACGCACACCGCGGGCGTCGGTGACATTATAGGCCGCGATAAAGGCGGCGGTCAGCACGGCAAACCCCAGCGCCTTTGCATCTGGATGCGCGAGGAGCCGGGTTCCCGCCTTCGGCAATGCGAACCAGAATACCGCTGCGGTAGAAATGAGAAGGCCGGCCATTGCCAGGGGAGACAATGCCTCCCCCAGAACAGCCCAGGCCAGCAGCCCGGTCAACAGCGGCGCCGCTCCGCGCATGACGGGAAATACAAGCGACAGATCGCCATGCTTCAACGCACCGATCAGTGCCAGCTGGTAAATGAAGTGCACCGGTACCGCGAACAGCAGGGCGTACCACGTCGCCATATCAGGCGGCGGCAAAAGGAAAATTGCCGGCAGAACCAGAATCGCCGCGCTCAGCTGCAGGATCGAGCGCGCCATCAGAATGTCGCTGCCCGCCTTTACGCTGAGGTTCGCCGCCGCAAGCGTGACTGCGGAAAACAGGCCCAGCAGGACGGCGAGCAGAGCAACGCTCATGCCCGCCCCCGGAGTGGATCGTTGCTCACCGCGCGATCACAAAAGCCCGGCGGCCTGCCACTCCGTCTCGTCAAAGCCGACCAGCACGACGTCTCCATGCTCGACGACGGGCCGTTTTATCAGTGATGGATTGTCCGCCATCAGCGCCGCCGCGGCCTTGTCGTCCTCTGCAGCGCGCTTGGCATCGTCGTCCAGCTTGCGCCAGGTCGTGCCGCGACGATTGAGGAGGCGGTCCATCCCTTGCGTCTCCGCCCAGCCCAGGATCCGATCGACCTCTATGCCCGCCTTTTTATAATCGTGAAATTCATAGGCAGTGCCAGCCGCGTCCAGCGCCTTGCGCGCCTTCCTGACTGTATCGCACGAAGCGATGCCATAGATTTCGATCTTAGTCATTGTAATTCCTATTAGCTTCGTCTGCGGCATTCGGACATGCGCTGCAATCGCACATGCAAAAAACCATGTCCGGTTTTTGAGGCACCTTAGCAAAAACCGGACATTCCGCTAACGACCCAATCGCAGACCTTCAGCCTAACAGTTGCGCTCTACTAGTTCGGACCAGAATGGGATGCGGCGCGCCGGGCCAACGCGATAGGTGTCGCCAAACTCGTTAGCGAAATACTCGCTGAGGTTCGCCCCGTAGTAGATCACATCCGCCTGCATCACCGAGAACACGGGGTTCCCGGCCTTGTGGGGTGTTTCCGGAATGTAGCGGTGAGAGATTAATGGAATGAGGCGAGGCGCGGCGGCTACAATCGCTGTTAGCACCTCGGCGCGTTCTTCATGAGATGCAGGCCTTTCTCCCCATTCCGGCCACCAAAGATCGTTATGTTCCAAATCGAACAGCAGTCCGTCGAGCGGGTGACTCAGGGCGCGTCGGATGCCAGCGTCATCGTTGCGCCAGTCCCATCCATTCGCTGGCCGCCGGTCGATCAGCAGTTCTACCAGGTCCGGTGGGAAGCGCAGCTCATAGCGTTCTTGTGCCGCCTCAAGCTCGCCTGACGTGTAGCCGTGGGTCCAACTCTCGCGCATTTACGGAGTATGCCACAGTGCGATGTCCGCTAACCACCCCATAATCGGCATTCGCAGGTTCATCGTAGTTCGCCTAAAGCGGCTGTTCAGCGTGCTTTTCCGTGTACAAGCGTTACGGATCGCTCGTAATTCGGAATACCGTACAGGACGGTCACTGTTCGCCTCCGATCGGTACGAACGACGGTTGCCGCCTATTCGTATCGTCGAGGAATTTCGGCCGATTTTCCGAACCCGGTCACAGAATCAGGCCGTCGGCACGGTCCCGCCGTCAATCAGATATTCGGTGCCGGTGATGCTGCCCGCACGGTCGGACGCCAGGAAGGCGATCAGACTTGCCACTTCGTCGGGCATTGACGGGCGACCGATCGGTATCCCGCCAAGCGATTCCATGATCATCCTTTTTCCCAGCTCGACATCCCCGCCATGTTCCGCTGCCAGCCGGGTCGCAAGGTCAACGGACGCCTCCGTCTCGATCCAGCCGGGGGATACCCGCACCACACGGACACCTTTCGGCGAGACCTGCTTTGAAAGGCTCTTGCTGTACGTCGATAGGGCCGCCTTGGCTGCCGCGTAGGCCGTCGTTGCATCCGGCAGAGGCAATTGACGCTGAATCGAGGTCACGTGGATTATGACGCCCCTACCCCGCGCCACCATCGCTGGCACCAGTGCGCGGTCGAGGCGCACCGCAGGCATCAGGTTCAGATCGAGTTCCTGGCGCCATATTTCGTCGCTCAAGCTTTCGAATCCACCGGCCGGGGCGGAAGAGCCGCCCAACATGTGAACAATGATGTCGACGCCTCCCAACCGTTCCTCAACGGCGGTCGCCAAGGCCGCGCAGCCATCGCTGCTTGTCAGGTCGGCAGCGACGAATACTGACTCGGACAAACCGGCTGGTCTGGTACGCGCGGCGGTCAGGACGTCCGCGCCGAGTTCACGAAAAAGGGCGACTGTCGCCGCACCAGCGCCACGGGTACCGGACGTGATCAACGCTCTCTTCCCCTGCAGGCTGAGAAACGGAGCGATGCTGTTGTCGAGGTTCCCACGCTCCACGTCGACAGTCATGGCAGGACCTCCAACTCAGCGATCTTTTCGCCAGCCAGAACGAAAAAATATCGCAGGTCGACCGGGCTTCCGGGGAAATTGCCGACCAGATGGCTCGTGACGACGGTCTTGTCGCCCTGAAGTGCCACCGAGACAGGCTCTACGCTGTAGTCGTATTTTTTTGAGGATTCCGACTTCCACTGCTGGATCGCATCGCGCCCGGTGTAGACATTGCCCTCGTCGCGCACCACCGCATCGGCGGTGAAGCATTCGGAAACAGCATCGGCAGCCAGCTTATTGTCGGCGGTGAAATAATCGGCGATTGCCTTGGGGAGTTCGACAGCCATCTTTCTTCTCCATGATCAGGTGCGATCGGCTTTACGGATCGTTGGCAAGGCTCCGTCCTCGCCTGATTGTCTAGGTAAGGATGGACGGCACCTTCGATAATCAGGATAAAGCGCCATGAGGCATTTCGAAAATGAGAATAATGGCAGGCCGTAGCCTGATCGAGTTCGACGCTGTGCTGGCCATTGCCCGCCGCACCTCTTTCCGGGAGGCCGCACTGGACCTCGGCATGTCCACGACGGCGCTCAGCAACACCATCGGCAAGTTGGAGCGGAAGCTGGGCGTTCGCTTGTTCAACCGTACGACCCGAAGCGTTTCGCTGACGGATGCTGGCCAGAAATTCGTCGATCAGATCGGCCCGCCGCTGCAGGACATTCACGATGCGATGGAGGCCGTGCGATCACAGCAGGAAACACCAACGGGAACGCTTCGCATAAACAGCTATGCGACTGCGGCGCGCGAAATCCTCTCCCCGCTTCTCTTGCGGTTCGTTCGACGCTACCCGGAGGTGCAGATCGACCTCGTCACCGAGGGCAGGCTGGTCGACATCGTCGCTGACGGGTTCGATATGGGCATCCGGAATCTGGATGACGTTCCCAGCGACATGATCGCAATCCCCTTGGGTCGACCTCGCCGCTATGCGGCCGTCGCTTCACCCACATATTTCGAGGAGCATGATAGGCCGCGTGTTCCTCCCGACCTCAGGGGGCATTCCTGCATTCGCGTCAGGCTGCCCAATGGAGCGCTCTATCGATGGCATTTCGAGAAGGAGGGGCAGCCCTTTCAGGTTGATGTCGACGGCCCCATCACGCTGGATGAGGCCAGCCTTGCAAGGATCGCTGCACTGGAAGGGGTCGGCATCGGCTTCTTCATGGAGTCCGACGTGCGCGAAGACATTGCAAAGGGCCGCCTGGTGCGCGTCCTGGACGACTGGACGCCGCCACTTTCCCCCTTATGCCTCTATTATCCCAGTCGCAGAAACCCATCGGCGGCATTCAGGGCCTTTATCGACCTTGCCCGCGATATCGCTGATCGGGGATAGCGGCAGCATTGATGCGCTGGCGCTATTCCCAATACGCGCTTGCCTTATCCCCTCATTCCCACTCGATCGTGCCGGGGGGCTTTGATGTATAGTCATAGACGACGCGGTTGATGCCGCGCACCTCGTTGACGATGCGCGTGGCGACGTTCGACAGAAATTCCGACGGGAAGGGATAGACGTCGGCGGTCATGCCGTCGGTACTGGTCACCGCGCGAAGGCCGCAGACTCGGTCATAGGTGCGGCTGTCGCCCATGACGCCGACTGTCCGGACAGGAAGCAGAACCGCAAAGGCCTGCCAGATGGCGTCGTAAAGGCCGGCCTTCCTGATTTCCTCGAGATAGATGGCATCGGCCTTTCGCAGGATGTCACATGCCTCCTTCGTCACCTCGCCGGGAATGCGAATGGCGAGGCCCGGTCCGGGAAACGGATGGCGGCCGACGAACTGTTCCGGCAGACCGAGCTCGCGGCCCAGCTCCCTCACCTCGTCCTTGAACAATTCCCGCAGCGGCTCCACCAGCGCCATCTTCATGCGTTCGGGCAGGCCGCCGACATTGTGGTGCGACTTGATCGTCACGCTGGGGCCGCCGGTGAAGCTGACGCTTTCGATCACGTCGGGGTAGAGCGTCCCCTGCGCCAGGAAATCCGCCCCGCCGACTTTCGTCGCCTCTTCATCGAAGACGTCGATGAAGGTCTTACCGATGAATTTGCGCTTCTTTTCGGGATCATCGACACCAGCAAGACCGGAAAGGAAGCGCTCCTCCGCGCGGACATGCACCAGTGGCATGTCGTAATGGCCGCGGAACAGGCTGACCACCTGTTCGGCTTCGCCCTGCCGCAGCAGCCCATGATCGACGAAGACGCAGGTCAGCTGGTCGCCGATGGCTTCGTGGATCAGGACAGCCGCGACGGAGGAATCGACACCGCCCGACAGGCCGCAGATAACGCGCTTGTCGCCTACCTGCTCGCGAATTTCCGCGATCTTCTGCGCGCGGAATTCCGCCATGGTCCAGTCCTCGGCAATGCCGCAGACATGGCGCGCGAAGTTCGCGATCAGTTTTGCGCCGTCGGGCGTGTGCACGACCTCCGGATGGAATTGCGTGCCATAGAATTTGCGCTTCTCGTCGGCGATGACGGCAAAGGGCGCGCCATCGGAAATGGCAACGATCTCGAATCCCGGCGCGAATTGCGTGACCTTGTCACCATGGCTCATCCACACCTGGTGACGTTCGCCAACCTCCCACAACCCATCGAACAGGGCGCAGTCCTGTGTCACGGTCAGGAAGGCGCGACCGAATTCGCCGCTGTCGCCAGATTCTACCCGACCGCCCAGCTGGTGCGACATCACCTGCTGGCCATAGCAGATGCCCAGAATTGGAATGTCCGCATCGAACAGCATTTGCGGCGCGCGCGGGCTGCCCTCCTCTGGCACGCCGGAAGGCGACCCGGATAGGATGATGCCACGCGGCTTCAGCCGGTGAAACGCTTCCTCCGCCTTCGTGAAAGGCGCGATTTCAGAATAGACGCCGGCCTCCCGCACGCGGCGGGCGATCAGCTGGGTGACCTGGCTGCCGAAATCGACGACCAGAATGGTTTCCATAGGGGTGACGCTCATGCCGGGCGAGATATGCCCGGCAGCGCGCCGAGTCTAGCGGATGCCGCAGGTCAGCGGGCCGCAAGCTGCTCGGCAAAGCGGAAACCGGTCACGGAACCATCCTCGGCAAAGCAGGTAAAGCCGGGCGAATCGATCCGCCCCTCGCGCCGATTGTCGATACGCACGGTACCGGTCACACGCATCTCGCCGCCATCATAGCCAACCTCGTCGATGCGGCTGAGGCGCGCGTCGGCACCATATCTGCCGCCAAGCGATTCAGCCTCTCGCGCGCAGGCGTCGATTGCCCTGCGTTCAGAGGGGAAGCGGCTGGCAAAACCGGGATCGGCGAATGCCCAGTCCGCCAGATCGGGGCCGTTCCGCGCATCATAGGGTTCGTTCGAAGCAGCCGGATAAGCATCGCCGGGATAGGCATCGTCCGGATAGGGCGCCGGCGGCAGCGGCCGCCCCTCTGGCATGTCGCGGTCCTTTTTACCGGCATTGACGATGCCGATCACCGCACCCAGCACAGCGGCGCCAATGATGGCATCGCCGACGTCGAAGCCGTCACCACCGCGCCCATGGCGGTGCCGGGATCGCGCATCGGCCCCGGTCGCGAGCGCTGCGGCGAACGCGGTGGTGATCAGGACGACGATCAAAAGCGCCCGCAGACCTGTGAACATGGCGGAACACCCCCTTATTGTTATCGCGCCGTAGAATGCAGGCATCCGGCTGTATGATTCATGAACCGTTCAGCGATGCAGCTGCCCGAGCCCCGCACGCCACATGTCCGGCAGCGGCACCGGACGCCTGGTTGTTCGGTCGACATAAACGTGCACGAAGAAACCTTCGGCGGCGGCGGCATCGCTGTCGGCGGCAAAGATCCCAACCTCGTACCGGACGCTTGAGGTGCCAAGCCGCGCGACGCGGATGCCGGCCTCTATCTGTTGCGGAAAGGCGAGCGACGCGGCGTATCGGCAGCCGGTTTCGACGACCAGCCCGACCATTTCCCCTTTTCCAATGTCGAGAAGCCCCGTTTCGATCAGCCAGGCGTTTACGGCCGTATCGAACCAGCTGTAATAGACGACATTATTGACGTGCCCATAGACGTCATTATCGGACCAGCGCGTGGCGATTGGGCGGAACGCGGCATAGGCGCTGCGCGGCCTCAATGGTTCGCGGCTCACAACGCCGCCCGATAAAGTCGAAGGGCATCCGCACGCGTGATCTCCGCCGGATTGTTGACCAGCAGACGCTGCTGCTTCATCGCTTCGTCGGCCAACAGGTCCAGATGATCGACCGTCACCCCGACATCGGACAATCGCGGGCTGAGACCGGTGTCCGCCGCAATGGCACGCAATTCCTCGACGAAACCCTGCGCCCGCGCCTGCGTGCCGAGCGCACCCAGGCTGGGATCGACCTCTACCGCCAGTTCAGCATAAAGCTCGCGCGCGGCGCCCATATTATGAGTGAGGACATGCGGCAGCATCAGGGCGTTCGACAGTCCGTGCGGCACATGGAAATGGCCGCCAAGCGGATAGGCTAGCGCATGCACACCCGCGACCGGCGCATTGGAAAAGCACACCCCGGCCAGATGGGCACCGAGCAGCATTGCCGCCCGCGCGTCCCGATTGTCCGGCTGATCGCACACGGTGCGAATATTTGCCGCCAATATCCGCAGCGCTTCCCGGGCCAAGGCGTCAGACAGGGGGTTTTTCAGTCTTTTGGAGGTGAAGGCCTCAATCGCGTGAACCATCGCGTCGATACCCGTCGCCGCAGTAACATGGCGCGGCAGGCCCAGCGTCAGATCCGCGTCCAATATTGCCCAGTCCGCATATAGCGCAGGCGAGACGATCCCCTTTTTTTCTGCGCCGCCCACGGTCAGGATCGAAATCGGCGTCGCCTCGGACCCCGTGCCGGCCGTTGTCGGGACCAGGATCAGCGGCAAAGAACGCCCCTTGGCCTGGTCGACGCCGTAAATATCGTCGAGCGCATCACCCGACCCCAGCAAATAGGCCGCCGCCTTGGCAACATCCATCGGACTGCCGCCGCCAAAGCCGATCACGGCGGTGGCACCGATATCATTGCCAGCAGCAACCGCTGCTTCCACCGTACCGGCGCTTGGGT
>TARA_R100000501_G_C2631074_1_pt1 | contig 11647 bp, 10 predicted proteins | sample TARA_R100000501 | Tara Oceans TARA_R100000501 (sample SAMEA2620120) | marine metagenome | biome: marine biome (ENVO:00000447); feature: mesopelagic zone (ENVO:00000213) & marine oxygen minimum zone (ENVO:01000065); material: "saline water (ENVO:00002010), including plankton... | reverse complement strand
AAAGGACACTGCTATGCGTTATTCCATTGTCGCCCTGGCTGTTTTAGGCTTATTAACGGCCTGCGGACAACCGCAGCAAAACAATTCTGAACAAAATTCACAAACGGCGGTTGAGCAAACGGCGCAGTCAGAAACTGAGCGTCTGAATCAGTGGTTTGAAGAAAAGTACGAACAACAGCTTCAACAAAGCCCCATTCAAATGACCTTTCTGGGTCGCAAAGACCGCTACGGTGACATTGACGACTGAGAAAAAGCAGCTGCAGTGGCTGGAAAATAGCGTTGAAGAGCTGAAAGCGAACTTTGATTACGACAAGCTCAACCTCGAAGCTCAGACGTCGTACGACGTTTGGGTTTACCAATACGAACAAGCCAAGCGTAATGCCGAATTCCGTGGCATGGACTACGTATTTGACCAAATGCGTGGCGCACACACCTTCTTACCGCAGTTTTTAATCAACTTCCATCGTGTGGATGACGCGGAAGATATGGAAGCCTACATTTCTCGTATTAAGGGTGGTGCAACGGCCATTGAGCAATTATTGCAGCGCGCGAAAGAACAAGTAGAGAACGGCGTTCGTGCTCCGCGGTTTGCGTATGAGCAGGTTATTAAAGAGGCAAAAGGCCTGACTTCAGGTGCCCCTTTTGATGAAGAAGGTGACTCAAGCTTACTGGAAGATGCTAAAAACAAGCTCAGCACGCTTCAGGAAAATGACGCGATCTCCGCCGAGCAAGCCGATAAATACGAAAAAGAAGTGCGCAAAGCGTTATTGGAGCGTTTCCGCCCGAGTTACGAAGCGCTTATTAGCTTTCTTGAAAGCGATATTGAGAATACCGACGAAGTCGCCACCGGCGTGCATCGTCTGGAAAACGGCGAAGCTTACTATAACGCCCGTTTGGCCAACTACACGACGACTGACTTAACCGCTGATGAAATTCATGAGATAGGTCTGAGTGAAGTCGAGCGACTGACTAATGAGATGATCGCGATTAAAGAGAAAGTTGAATTTGATGGCGATTTGCAGGACTTCTTTGATTATATCCGCACCGACGAGCGCTTCTTCTATCCGAACAACGACGAAGGCGCTGAAATGTATCTGGAAGACTCGCGCGAATATCTGGCGTACATTAATGAAAAGCTGCCTGAATATTTTGGTATTTTGCCAAAAGCCGACTTGGTGGTGAAACGCGTTGAGCCTTTCCGTGAACAAGATGGTGCGGCCCAGCATTATTACCCTGGTTCGCCTGACGGTGAGCGTCCGGGCATTTACTATGCGCATTTGTCGGACATGAGCTCCATGCCGAAAAATGAAATGGAAGCCATTGCCTATCATGAAGGTAACCCGGGTCACCATATGCAAATTTCTATTGCTCAGGAACTGGAGTCGGTACCAGAATTCCGTACTCAGGCTGGCTTTACGGTTTACAGTGAAGGCTGGGGCTTATATTCAGAACAGTTAGCCAAGGAAATGGGGGCCTATGAAGACCCTTACTCTGACTTTGGTCGCTTAACCACCGAAATTTGGCGTGCCGTGCGCTTGGTTGTGGATACCGGCATGCACGCTAAAGGCTGGACTGAAGAGGAAGCGGTTAAGTACTTCCAGCAGCACACGCCGATTGCTGAAGGCGCTGTGCGTTCAGAAGTTCGTCGCTACCTGGTCATGCCGGGTCAGGCAACGGCCTACAAAATTGGCATGATCCGCATTCTGGAACTGCGTGAAGAAGCCAAAGAGGCCTTGGGCGATAAGTTTGATATCCGTGGCTTCCACGACACCGTTTTGGATGGTGGCGCATTGCCGCTGCATATTCTGGAGCGTCGTGTTGACCAATGGGTTGAAAAGCAGAAGAACGCCTAACTTACAATAAACCTAAATCAATGGCCTTTAACACAGCTCGGGTGCGGTCACGTACCCCGAGCTTGGCCATAAGTGACGACACTTGATTCTTAACGGTCCCGGTTGATTTAAACAAGCTTTCCGCTATTTCATTATTGCTGAGCCCCGCTGCTATTAACCGTAAAACGGCAATTTCTTTATCTGTCAGCGGCTCAACCAGAGTCTGTTCACTATCATTTTCAGGCGCTTTGCTTTCTTTTAAGCCTTGCACGATACGTTCAGTGATAGCGGGCTGAAGCCAGGTTTTACCATCGGCTAGCGCTTCAATAGCGCCAACCAACACCTCCAGCGACACATCTTTTAATAAGTAGCCTTCGGCGCCGGCTTGAATGGCTTTCATTATAGATTCGTGGTCATCAAAGGTTGTCAGCATTAAAACCGGTGTTTGGAAGCCTTTTTTTCGCAAAAGCTCGACGGCCTCAATACCATTCAAGTCAGGCATGCGAATATCCATGAGAATTACATCAGGTTCACTCTCTGTCGTTAGCCTAACCGCCTCTCTGCCAGAGCTAGCCTGCGCGACAACGGTAACATTGTCGGATAGTGACAAGAGCGAACTCAGACCTTCCCGAACTAATGTTTGGTCATCAACTAACAGAACGTTAATGTTCATACATCACCCTCAAGCGTTAGCTGAATGCTAAAGCCTCTGCCCTTTGTCTGCACGCTCAAATCAGCACCAATTTCATCGGCGCGCTCTTGCATACCGGTCAGTCCATTTCCGCCCTTAAAATGCTGAGTAGACCCATTATCTTCAATAAAAAGGCAGAGTTTATCTCCCTGGCGAGATAAAGAAATACTCTGACGATCACCATTGGAGTGCTTCAGGAAGTTTGTGACTGCTTCTTGCGATATTCTCAGAACAGCGTCAGCAATATCGATGGATTGAATACCAAGTTTTTTCTGGCAAACCACCTCAACTCGCTTGTCCGCCGAGTGATAAGAAAGAGACTGCAATGCGTTTTCAATGTCCAGCACGGCCGAATCACGTAAATCGGAAACCGCTTCACGAACATCGGAGAGCAATAACTTGGTAATGCTCTGACTCTTCTCCAAAGTGGGTTTTAGTTCATCATCTGCTTTTCGAGCTGCCACCTGTAGGTTAATTGAAAGCGCCGTTAAGTGATGACCTATTAAGTCGTGAATGTCGCGGGCTATGCGAGTCCGTTCATTCTGTTTGCTCGCTTCCTGAAGCAACATTTGTGTTGCGCGAAGTTCTCGATTGATAGCTTGCTCTCGCTCCAGTGCTTTTGTTTCTCTCAGCCGGGTGCCCATGGTCACAATGGAGAACAAATTAAATGCCCAAAACAGAATGGCGGATATCCAAGCATAACTGTCGCCCCAGCCAAACTGGTAAATCAACCACAATGGAACCGATAGCGGAATAGAGAGAAGAACAGAGTTTCGAATACTGGTGTAATAAGGCAGCTGTGCCATGCAAATCGTCATCAATATGGCGACAACACTATAGGGTATTAAGTAATACAAACTGAAAATAGTCACTAATTGAATAAAGACAAGACTAAGGCGTAGCCAAGGCTCGTTTTTGTAAGGCTGCTCCCGTGTGGCTATTGTGAAGCACACAATGAAGACCAAAAAAAGTACCGCGGAAATAATCCAGTACGAACTGAAGAAAGGCGTTTGCTCTCTTTGGCCCAGTAAGTAGAGACAAAACGAGGACAGCAGCACCCAGGCCAGCACTGCAACCCACTGCTCATGATCTAAGTATTTGGAAGTAACAGATTTTATATTCATTAGTTAAGTATGCCCGCAGCTCGGCATTTCGCAATAGGTCAAAAGTCACGTTTCATAAAGTGACTTCTTGCACTAACCGACACCGTTGAACCGCTCTAACCTGTAAAAAAACAGGAGGGCTTATTATGTTGACGCTGCACAGCTTTTTACTTTATTTACACATCGTGTTTGGTGCCATAGCGATGGCATTATTCTGGATACCGGTAGTGACAAAAAAGGGAGGTTTGAACCATCGCCGGTTTGGTAAGGCGTACGTCTGGATCATGAATACGGTTGCTGTTTCGGCCATCGTCATGTCAGTAATGGTTCTGGTGGCTCCTGCTTATTTTAAAGCGGACATCATTGCCAATAGCCAAAGACCTGACGCCGTTACAGAGGGGATTCGCTTCTTTTGGACATTGCTGTTGTTCCTTTCCGTGTTTACTTTTGCCTCGGTTCGGAACGCAACCGTTGTTTTGCGGTCGAAACGAAGTCGCGATAACTTGCGCACATTCAGCTACTTATCGATGCCGGTTGGTTTGGCGGTGATGTCTCTGGTGTTGCTATGGCAGAGCATGAATACGCCTGCTATTCAGTTTGTCAGCCCTTGGTTACACATTATTTTTGGCATTTTAGGGTTAGTAAACGTGTATCAAATGTTGCGTTTTGCATTTTCGCCCTCAGTTAAGAAGAATGCCTGGCTGATAGAGCATTTAAGTTCAATGTGTGGTTCAGGCATAGCGGTTTATACAGCGTTCTTCGCTTTTGGCGCGCGTCATGTGCTGGCTCACTTGGGGCAGTGGCAGTTGTTATTCTGGGTAGTGCCGGGTGTTGTAGGTACGGTGCTTATATTTTTATGGTCACAAAACTACGAAAAAGGAGAATTCTCGTGAGGTGGCTTTTATTCTTACTTACAACATTAATTTTTGCGCCCGGCGTTTATGCCGAGGTGGAAACGAAGCAGGTTATTCAGCAGCAGTTGGCTGATGGCTCATTGGATAGCGCTGAAAACAGCGTCGAAGAATGGGTTAAAAATGAACCGGGAAACGCTGAAGCATGGCATACCCGTGGAGTGGTGATGGCGCAACAGGCACAAAATGCCTTTTTCAGTGCGATGAGCTACGCCGGCAAGTCAGTGGACTCCTTTGAGAAAGCAGTTGAGCTGGCGCCTGACAGTATTAAATACCGCAGAGCCTTAATGCAGTTTTATTTAATGGCGCCCTCTATTGCCGGTGGTGATGACGAGAAAGCATTGGCTCAAATTGAGAAAATGATGGCGTTAGACCCGGCACAAGGTGCGCTCGCGAAAGTTGGTTATTTTCGTAAGCATGAAAAGATGACAGAAGCAGAATCGCTGCTGGAAGAAACCATAGCAGCACACCCAAATAATGCGGACGTTTTGCTTTATGCAGGCTTGCAAAAACAACGCGCAGGAGAATTTGAGGATGCCTTCAAGTTGTTCGATAAAGCTAAAGCGGGTGTGTCTGAGGACGGCGCAGCTGCCAGTATGGCGTTGTATCAGATTGGAAAAACCGCCGTTTTAGCCGAAAGTCAGCTCGACTCAGGAATTACAGCCTTGGACAGCTACTTAGAAGAGGAAATAGCGTTAGATAATTTGCCTGAGCCGCACTGGGCCCAGTTTAGAAAAGCACAGCTATTGGCGCTAAAAGGCGACACGGAAACTTCGGAGCAACTGCTTGCAGAACTTAAAGGCGTTGACGATAAAGAGCTGCAAAAACAGTTGGCGCAATAAGGTTAGTAATCTAAATACCCTCTGTTACGACCATCAGACTTGGCGCGATAAAGCGCCGAGTCTGCTTTTGAAATCATCCGGCTAATTAAAGCTTCGGTATTTTCGTCAGCAGTCGGTGTGTGCAGGTAGCCGCCAATACTAATACTTAGATAGGGCGCAACCTGCGACTGCTCATGTTCTATTTTGAGATTCTGAACAGCCTCCAGCAATTGCTGAATACTGTCCTCGGTTTTTTGCTCGTCGGTGGCTGAAATTACCGCAACAAACTCTTCTCCGCCATAACGCGCCAGAAAATCTGTATTACGCTGCAACTGATCAAACATCGCGTCGGCGACAGATTTAAGCGCCTGGTCTCCCTGCAAGTGGCCGTAGTGGTCGTTGTAGGGCTTAAACTGGTCGATATCAATGATGAGCAAAGCCAGAGGAGTTTTGTGACGAGAAGCACGCTGAATTTCGTTAGTAATGCGTTCGTCAAAGGCGCGACGATTGGCAATGCCGGTCAAACCATCTTGTGCTACTTGTGCCTGCAGCATACGGTTAGCTTTTTCCAGCTCCCGTTGGGTGTGGATAAGCTCTGCATAGGTGCGTTGCCGTTCAAGGGTATTGGCTATCATGTCGGCAACCAGGCTCAAGCGACGTAGGTCTGTTGGCTGCCATTGGCGTTTTTTCTGCACCATATCGCAGCCGACAAAACCCAGAAGTTTGTGGTTAGCGACCATACCAATACAAATAACGGATTTTATGTCTTCGCGGTCAAACTCTGCTTTTTCGGCATTAGCTTCAGGGGGAAGCGTCTGGACATCATTAACAATGCAAACGTGGTTTTCTTTCATCTCTTTAAAAAACCAGGGTAAATCGTCAGCTTCGATCGCCTGCAGACTATCAATATGTGCCTGATGACCGTCACGAACCCACTCATGGGTATTGGTCATGTGCTTAATATGGTCATCAAACTCAAATACGTAGCAACGGTCTGCCTCTGTGTAGTCGCCAATAGCCGCAATAACTTCTTCAATACATTCGTAGGTTTCCGTGGGCTCACTGTTAATTAGGCGAGTCGACAATTCTGAGATGAGTTGATTAAAAGATACTTGTTTGATTTTTACGTCCATGACTCATCCTTATTGTCTTTATGGTCAATAGTTAACCATATCGTCAGTTTAGCGTAAATTGTTATTTTTATGTTGTAAAAATTAAGGCTAACTAAAATAAAACTGCCATATACCTAATACGACGGGTAACACAGAAAAGACCAATAGAAGAGCCATTGAGACGTTAAAGACGCGCTGTGCGGTGTGGTTGGTCAGTAATTGACGCAAGCCAGCGCCGGCCACCAGCCAAACGCCTACACAAGGAAATGCCACCGCCAGAAAAGCGGCAGTTATTTCCATTACTTCTGACCAAAGGGTGCCTGCAACTGTGGTAAATGCTGCCACTGCGCCTGTTGCCATAACCCAGGCCTTGCCATTTACCCACTGAAACAAAACCGCCTGCCAGAAAGTTAATGGCTTACGGTCACCCTTTTCAATTGCCTTGGGAGTTTGTGAGCCAATGACCCAGGCTAACCAAAGTAAATAGATAGTACCGGCAATTTTAATCATTTGGTGCAGAAGCGGGAACTGCTCCAGTACCGAACCAAACCCCATGCCAACCACCAGAACCATGGCCGGAAAGCCAAGGCAAATGCCGAGAAAGTGCGGCAGGCTGGACTTAACACCATAGTTCACGCCTGACGACATAATCATAATATTGTTGGGGCCCGGCGTAATAGTTGTCGAAAAAGCAAAGAAAAATACCGCAATAAAAATTTCCATTCTCTGATCCTTTTACTTCTTCTCTAAGGTTGGCGGCAGACCAAAATGTGCGATTAAATTCTGTAGCTGTGCGTCATTGCCGCCATCTTCGCGCTTATTGAACTGCCACAGCGAACTGCCACCGCTGCCTTTCCAGTTAATCAGTTTAGGGTTGTTACCCACTCGTCGTATGATGCAGTTATTCAGGCTGGCCAACCAAAACCACCATAAATCATCCGCATAAGGAGCCAGAGAAGAAGCCAGTTCTTGATCGGTTACGCGTTTATCAAAGCACCCTGGCGGGAAAAGCACCCCGGCGCCACTGGTAAAAAACAGGCGCGGATCGGGACCCCGTACCTCTGTTTTCGGGTACCATTGCCTGTAGGGTCGTATTTCTCCGCTTGTTGCACGGCGTAAGTAATGTGCCCGCCAACACAGAATTTCCTGATCATTACCCGTATAAGCATTGACTAAGGTTGCCAGCCAGCTAGGACGGTAATAGATGTCATCATCAGCGGTCACATGAAAGGCATCGGGAAAGCTTTTAAGTGCCGGGATCAGCTTTTTATAGGAACGGGTGTCGGTACCCACTGACGCAATGGTTAAGCCGTATTTTTGCAGTACAGTGACACTTGCCGGAAGTTTGGCAATGTCGTCCTGATACAACCATAAAATGACTTTGTCCGCTTTTACCGTTTGTAACAATAGCGACTTTAATGTCAGGTGCAGCTTAGCAAAGCGATCAGGGAAGGAGGTTAGGTTCACTATCAACTGACCGGGCAATGCGTGTTCCGACTGAATTAAGGTGTCGCGCTGTTGCCATTGCAGTTCAGTTATCGCCTGGGCGTTTCGTTTAAGACTTGAGCCCGCCAGCGATTTATACTTTCGTAACCAGCGATAGCGCAATTGTGTGAAAAAACCTTTAACTAAATTCATCGGCTTAACAACTAACCCCTTCGTTCGTTATAGAGTGGTTACAAAGCGTCCAGTTCTTCTGTAGCCTGTGTTGAAAATACCATAGTACGTTCAAAGAAAGCGAATGCGAGGTAATGCTGAATGGCACTAAGAAGTTGGTTACAGCAAAGTAAAGAGTTCATATTGCGATTTGCGGTATCCAGTCCCGTTCCGGCTAGTAGGCTATATGATGTACCGGAGTCAACCGAAATTGAAGACCTGACCAGCACACCTGAACATATTGAAATTGTCAGTCACTGCTGGAACTATTCGCATTTGTTTGTGTATCAGTTGAAGTCGCTGGTGGATAATGCCCCAGAGGACTTTAAAGTTACGCTGACCGGTTTTTATTGCCCCGAAGACAAAAACACCGTTGCTTTAATTAAAGAGTATGAATCGAAACAGGTTGATAATATCGAGTGGAATTTTATTGCGCTCAACAAAGGTGACTTACTACGCCGCGGCATAGGCCGTAATAAAGCTGCAAAAGAAACGAAAGCCGACTGGATTTGGTTTACCGACTGCGACTTACTGTTTGGGGAAAATACCTTCCCAAGCTTAAAACAGACCTTACGCAAAGAGTCCTGCATTCTGGCGTTTCCGGAACAGGTTTCCCGAACCTCTTTACTGAGCGAAGAGCATGATGTTCTGTGTAATGGTAAAGAAACCTCAGTTGAAGAATGTTTGCAGCAGGCGGACTTTACCACCCATACCTTTTGAAAAGCGTCTGGCCCGGTGCAGATAGTTCATGGTGACACGGCACGCCGCTATGGCTATTGCGAGCAGATAGACTGCTATCAGCAGCCGAAAGACCGGTGGGTAAAAACTTACGAGGATCGCGCGTTCCGCTGGTTATTGGGTACGCACGGAAAACCATTAAACATTGAAGATGTGTCGATAATCCGCCACGTAGAGAAGGGACGCTATAAAAAGAACTCGACCTTCTCAGAAATGCGTAAAGCGAACCGTCAGGCCAAAGACAAACTACTGGCTAAATAAGCGCGTCGATAAGTTGCTCTATAACTAGTAAGATAATTCCCTATTGATTAGGATGGATGTCTTACAGTAACCCTACAGGGAGAGCAGCGAGTGAGTGAATTGACCCCCGGCTTTATTGTCGCGCATGGACATCGGCTGGAAGACCTAACCGATGTGGCGGTTACATTCACCCAAAACTACCCGCTGGCGCCGCTGGAGCAGGAAACCGTGCTGGTACAAAGTAACGGTATTGCCCAGTGGCTTAAAATTAATTTAGCTCAGGCCAGCGGCATTGCTGCCATGATAGACGTCACCCTGCCGGCGCGGTTTCAGTGGCAAGCATACAGAGCCGTGCTCGGTGACGACATTCCCAAAACCTCCCCCTTTGATAAAGACCGCTTAACCTGGCGGTTAATGCGCTTGTTGCCCGAGCTTATTGAGCACAACCCGCACTTTGCACCGCTTAAGCACTATACCTCCGACGACAACGACGGTCGCAAGCTGTATCAGCTAAGCGGGCGATTGGCCGATTTGTTTGATCAGTACGCGGTGTATCGTGCCGACTGGCTGGATAACTGGGTGCGTGGTCAGGATGTGCTGGAACACGGGCAGCCCGTTGAAGCCGAACAGTTGTGGCAGCCGGAATTGTGGCGCGCTGTCAGCAACGATATTGGCATAGACGACTACTGGAATAACCGGGCGGAGCTGCATCAGCGCTTTATTGATACGGCAAAGGCGTTAACTGAACGCCCTGCAGGTTTGCCGCCACGGGTGGTGGTGTTTGGTATTTCCTCGCTGCCGCAGCAAATGCTTCAGGTGCTGGATGCCATTAAAGGCTATACCCAAATTCTGTTGTGTGTGCATAACCCATCGCAGTACCACTGGGCGGATATTGTCGATGGAAAAGAAGCCTTGCGGCAGGCGGTTAAAGCCTCTTCGCGCTTAAAGCACAAACCGAAACTGCCCGACGACCCGAACGACGACGAACTGCATCAGCTGGCGCATCCGTTGCTGGCATCGTGGGGTAAGCAGGGTCGCGACTACATTCGCCTGCTGGACTTATACGACGAAACCCTGGCCAAACAGGAAGCGTTTAACACCATTAAACTGGAGCTGTTTGAGCCACATAACACCGACCATTTATTAGCCCAGCTGCAGGACGATATTTTGAGCCTGCGGCCGGTGCAGGAAACCCGCGAGATCTGGCCTGCGCCGAATACTGCCGATAAGTCACTGCAGTTTCATGTCTGTCACAGCCCGCAGCGCGAGCTGGAAGTGTTGCATGACCAGCTACTGGATGCCTTTGCCAAAGACTCGGAGTTAAAGCCGCGCGATGTTATGGTCATGCTGCCTGACGTCAACACCTACGCGCCATACATTGATGCGGTCTTTGGCCGGTATCACAATCGGTTTGGCGAACGTGACCCGCGTGCCATTCCTTATACCATTGCCGACCAGGGGGAGCGTCATCAGCGGCCGTTAATGATAGCGCTAGAGCTGCTGTTGCAAGTTGATCAACTGCGTTTTACCCAGACCGATTTATTCAACTTACTGTCGGTTCCGGCGGTGCAGCAACGCTTTGATATGAGTGATGATGACCTGCCGCAGTTAAAGCGCTGGGTAAAAGAAGCTGGCGCACGCTGGGGACTTAATGCCGAGCAGCGCGGACAGTTTTATATGCCGGCAGCGGAAGAAACCAACAGCTGGTGGTTCGGCTTAAAACGCATGATAGCCGGTTACGCCATGGGCGATTTGGCTGACGTTAGTTTAGAAAACGATTCACCCTGGGCTAATGTCGAACCTTATACCGAAGTGGCCGGGCTAAGTGCCGCGCTGGTGGGGTGTCTGGCGGATGTGGTACGCACGCTGGAACAATGGTGGCAGCGCGCGCAGGGTGAACAGACCTTGCCGGAGTGGGTCACTCAGGGCGAGTGGCTGCTGGAACAATTTTTCGAGGCCGAAGAAGACAGTGATCGCTTACTGTTAGCCAAGCTGGGTGACGAGCTGTATCAGCTGCGGGATATTTGCGTAGAGGCGGATAACGAGTCACAACTTCGCCTGCCCATATTTAAAGACGCCTGGCTGGAGCGCGTGGATCAGCAGAACCTGAACCAACGCTTTTTGGCGGGGGCGGTAAACTTCGCCACGCTAATGCCCATGCGGGCCATTCCGTTTAAATACGTGTGTGTGCTGGGCATGAACGAAAGTGATTACCCACGTTCAACGCCGCGTGTCGACTTTGATTTAATGACTGACCGGTATCGGCCGGGTGACCGCTCCCGTCGTGACGATGACCGCTATTTGTTCCTGGAAGCAATGCTTTCAGCTCGTGATTGTTTTTACCTAAGCTGGGTAGGTTACAGCGCTAAAGACAACAGCGAGCGCACGCCGTCGGTGCTGGTGGCGCAACTGCGTGACCACCTTCAGCAGGGCTGGAAAGTGGACATTAACAGCCTGACCGTTGAGCACAAATTACAGCCGTTCAACCCCTATTACTTTAGCCAGGAAGACCCGGACTATTTTACCTATGCCAGTGAATGGGC
>TARA_R100000501_G_scaffold5214_1_pt1 | contig 11738 bp, 10 predicted proteins | sample TARA_R100000501 | Tara Oceans TARA_R100000501 (sample SAMEA2620120) | marine metagenome | biome: marine biome (ENVO:00000447); feature: mesopelagic zone (ENVO:00000213) & marine oxygen minimum zone (ENVO:01000065); material: "saline water (ENVO:00002010), including plankton... | reverse complement strand
TGTCCGGCAGCTCGAAGGGCGGCGCGTCCGGTTCCTCCGGCGCCCCCGCCGGCAGCTTCAGGGTCACCTGCTCGGCACGCACAGCCTGGATCACCAGCCAGCCGCCGAGCAGCTCGCCGGGGGCCAGCTCCAGTTGCAGGTCGCTCAACGCCACGGCCAGGGTTTGCTCGGCGTCGCCCTGACGGTAGTTGAGCGCGCCCACGTCGACACCGGAGAGCAGGTTGCCGCGCCACTCCTCGACGCTGAGTTCGCCGGGCAGATAGGGGCCGGCCCGGTCCAGCAACCAGAGGTTGCCGGCGCGGGTACCGACCAGCGCCAGCAGGACGCCGATCAGCAGCAACGGGATCAGCAGCAGGCCGATCAGCAGGGCGCGCTTCACAGGTCCGGCCCCATGCTCAGGTGCAGCCGCCACTCCCGCCCCTCTTCGATGCCGCGCGCGAAGTCCACGCGGATCGGGCCCAGCGGCGAGCGCCAGCGCACCCCGAAGCCGGCGCTGTGGCGGATTTCGTAGTCGTCGAAATTGTTGAAGGCGTTGCCGGCGTCGGTGAACACCGCCAGGCTCCACTGTTCGCTGATCGGGTGGTCGTACTCCAGGCTGCCGACCAGCAGGTGGCGGCCGCCGATCACTTCGCCGTCGTTGTCCAAGGGGCCCAGGGATTCGTAGGCGAAGCCGCGCACGCTGGCGTCGCCGCCGGCGAAGAAGCGGATCGAGGCGGGCAGTTCGGTGACGTCGGAGACTTCGGTGTAGCCCACTTCGCCGCGGGTAATGATCCGGCCGCCGAACAGCGGAAAGATCAGCTTGCTCCAGCCGTCGAACTGGGTGAACGACGCCGATGAGGCCAGCGCCTTGTGGGCGCCGCTCACCTTGCCGCCCAGCCGCCAGCCGAAGCGCGGATAGATCGGGTCGTCGTATTCCACCCGGCTGAGCTGGAAGCCGGGGATCACCAGCTCCACCTGGTCGAGCTGGTCGGCCACGGTGTAGGTCTCGCGCAGGTATTCCAGCGAGGTGGTGGCCACCCAGTCGGAGTCGAGTTTGATGATGTAGTCGGCGCTGGTACTGAAAATCTCGCTGTCGCTGGTGTCGGTCTCTTCATTCACATAGCGGGTGCGCAGCTCGATTTTTTCGTTGATCGGGTCGCGCAGCGGGATGGTGTAGCCGGCGCCCACGCCCTGACGCACGCTGGAGAGCTCGGTTTCCACCCGCGCGGTGTGGCCGGCGGCGTTGACGCGGCGGTTCTCCACGCCCAGCCGCAGGCGCGGGCCGGTGTCGGTGCTGACGCCGACGCCGGCCAGCAGCGCCCATTCGTTACGCGGGTTGAAGTGGATGCTCACATCGATGGTCCGGCTGTCCGCGTCCGGCTCGCCCCGGTCCAGGCGCACCGCGCTGAAATAGCCGGCGCCCAGGTAGGCCTGCTGGGTGGCGAGCAGTTTGTCGTTGCTGAACGGCTCGCCGCTGTCGAACTGCAGATAGGCGCGGCGCAACCGTTCGTTGATCTGGTCGTCGCCGGTCAGGGTGATCTCGCCGAAGCGATAGCGCGGGCCGCTGTCCACGTGCAGCACCACCCGCGCTTCACGGCGGTCCCGGTCCACCTCCAGACGGTGGCGGGTGACGCTGCCCTCGGCGTAACCCCGGTTGATCAGTAACTGCTGGAGCGACTGCTTGAGGCGGCTGTAGCGGTCGTGGCGCAGCCGCTGCCCCTGTTCCAGGCCGGCGTTGTCGATGGTGCGCTGGAACGCCGGGTCGTCGCCGGCGTCGCCGTTGAGGGTGATGTCCAGGGCGCTGATGCGGGTGGGCTCGCCGGGGTCGACCGTGAGGGTGAGGGCGAAGCAGCGCTCATCATCGGCGTCGCGCCATTGCGGCGTTAACACCGGCTGGTAAAAGCCCAGTGCCTGCAGGGCGGCGCGGCTGTTGTCGCGTACCTGGCGCTGGACCAGGGCTTTCTGGCCGGGGCCGGGGCGGCAGGGGTAACGGCTCAGGTCGATCAGGGTGCGAAGGTTGGCCTCGACGCCTTCCGGCCATTCCCGGTCGCCGGCGGTCTTCAGGGTCAGTTCCGGGGCCGGGTCGGCGCTGACCCGGCCAGGCATCGCCGAGGCCGTGAGGATGGCCAGGACCGCCAGGGTTGCGAGGCTGTAACGGCTGCTCATCGGCGCCCTTGTGATTCCTGGAATAAGACACCGCATTGTGGTCAACCTGGTGCACCGGGGGAAGTGTTTCGCGTAATAACGGTGTTAACGATCGCGCTGGAAGTGGCCCGGGCTGGGGCGCTTTTTCAGCCGGCGCTGCAGGGTGCGGCGGTGGATGCCGAGGGCCTCCGCCGCTCTGGATATATTGCCGTCGTGGGCGTCAAGAACCCGTTGGATGTGCTCCCACTCCAGACGCTGCAGGGACGGCGGCGCTTCGGGGAGATCGCCGGTGTCGGCGGGGTCGCGGCCCAGGGCGTCGAGGATTTCGCCGGCGCTGGCCGGTTTGGTGAGGTAGTTGTGGGCGCCGCGCCGGGTCGCCGCCACCGCCGCCGGGATGCTGCCGTAGCCGGTCAGCACCAGCACCCGGCAGTCGGGGAAACGCGCCAGCAGCGGCTGGATCAGATCCAGGCCGTTGTCGTTGCCGAGATTCTGGTCGAGCACCGCCGCGTCCAGGGTGGCGAGCGTGGCCAGCAGCGCGTGCGCCTGTTGCAGATCGGCGGCATGGTGCACCTCGATGCCGTGGCGGGCGAACGCGCGCCGGGTCTGCTCGGCGAGCAGGGCGTCGTCTTCAAGCAGCAGCAGGGATTCAGGCGTCATGCTCGCTCCATTCGATGCGCGCCTGGCTCCATTGGCGCTCGAAACGCAGGGTCAGTGTCGCGCCCAGCGCCGCCAGGGTGCTTTCCACCAGGGCGAGGCCCACGCCCAGGCCCTCTTCCGCGCGGCGTTCCGGGTGGTCGGGGCCGTCGTCGCTCACCTGCAGCAGCCAGCCGCCGCCGGGCAGCGCCGCCAGGCGCACGTCGAGGCGTTCCGCGCCGGCGTCGATGGCGTTGTAACCGAGATTGGCCAGCACCCGGAACCAGGCCGCGCCGTCATTGAAACATTGCCCTTCGGGGCCGCTCACCGACAGGGCCAGCGTCGGGTGCAGGTGGCGCAGATGATCCCGCACCCGTCCCATCAGCGTCCGGTAGGCGGGCCGCTCCGGCAGGCTGTCCGCGTCCGCGTTGCGCAGCCGGGCGGCGACACGCCGGGCCAGGGCCTCGATTTGCGCCAGATCGTCGCGGGTGCTTTGCGGCAGCCCCGGTTCCCGGGCGGCGTTGTCGGCCAGCATCACCAGGCTGCTGAGCGGCGTGTTCAGTTCGTGGGCCTGATGGGCCAGGGTCGCCGCCACCTGGTAGAGCCGTTCACGGCGGCCGGCCAGTTCCAGCAGCCGGTCGTGCTGACGCTGTTGCTGGCGGGCCAGGCTCTGGATCACCTGGCCCAGGGCGGTCAGCAACAGCGCCAGGGCGACGAAGACCACGCCCATGCCGAGACCGTGGGTGTGGCTCAGCTCCCGGGTCAGGGCGTGCAGGGTGGAATGCGCCGGCGGGGCGCTGTGCCACAGGGTGGCCAGCAGGTATCCACCCAGCGTCACCACCAGCAGCCAGAGCGCGGCGCCGCGCCCCAGGGTCAGCGCGCCGAGCAGCAGCGGCACCAGCAGATAGAACGACAACGGGTTACCGGCGCCGCCCAGTTGCTGCAGCAGGCCGACGAAGATCACCACGTCCAGGGTCAGTTCCAGGGCCAGCAGGCGCTGCTGCCGGCGGGTATTGAGGCTGGCCAGGGCGATCAGGTTGGGTAGCAGCAGCGCGGCCAGCCACAGCAGCGGCTCCAGGCTGGCGGGGGCGCGCGCGATTTGCTGCAGCACCAGCAGGGCCAGCGCCAGGCACAGTACCAGCAGGCTGCGCAGGCCGATCAGCCGGCGGCGCCAGACGCGTTGCAGGGTTGAGTTCATGGGCGCGGATTGTACCCCCGGTGGGCGGGGAACGGCAGGTGGCGTTTTGCCGCGCCGGTCAGTCGGCGCGCCGGGCGCTGCCTTGCAGCAGCTCGGCCATCAGCCCGGGCAGTTTGCGGTGCCGGAAAACCCGCGTGTCGCTGAGGTCGAAGCCGGCGTCGCGCAGGGTATCCGGGGTGGGGCGGGTGAGATGACAGCCGCAGGCCAGATGATGCCAGAGCGGGTCCACCCGCCGTTGCCAGCGGAAGGTGCGTGGGCGACCGCTGGCGATGTGTTCCAGCAACAGAAGACGCCCGCCCGGGGCCAGCACCCGGTGCATTTCGCGGGCGGCCAGCTCGGGCTCTGGAATGGTGCAGAACACCAGGCAGGCGACCACGGTGTCGAAGTGACCGTCCGGGTAGGGCAGCCGGCGGGCGTCGCCCTGCAGCAGGTGCAGCGGTTGGCGGACGCCGGCTTCCCGCGCGTGGCGGCGGGCCAGCGCCAGCATCGCCGCCTCCGGCTCCAGGCCGTGGATCTCGCTGACGGCGTCGCCGTAGAGGGCCAGATTGGCGCCGGTGCCGATGCCCAGCTCCAGCACGCGGCCGCGGGCGCCTTGCAGCAGGCGCTGGCGGTCGCGATAAAGCGGACGGGTGGCCCAGTCCAGCAGTTTCGGGAACAGACGGTCCTGGTACCAGCGCATGGGGCTCCTTGTTGTGGCGGCTATTGCCGCTCGGGCAGTACGTAGTCGTCCGGGTTTTCCAGCATGTCGGTGGTCAGGGGCCCGGAGATCACGCTGGTCAGGTTGCGGTCGGTGTGTTTGCTGAAGGTGCGCCGGGCCTTCTCGAACAGCCGGAAGCTGCGGAAGTTGAGCGCGTACAGGCGCACTTCGCGCAGACGCTGGTAGGAGTACATCACATCCAGCGCGTCCATGGAAAACTGCGGTTTGAGTTGCATGGCGGTTTCCAGATGGCTGATCGCCTCGTTGAGGTCGCGCTTGCGATTCATGTAGATCAGCGCGTTGGCGTATTCGTAGTGGACGATGGGGATGTCCGGCGCCAGCGTCAGTGCCTCGTCGAAGGAATCCTGAACCGTGGTGGTACGGGCGCCGTAGGTCATGCGTCCGGTGAACTTGCCCACCCGGCGCATGATGCCGGCGTCCACGCCGGCCAGAAAGGCGTGGCCGAGCGGGTGATCGGGCATGATCTCCAGCACCCGTTCCGCGTTGTCCTTGATCTTGCTGATATAGCGGCGGGCGACAATGATCGGCACCGGCGATTCCTCGGCGATGCGGGCGATGGCGTAGGCGTAACCGAGGCGCACCACGGCCACCACCGGCTCCATTTCCGGGTCGTCCTCGGCGGGCTCCATGAGGTCGAAATAGCGCTCGGTACGGTTGGCCATGTCCTGCAGCATCATGTATTTGACGCTTTGCCGGTCGGCCAGATAGATGGCGTAAAGCAGTTGCGAGAACAGCGCCGGAATCTCGCCGACGGGCCCCAGTTCCAGCCCCAGCCGGCGGGCGGTCTGGAAGTTGCCCGCGAAGAAGTGGCGCCACACGTTCACGTAACGGCGTTCCAGGTCCCGGAAATCGCCGTCGAAATCCTCCAGGCCGTCACGCAGGAAGGGGTACTTCTCGAACTGGCGGCGCAGGTAATCGGCGGAGGGGTAGGGCATGCGCAAGCCGCGCATCAGGTAATCCCATTTTTCGCGGATTTCGGCGTCGGTGTAGGTGAAGTAGGCGCGGTTGTAGGGGACCTCGTTCCAGGGCTCGATGAAGATCCGTTCATCGACCGGGATGTTCTCCATCTCCAGTTCTTCCTGGGTGACCTGCTCTTCTTCGTCGACCAGCAGGGCGGGGTCGATATCGGGGGTGTTTTGCGCCTGCAGCCCCAGGCTGGTCAGACACAATACGATCAACAGGGGCCAGCGCCATCCCGCGCGGCCTCGGTGAATTTCCACTTTCATGACGATGCTCTTCTTTTTTTAACTGGACGTCGCCGGTGATACCGGCGTGGCTCGGGCAAACCAAAAGAAGGCTGACCTTGCCATGGGAAGAGCAGGGCGAACAAGAATTCACCAGCCGGGGGACGGCGGCGCTACGGTCAGTCAGCCGCCGGCTTTTTCCAGGATCGTCACGAACGGCTCGCTTCTGCCGTGGCCGCGGACGATCTCCAGCAGCGTGCGGCCCTGGTCGTCGGTGGCACGGATGTCGCGGTTTTGGGCCTGGAAAAACGCCACGAAGCGTTCGAAATCTTCCGCGCGCAGGGCCCGGTAGGCCTTGAGCAGGACGTGGAAGTCCGGGTTCTCGCCGTCTTCCGGCGGGAAGTCCAGAAAGACCTTGATCTGTTCGTCGGTCATCGGCTCACCGACCACCTTCTTCTTGTCTTTACGCTCTGCCATTGACCACCTCTGACGTTGTTTGCTCGCGCCGCGCGCTCGGCCCGTTGGGACCGGTCGGGATTTCAGGGGCGGGGATTATAGGGCTTTGGCGGTCCGCTGAGAAACCTCGGAAAGAGGGAACGGCCGCGGAGGAGGGGGCGGGAGCTCTCCGGACCGGCGACCGCGCCGGCCCGGAGGGCGGGACGCGGACTTACTGAGCCATGTCCTTGAGCTTTTTCAGTGGCCGCACCTTGACCACGGTGCGAGCGGGTTTGGCGGCGAAGGTGGTTTCCTGGCCGGTGAACGGGTTGATGCCCTTGCGAGCCTTGGTGGCCGGCTTCTTCTGGGTCACTGCCTTGAACAGACCGGGAAGGGTGAACTGGCCGGCGCCGCGCTTCTTCAGATGACCTTCCATGATATCGGTCAGCTCATCGAAAACGCTGTTCACGTCTTTCTTGGTGAGGCCGGTGGAATCGCTGATTTGAGCGATGATTTGGGATTTGGTCATCGGATCGGCGATCGCCTTCACCCGACGCGTGGTGGTTGCCGTGGCGGCCTTCTTTGCCGCTTTTTTCTTTGCAGCCATAGGATTGCTTACCCCTTTTGTTGGTGACTTCCTGGAATAAAGAAACTGCGTGTCCCTGTCAGGGCACCCCTGTACTGCGGCCTCAGAGGCACGACTGATACAGTGCGCATCCAGTTATATGCCATGGATATGCGCGGTACAAGGCGTGCAGCCCCTATTTTTTGTGTGTTTCGGCACCGAATCGACGTTCTCGGCGGTCAGGCCGGCAAGGGTTAGCAGGCCCAACCCCGAATCGCTATACTAGGCCGCCTTTTCAGCCACCCAGGCCGTCCCGACGGCGGCTTCATCGGATTCAGGAACGGACAGAACACATGCGAAGCCATTATTGCGGTGATTTGCGAGCCTCCCACGACGGGGAAACAGTGCGGTTGTGCGGTTGGGTTCACCGCCGCCGCGACCACGGCGGGGTGATCTTCCTCGACCTGCGCGACCGCACCGGCCTGGTGCAGGTGGTGTTCGACCCGGACACCGAGGAGGCCTTTGCCCTGGCCGACAAGGTACGCGGCGAATACGTGCTGCAGCTTGAGGGCCGGGTGCGCCTGCGCGACGAGTCGGTGCGCAACCCGCGCATGGACACCGGCGACATCGAGGTGCTGGGCCTGTCGCTGACCATCCTCAACGAAGCCCAGACGCCGCCGTTCGAGCTGGACGAGTACTCCGCCGCCGGCGAGGAAGTGCGGCTCAAGTACCGCTACCTGGACCTGCGCCGCCCGGAAGCCCTGAAGCGCTTCCAGTTCCGCTCGCGGCTCACCCACGCGGTGCGCGCCCACCTGGAAGGCCAGGGGTTCATGGACGTGGAAACGCCGATCCTGACCCGCGCCACCCCGGAGGGCGCCCGCGACTATCTGGTGCCCAGCCGCACCCACCCGGGCAGTTTCTTCGCGCTGCCGCAGTCGCCGCAGCTGTTCAAGCAGCTGCTGATGGTGGCCGGCTTCGACCGCTACTATCAGATCGCCAAGTGTTTCCGCGACGAGGACCTGCGTGCCGACCGGCAGCCGGAATTCACCCAGATTGACCTGGAGGCGTCCTTCGTGGAGGAGGACGACATCATGGCGATCACCGAGTCGATGGTGAAAAGCGTGTTCAAGGACATGCTCGACGTGGACCTGCCCGCCTTCCCGCGCATGACTTATGAGGAGGCCATGCGCCGCTACGGCTCCGACAAGCCGGACCTGCGCGTGCCGCTGGAGCTGATCGACATCGCCGATCTGATGGACGGCGTGGAGTTCAAGGTGTTCGCCGGCCCGGCCAAGGACCCGAAAGGCCGCGTGGTGGCCATGAAGGTGCCCGGCGGCGGCGACCTGTCGCGCAAGGAAATCGACGAGTACACCAAGTTCGTGGGCATCTACGGCGCCAAGGGCCTGGCCTATATCAAGGTCAACGACCTGGACGCCGGCGCCGAGGGGCTGCAGTCGCCGATCCTCAAGTTCCTCACCGAGGACGCCATCCAGGGCATCCTCAAGCGCACCGAGGCGGCCACCGGCGACCTGATCTTCTTCGGCGCCGACAAGGCCAAGGTGGTCAACGAGGCGATCGGCGCGCTGCGCGTCAAGGTGGGCCACGAGCGCGGCCTGGCGCAGGGCGACTGGGCACCGCTGTGGGTGGTGGACTTCCCCATGTTCGAGGAAGAGGACGGCCGTTACTACGCGCTGCACCATCCGTTCACCATGCCCAAGTGCAATCCCGAGGAGCTCAAGAGCAACCCGGAAGGCGCCCTGTCCCGGGCCTACGACATGGTGCTCAACGGCACCGAACTGGGCGGCGGCTCGATCCGTATTCACCGCCCGGACATGCAGCGCAGCGTGTTCGAGGCGCTGGGCATCAGCGACCAGGAAGCGGACGAGAAATTCGGCTTCCTGCTGGACGGCCTCAAGTACGGCGCGCCGCCGCACGGCGGCCTGGCGTTCGGTCTCGACCGGATGGTGATGCTGATGACCGGCGGCGATTCCATCCGCGATGTGATCGCCTTCCCGAAAACCCAGACCGCCGCCTGCCTGATGACCAACGCGCCGTCGCCGGTGGATAATCAGCAGCTGCGCGAAGTGGGCGTGGCGGTACGCAAAGAAGAGCAATGAGATAACGCGGACAGGTTAGGAGACACCATGGCGGGTCACAGTAAATGGGCCAATATTAAGCACCGCAAGGCGGCCCAGGATGCCAAGCGGGGCAAGATCTTCACCAAGCTGATTCGTGAAATCACCGTGGCGGCCCGCATGGGCGGCCCGGAGATCGCCGACAACCCGCGCCTGCGCGCCGCCGTCGACAAGGCGCTCAGCAACAACATGACCAAGGACACCATCGACCGGGCGATCAAGCGCGGCGCCGGCGATGACGACGGCGCCAACATGGAGGAGATCACCTACGAGGGCTACGGCAAGAACGGCGTGGCGGTGCTGGTGGAAACCATGACCGACAACGTCAACCGCACCGTGTCCGAGGTGCGCCATGCCTTCTCCAAGTTCGGCGGCAACCTGGGCACCAGCGGCTCGGTGGCGTTTCTGTTCACCAAGCGCGGCGAGATCTTCTTCGAGCCGGGCGTGGAAGAAGAGAAGCTGATGGAAGCGGCCCTGGAGGCCGGCGCCGAGGACGTGGAAGAGAACGAGGACGGCAGCTTCCTGGTGATCACCCGCCCGGACAAGAGCTTCGGCGAAGTGGTCGACGGGCTCAAGGAAGCCGGGCTGGAACCGGCCGACGCGGAAGTGACCATGAGCCCCTCCACGGAGGCGGAGATCGACGCCGAGACCGCCGAGACGGTGGGCAAGATGATCGACCTGCTGGAAGATCTCGACGACGTGCAGAACGTCTACACCAACGCCCGGTGGCCGGAAGAATAAGAACGGTCTCTCTTATACTGGACATATGAACAGCAGGCAGGTTAGATATAACCTGCCTTTTTTATATGGGCGCGACTCTGGCCCTGGAAGCACACTATGACCATTCTTTTGGGGATCGATCCGGGCTCCCGCCACACCGGTTATGGGGTGATCGAGCAGGTCGGTAACCGCAGCCGGGCCCTGGCGTTCGGCACCATCAGCACCAGCGGCGCCGAGATGGCGCCCCGGCTGGGCACCATTTTCGCCGGCCTCTGTGAGGTGATGAGCGCCCACAGGCCGGAGGAAGTGAGCATCGAGAAGGTGTTCATGGCCCGCAACCCGGATTCCGCCCTCAAACTCGGCCAGGCGCGCGGCGCCGCGCTCACCGCCGTGGTGCAGAGCGGCGTGCCGGTGTTCGAGTATTCCGCCCGTCAGGTCAAGCAGGCGGTGGTGGGGCGCGGCGGCGCCGAAAAAGTGCAGGTGGCGGAGATGGTCAAACACCTGCTGGGGCTGGAGAAGCGCCCCCAGGAAGACGCCGCCGATGCGCTGGCGATCGCCCTCTGTCATGCTCACACCCGTGTTTCCCTGGCGCGCATGGGCGGCGCCACCTCGGTACGAAGAAGACGGATACGATGATCGGACAATTACGAGGCACCCTGTTGGAAAAGCAGCCGCCGCGGCTGCTGGTGGACGTGGCCGGCGTCGGCTATGAAGTGGAAGCGCCGATGACGGTGTTCTACGACCTGCCGGAAAGCGGCGCCGAGCTGACGCTCTATACCCATTTCGTGGTCCGCGAGGACGCCCAGCTGCTGTACGGCTTCACCGGCCGCTACGAGCGCGAGCTGTTCCGCAGCCTGATCAAGGTGAACGGCGTGGGGCCGAAAATGGCGCTGGCGATCCTCTCCGGCATCGAGGCCGACCGGCTGGCCGCCTGCATCCGCGACCAGGACACCACCTCGCTGGTGAAGGTGCCGGGCATCGGCAAGAAAACCGCCGAGCGGCTGGTGATCGAGATGTCCGACCGGCTCGACAAGCTGGAAGGCGCGCCGGCCGCGCGGCCCGGGCCGCGGCCCCTGGACGGCCCGCCGGACGGCCGCGCCGACGCCATCGCCGCGCTGGAATCGCTCGGCTACCGGAATAAGGAAGCCGCCGCCGCCGTGGGCCGCGCCGCCGAAGAGGCCGGCGCCGACCCCAGCAGTGAAGAGCTGATTCGCCGTGCCCTGCGAACTCTGGCAAGGTAAAACGCCATGGACAATGATCGTTTGATCACCCCGCTTCCTTCCGACGCCGGCGAAGCGCAGCAGGACCGGGCCATCCGCCCGGCCAGCCTGGCCGACTACAACGGCCAGCCGAAAGTGCGCGAGCGGCTGGAAATCTTCATCGACGCCGCCCGTGGCCGCGACGAGGCGCTCGATCACACCCTGATTTTCGGCCCGCCGGGGCTCGGCAAGACCACTCTGGCGCACATCATCGCCCGGGAAATGGGCTCACAGCTGAAATCCACCTCCGGGCCGGTGCTGGAAAAGGCCGGCGATCTGGCCGCCATCCTCACCAACCTGGAGGAGGGCGATGTGCTGTTCGTGGACGAGATCCACCGCCTTTCCCCGGTGGTCGAGGAGATCCTCTATCCGGCCATGGAGGACTACCAGCTCGACATCATGATCGGCGAAGGGCCGGCGGCGCGCTCCATCAAGCTGGATCTGCCGCCCTTCACCCTGGTCGGCGCCACCACCCGCGCCGGCCTGCTCACCGCGCCCCTGCGTGACCGCTTCGGTATCGTGCAGCGGCTGGAGTTTTATAACGTCGACGATTTGGCGCGTATCGTAGCGCGATCCTGCGAGATCCTCGCGATCCCGGGCGATGAAGAGGGCGCCCGGGAAGTGGCCCGCCGGGCCCGCGGCACGCCGCGCATCGCCAACCGGCTGCTGCGCCGCGTGCGCGATTACGCCCAGGTGAAAGGCGACGGCCGGCTCACCGGCGCGGTGGCGCAGAGCGCCCTGGACATGCTGGAGGTGGACAGCCTGGG
>TARA_R100000501_G_C2631092_1_pt1 | contig 11751 bp, 10 predicted proteins | sample TARA_R100000501 | Tara Oceans TARA_R100000501 (sample SAMEA2620120) | marine metagenome | biome: marine biome (ENVO:00000447); feature: mesopelagic zone (ENVO:00000213) & marine oxygen minimum zone (ENVO:01000065); material: "saline water (ENVO:00002010), including plankton... | reverse complement strand
CCAGAGGCATATAAAAGCCCGCCGGAAACGGCGGGCTTTTTTGTTGAGTGTGTGGATCGCGGATGTGGTCGTTGCAGCGCCCACAATAGTAGCATCACCAAAGTGAATTCGCACTAAACAGGCTACACAACTTTCCCATTTCAACGGCCGAAACTTGATGCTTCTCAGTCCCTGAACGGCCTTCGATCTATGTAACTGTTTGCATTGATGCCGAAATCCCTCAATGGGTTCGTTTCGTAAAGCATAACATCTTGCAGGGAACGATATGGCAAGTGATCGACAAATTGCAGCTAACCGGCGCAACGCGCAGCAGAGCACAGGCCCGCGCTCACCCGAGGGACGAGAAAGAAGTAGCCGAAATGCTCAGCGGCATGGAGTTCTTAGCCAGCGGGTAACTACTGAGACGGAAGGAGCGGAGCTGTACGAACGCATGCTTAACCAGCTCATTCAGGAGTATGGTCCACGTTCGGAAACGGAGCACCTGCTTGTCCAAAGGCTGGCAAATTTGTTCTGGAGAGAACGCCGATTGATCCAATCAGAACAAAGCCAGTTGTCATCGCAGCAAGGCGATATTTACGCGATACAAGAGGGCAATAACCACTCGCTTTCGCTGCCTGACCAATTGCTAATCGGACGGTACCAAACGATGCTAACAAACCAAATTACAATAACTATAGCTCAATTAGGCCGCCTCTTAAGCAGAGAATATATTGATTGACATTTAATATCGAGAGGGGAACGATACGCACCCTAATCATTCAGTGTCTGGCCTTCCTCCAACTTTTCTTCACCTGGACCGTGATCCGAGAAAGACTTTTGCGGGTGAGCGCCGTTGAAGCAATGTGTTGTGTGGTGGAACCCGAGAGGGAGTAACGAAGCAGGCAATTGCTTTTTCAGTTCAGCGGCGAACGCCACCGGAGTTGCCAAGTCATGAATCTAATGCGGCCCCTCGCTCTTTTAATCCACGACTTAATGCGGCCGATAGCAAGGCTGAAGAACAGCGTCTCAATATGCAGTTCGTTTCACATCGAGCCATCAAAGCTCTCGCGGAAGGCGTTCAGGGTAGTGCCACTCCGTGTCAAGCCCCCCGCGCCATGCCTACACCGCATCTTGTTGTTCTGCTTCGACGTGCCATTGGTACCGATCTTGTTAGACCCGCCGCCCTCTTCAATTAGCTCGGCAAACCGCCCGTTCTTGCGCCTCAAGATAGACGCATCCAGCACTCTCCATAAACTCCTCGACGCTGTTGAGCATGCGGAACCATCGCTCAGACACAATATGTTCGCGAACAAAGTCTAGGCTCCAGCGCTCCTTCCGCAGCCCAAACACTTTAGCCTAAGCTTCTCTTTTGCCCACTCAGCGCTTACGACTGCACTGCCGCCTGATCACTCAACCCTTTCTCCGGTGAAGCCGCTGCGTAATCTCGCGGTCAAACATCACGCCCTCCGGTGCAGCGGGACCTACAGCCGTCGATAGCCGAGTCGGTAACTTTGGTTGGCCAACTCACGTACCTTCACGTGAAGCATTCTATCGTCGTCCCGCGTGGAACGATACCGCATGTTCGTACGATTGTCATTGAGGACGCGGCAAGCCCGGCGCTAATTCATCCCCTGCAAAGCTCAAATCTCGTCAAAGCTTTCAGTTACCCGGCAGGCGTCAGAACTTTTCTCTTCGAAAATCTTTCGACGCAACATTTTCCAAGATTCGGTCGAGTAACAACCACTTAAGCTTCGCGTTCCCGCTGCTGCCTCCGACCTACCCAATTCATCTGAATAAATTTGACATTCTTGGGCTGAATTTAAAGCATGCAATTTATAAACCCAAGCTACCGTCTCTTTTGAGCTTATCCTGAGACATTCTTAGCGAATACGAAGAGAACCGATTTCCGCCCTCAGTGATGAACGTCCGCTCCAGGCCCTAGCCCCAATCGCAATTTCAACAAATGAGCACGAACTTGGCAAACTGTCTATCTGGATTCCATCGTCCTGTTCGGCCAAGCTTCTATCAAAAAAGGGGAGGCTGCCCCCCACACATCTCAGGCTGATATCAATATCCTCAAGAATTTGCCGCGAAGTCATGCCATGTTCGACTATAAGTTTGAATGGAGTTTCGGGCGCCTCAATCAGACGACGGGCTACAACTCCACCTTTACCGGGCCGGATAGATATCTCGAGCTGGTCTGAGTTTAAGCTGGGCTGTGCACGGAAACCTGCTTGGTCAATATAAGTCCATTCGAAAGGAGAGTAGGTGGAACTCCAAACGAGCTTTTCCGACACAGTGTACGATCGACTGTTGCCTTTCAGTTTCTCATAGAGGTCAAACGCAGCGTCAAACTCGCCTTCTGCCACTAAGTTCTTAATAAGCGCTTCATCCAGGCCGGCATTTTCAAAAGAAACCTGCTTACGCACTTCCAAGAGATTCAGTAGCGCAGAAGGTTGTTTGACCGCATATTGGAAAAACGCCCGGTGCCAGAGCGATGTACCATCGAGAATCTCTGCAAACTCGTCTGCCGCACCTTTTCGAATGAACACATCCAGAAGGATTGGGAATAGTTCTTGGTATTTTGACGGTCGAACTCGAAGAATACGGTCAAGGGTCGCCACGGCCCCGAGGTAGTCCTGAGCTGCGACTTGCTCCTGAAGTATCACTGCTTGAAGCTTGGAGTTTCTTCGGTTCATCTCAAGAGCTAGACTCACGATCTCTGATCGTATCCCTTCGTTTGGTTCGGTTACAGCCAGAACGGCATGGGCCTCTGGTGTCAAAGGTTCTTTACGATACGCTTGAATTGCCCACGTTTTAGCCGTCTGCATTCCCAACTCCGACGTAACGATTCCATCGGAAGCGAACAGGGCGTGAGACGCGAGCTCTTCACGCGCCAAAGCGTTTGAGGGGAACAAGGTTAGGGCAAAAGCGGACGCTTTACGAGTGAATGCGATCCCAGCTGACTGGGCGGCAAGCGAGCCCGCGAGAGCCACGCTTATTGCCAAGACAGCAGCAAACCGAAAGGGATGAGGAAAATTCATCGAGCCCACCGAATCACCTAAGCGTTTTCCGCATGTCTTTTCTCGCCATAACCGTAGCCATATCCATATCCATATCCATAGCCATAAGCTGAGTTCTTATGACTCACCTTAGTAACAATGGCGCCATGGACTTGGGCGCCTGAACGCAGGAGCCGATTGATCGCGTTCTCGATACCTTTGAACTTGAGCCGCTCTGCTTCAATGACGAAGATGACACCGTCGACAGCCCTCGACATTTCGATAGCGTCAGCCAAGGCTAGCATGGGTGCTCCGTCGATCAGAACTTGATCGTATGCTCCCCTCGCCGATTCGACGATTTCCATAAACTTCTCTCCCGCGAGAAGCTCGACGGGATTCGGTGGCGTCCTCCCCATCGGCAAGAAGTCGAACCCAAATTTGTCCAGTGTGACGATCTGGGAGAAGATGTCAGATGCTTGATTTGCAAGCAAAGGAACCAAGCCCCCTTCGTCATAATCGTGCAAATCCACTGTCTCACGCAGCTTTGAATTGCGCAGGTCGGCATCGATCAAAAGAGTACGCTTGCCCAATTGCGCGAAGCTCGTGGCCAGGCCCACGGAAGAAGTACTCTTCCCTTCGGCGGGAACCGAAGACGTCAGCATAAGAACTTTCGGCGCGCCCTGCGGGGTCAAAAAATTCATATTCGTTCGAGCTGTCGTATAAGCTTCGTTTATCTCCGAAGATCGCTCTAGAATATTCTCGACAAGTCCACCTTCCGACTCCTTGGGAATCGACCCCAGGAGGGGCAATCCAAGACGCCTGCGGACATCCTCTGGATCCTGCAATGTCTGACTGAGGGTTACCCGGAGGTACACCACGCCTGCAGCAAGCACAATACTCGCGACAAACGCCACTAGTACATTCTGGACTAATGAAGGCGCGTAAGGCTCATCCGGAACGTCGGCCAGATCGATAATCTGAATATTGTTCTGACCGACACCGGATGCTTCGAGTTCTTTGAAGCGTTGGAGCAAGGCGTCGTAGATTTCGCGATTGGTTTCGACCTCCCGCCTTAATATCCCGTACCGAATTCCTTGACTTTGCTGCCCGAGAAAGCGTTGCTTAACAGAATCAACCTGGTTGCGGAGCTCCGCCTCTCTAAGCCTAGCCGAGCGTAGCAGGTCACGCGCGCCCCCGGATATTGCAGTTCGCAGAGAATTCACCCGCGCTTGCTTTTCTTGAACCTCCGGATACTCTGGTCCAAAATTTGAGCGTAGGACGGCCAATTCGGCCTCTGCCTCACTCAAGCTCGATAGCAATCCATTGCGTGGATCAGCACCTGGGAAGTTCCCACCGACGACCGCAGCCTGCGCGCTAATTCGATCCGCGACCGCCTCCGCAAGAGCGGTATTGAGCGCCTGCAAGTCAGCGCCGACCAGAGTCTGACCCGCACTTTCAGAGCCAGAATCCCCTCCCCCATTAAGAACGAGGATTTCGTTAGCATTGGCGTACTGAACGAGTTCCTGCTCCGAATCTGCTAGACGCTCTCGCAACTCAGCGATTTGGTTTTGGAGAAAATCCCTTGCCTCAATATTGGCCCCAAAACGCTTTTCATAGTTTGCTGCGACAAACTCCTGAACCCAGAGATTTGTGACTTCTGCCGACACCTCTGGATCGGGACTGGAAAACGTTATATCGACGAGACTCGACTGGGATATCGGATCAATGCCCACATTGTTTAGGAGAGCGCTCTCTATCCCAGCCTCGAGATTTGGCCCTTCCTCTAGGGAGAAGGCTTCGCGAAACGCCTCGCTCCGGGTGAGATTACCAGCCTCGACGACACGATCTGCCATGAATTTCGAGACCAGAAGCTCATATTGGGTGTTAAGATATTGGACCTCGGATACCTTACTTTCGACTTCGAGCGCATCAAGGTTGGTAACATCTGCGGTAACTTGTGAAATTTCTAGTCGCGCGTCCGCTCGGTAAAGTGGTTCCGCCAGCAACGTAGCCAGCGTGCCGAGCAGCAGACCGAGTGCAACCAATCCGGCAAGCCAAAACTTAAGGCTAATGGCTTCGTGCCAAAACCGTTCAAGGTCCAATGCAAAGTACCCTTCAGCATTCTCTTGATAGGTCTCGAAATCCTTCCGGCCACTCTGTCCGGAAAGCGTTCTCTCGTCGAAAATCTGAGTACTCAACGTCCGATCCTATCGATCAAAATTGCAGATGTGGAGAGCAACGGCGCGAAACGCAGGATACTATCTAAGCGCCGACGGCTCGGCGAATCCCCCACAATGACAATGTCATTCGGATACACCGCTGGATCGTCGTAATTGCCGCGCTGGATCGCTTGAATGTTATAAGCCCCAATATAGCGCTGTCCTCCAACAGACCGGAGGATCAGGACATCATCCAGCTTGGCGAACTGAGATAAGCCGCCCGCCTGATTGACAACGCGCAGCAGCGTTTGTCGGCCAAACGTGGGGTATTCCCCCGGGTTCGCCACTTGCCCCCCTACGGAGACGATAGGCGGCGGGATTTCACCCGGAATCACTCGGACTTCAGGATTTAGGACATACTTTCCGCGCAAAACATCCGCGATCATCTTGGCGGCCTCGTTGGGTGCAGAACCATCGAGGCCAATCAAACCTACCAAAGGAAGGGAGATGCGCCCTTGACCATCCGTCAGAAACGTGCCGCTCAGTCTCTCGGCACCTACAACCTCAATCTCCAACGTATCTTGAGGGCCGATGACATAAAGGTTCTCAAGACGAGGCGCGGGCAAATTTTCCAGCTGGGCGATCTCAATCCCAGGCGCTTCTCCGAATGTCCGGTCAATGGCACATCCTGAGAGTCCAACTCCAAGCGTCATACCAGCCAAAGCAATTCTTAGCATTCTTATCAATTTAAGTCTCTTCTTGTTTGACGACTTAGCGAAACCCTAAAAACACGAAAGCTACGAAGCAGAAAATCCGAATTGGTGAACGGATTCTCTTGCGCTCGTACCACGCCAGTCCCGCGAAAGGGCCAGCAAAAACCAAAGCGCAACAACCTGAAAAAGCGGGGTTCGCAAAGGATAATCTATCAACGACGCCCCGGCGATGATCGCAAAAATGCTGGCCCAGAAAATTCCGCAAACTCTGGTGGCGCTCTTCGATGATATGGCGATGATTGCTTTTGCCATCCATACGAAAATCGAAAGCAGTATAAGTGCTGTCACCACACCACCTTCGATGATTAATTGCACCCAATCGTTGTGAGCTTGATTGATATACACCGACATTAGCAGTTCAGTCGGTTCATAGGTTTGATACACTTGCTCGAAGGATCCGAATCCGGCCCCAACAATCCAGTGAGTTTCAAGCATCTCAACGATCACTGGCCATAAAGACCACCTTAGATCCGCAAATCCATCTTTCGACATGAGGTCTCGGAACGCCGGCGCTCGGTCCAAGGTTAAAAAGGCCCCGGCAGTCAGTAGAGCTAGGGTAGCCGGAATGACAAGAAGAAGGCGCGGATGACTGTCGACCCACCGTCGCTTTTGCGATTTTAAGGCGTGGTCGCTCGTAGATCTTGGTGTCAAAGCGATCATCGCAATCGAGATGGCCAAAGCCCCAATCGATGCCGAAAAGCCCGCCCTCGATCCGCTAAGGAGAGAGACGGCGAAAATCAGGAAGAAGGCAATTGCCCATAAAAGACGCTCCCATGGAGCGCCCCGCACCTTGCCGCCCTCTAATCCCAGCCTAGTTACCACCAACATACAGCAAGCGGCGAAAATGCAAGAATGGTTCTCGTTAGCGAATATGCCTACTGGAGACCCCCTATTTGTTAGTTCATACACGTAAAGGATGCTGGAGCCGCCGCTCGCAATCTGGAACAAGCCCAAAAGAGCGTTGCACACGCCGAGTACTGCGATAGTCCGCAGGAGCACATTTGAGGGAATGCCCAAGGTGATCACTAGAAGGACCCCCGTGATCGGCACGATCAGGCTGCCAAGCACATTCCAGGTTCGCAAAGGAGCGAGGGTTAGGGGCCGCCAAACATCGCCCAAGCCCAACGCGACATCCATCTGCCGAACATCATCTCGACCTGGAAGTTTACCCCAAATCTCAGCGGGAAGAGGGATGAGTTGGATTCCTACCAAGAGAATATATAGGAGGAAAAGGCTACAGAGCGTACGCTCTGCCTTCAATCTTTCCAACGACCCGCAATATAACGCCGGCATCAAAAAAAAGGCGGATAAAGACCTGAGAGCAACGATATGAAATTCATCGAATCTAGATGCGCCGCCAGTCAGCGAAAGCAACGCGGCGAATGATGCAAGGACTATCCAACTTCCACGTTGGGCAAACCTCGGCGCAAAAATTGTTTTCCTCGAGGCCACAGCGCTTCCCATCTTTACTTTAGCCTCTACAGATCTACTTTATTGAGAATTCGCGACGGACAGATAACCCAGTAGGTCAAAGACATATCGACACGCGAATGTCCACCCACGTTCTTTTCGCTACCGCACAGAATTTGTCAAAGCCATTGAGTGGTGCTGCTCGTTACCGGTTGACTTTTGTCCAAATAAATTGGTTATCATATGACCTCCGGCCGAACGAAAATAATCGGAAGCAAACACAACCGACTAAATTTGGCGAATTGACCAACAATCAAGGAGTGATGACGTCGAACCCCTTAGTTCGCCGGAGCGCTTCGGGATTATAGCGGGTCAGCAAGACTGCCGCGCTCTATGTAGACAGTTGACTTAAATACTTACCATAGGCGTTCTTTTGAAACTTGGCAGCGCGCTCCGCTAATTGGTCGTCAGAAATCCACCCGAAGGAGTAGGCGATCTCATCGGGGCTACCCGACTGCAAACCTTGCCGTTGCTCCAGTGTACGTACGAAATTACCCGCGTCGAGCAAGCTCGCATGGGTTCCAGTATCAAGCCAAGCGAAGCCGCGTCCCATTTTGCTCACATGCAGCGATCCGTCTTTCAGATAACTTTCGAGCAGAGTCGTTATCTCAAGTTCGCCGCGCGGGGACGGCCTTACTTCCTTCGCGCGCTCCGGTGCCGTCCCGTCCAAAAAGTATAGCCCCGTTACCGCGAAGTTAGAGGCCGGGCTCGAAGGCTTTTCGATTATAGAACGTACAGAGCCGTCCTTCGCGAAATCAACAACGCCATAGCGCTCGGGATCGGCGACATGGTATCCAAACACCGTTCCGCCATCATCTTGCTCACTCGCCTCGACCAGCAATTTTGGTAAGCTGTGCCCAAAAAATAGATTGTCGCCAAGCACCATTGCCGACGGAGAGCCTCCAAGAAACCGCTCAGTAAGAATATAAGCTTCGGCCAGACCATCGGGACTGGGCTGTTCGACATAGGTCAGACTAATACCCCACTGGCTACCATCGCCGAGCGTGCGACGAAATGGCGCTTGATCCTCAGGCCTCGTTATGACCGCAATATCTCGAATACCTGCCAGCATCAATACGCTGAGAGGATAGTAAATCATCGGCTTGTCATAGATTGGGAGCAACTGTTTAGAAACGCCGAGCGTTACCGGATACAGGCGTGTTCCCGAGCCGCCTGCAAGAATAATGCCCTTACGTATCATCGCAATTCCTCATTTATGATTTGCTTGAGATCGACGCGCCAATCCGGTCGTTCTATTCCGAAGACGGTCTTTAACGCGCTGCAATCTAGACGCGAATTCTGAGGTCGCTGAGCAGGGGTAGGATACTTTATAGCATCGATGTTCCGAATCTCGCAGGTGATATCGGCTTGGGTAAAAATTTCCCGCGCGAAATCAGCCCAAGAGACATCGGGGCTCCCGGAAAAGTGGTAAATACCTGAAGAGTTCGGCTCATCTTTCAACTGCCGCGCGATGGCAAGGCAAGCATCTGCAAGAGAGCCGGCAGGGGTCGGTCCGCCTATTTGATCTGCAACGACATTTAGCTGATCGCGGTCAGCGCCCAGTTGCAGCATTGCCTTCACGAAATTCTTTCCATACCGCGAAAATACCCACGATGTGCGCAGAATCGCATACACTCCCCCTGCTCTCGCGACGCCTAGTTCGCCGGCGAGTTTGCTTCGCCCGTAGACTGAAATCGGAGTCGCCTCGTCTTTTGGGCACCATGGGCGTGTCCCGCTGCCATCGAAAACGTAGTCAGTAGATATCTGAACGAATGGTATGCGTTTTGCCGCACAGGCGCGGGCCATGGAGGTAGGCGCATCGCCATTGATTCGGATCGCGAGTTCCTCGTCCCTTTCGGCTTCGTCAACTGCCGTATAAGCTGCGGCGTTAATTACCGCTTCCGGATCTCGGGCTACGATTGCTGCTGCGCAGCTCTCGGGATCGGCAAGGTCGACATCGTCCCTCCCCAAGCTCAGGACAGGCGCCCGAGCTTGCAGTTCACGCGCTAGCTGACCAGTTTTACCAAAAACGAGGATTGACACTGCGATGGATCCTTACTTTCGAGTACCAAGCCGCTCGCCCACGCCCCCGCGTTTTAGCAAAGGGCGCCACCAGTCTTCATTATCGAGATACCAGCGGACGGTTTTCTCAAGTCCTTCCTCCACTGTAACCGAAGGACTCCAATTGAGCTCTTCACGCATCCGAGTCGGGTCGATTGCATAGCGGGCGTCATGTCCCGGACGATCGGCAACGAAGGTGATGAGATCGGCGTAGGAACCGCCCTCCGCGCGCGGACGCAGCGTGTCGAGGATCGCACAAATCGTTCTGACGAGCTGCAGATTACTACACTCGTTTTCGCCGCCAATGTTGTACGTCCGGCCAACCAAACCTTTCTCGACAACCGTCAGCAACGCATCCGCATGATCTTCAACAAATAACCAGTCACGAACATTCGATCCGTCGCCGTAGATCGGGAGGCCCTTCCCATGGAGTGCATTGATGATGACGAGCGGGATTAATTTCTCGGGGAAATGGTAAGGGCCGTAGTTATTCGAGCAGTTTGTGACGAGTACCGGCAAACCATAGGTCTCGGCCCAAGCACGAACGATGTGGTCGGAGCTTGCCTTGGAGGCCGAATAGGGGCTTCGTGGACTGTAGGGGGTGTCTTCAGTGAACCGAATTTTGGGATCAGGCGGCAATGAGCCGTAGACTTCGTCGGTACTGATATGGTGGTAGCGAAAGCTGTCCGGTCTGCCTGTCTCGGTCCAAAACTTTCGGGCAGCCTCCAGCATGGTGAAAGTACCGAGAATGTTGGTCGACATGAACTCGCCCGGTCCGTCGATTGATCGGTCAACATGGCTCTCCGCGGCAAGATGCATAACCACGTCGGGTCGATGTTCGGCAAAAATGCGGTTGAGGGCGTCGCGGTTACGGATATCGGCATGCTCGAAGACATAGCTCCCAGAGTTTGCGACAGCGGCTAAGTTTTCGACACAAGCCGCGTAAGTCAACGCATCAACATTCACGACTTTGTAACCGCGTGGGACAGCCAGGCGAATGACGGCAGAGCCAATAAAGCCAGCGCCTCCGGTAACTAAAATTTTCATGCGATTTTCTCATACCTAAAGGGCGAGTTCCAGTGCGCAAATGCTGGAGCATTCAAGTCCTTCTCAGAAAGGACGGGACGGTGCCCTTCGAGCCCCCAATCAATATCTAAACTATCCCATGCGACCGAACCATCGCATTCGGCATCATAGAAGTCAGTTACCTTGTACTGAACCTCTGTGTCGGGAGAGATCGTGACAAAACCATGCAGGAACCCTTTGGGGACCAGGATTTGCCGACCATCTTCTGCCGACAACTTGACGGCTAAAGATCGCCCATATGTGGGCCCCCCCTTACGTGCATCGACAACGATATCGCGGATGGCACCTCGGCTGCAGCGCACTAGTTTATCTTGCGCGTGTGGCGGCGCCTGGTAATGTAGCCCGCGCACCGTACCGACTTCGGCGGAAAATGAATGGTTGTCCTGCACCCACTCAAGATCAAGCCCCTCCCCTCGCATACGACTAGCGTTCCACGTCTCCGAAAACCACCCGCGGGCATCGCCGAATCGACGCGGCGTTAAGATCAGTACGTCGGGCAACGTCGTCGTCTCGACTTCCAGCATCATGCCTCCAGTAGTTCAAAATAGGCGCGTCCGATAGCGGACCAGGTATAGCGGCGCCGGGCAATGTCCTGCATCGCTTCGCCCATCAGGTGACCTTGCTCCTCAGTTAATTTTTCGACGAGCGCGCGCAATTCGCCGGCATTCGAAAAATACAGCGCCTTCTGCTCAGTCGTGTAGCGATTGAACGAGCAGTCATATGCGGCAATTGGAATTCCGAAATGCATCATTTCCACAAGAGCAGGATTGGTTCCACCAGCCGAATGCCCATGAAGATATATCGACGCTTTGTTTCGGATCGCCCGTAGACTACGCAGATCATAGACGGGATCGTGGATTCTGATTGTCGGGTGCCCAGTATACTTGCGTTTCAGCTCGCGGCCATAGACGCTCTTATCCCAGTTCCCCACAAAAACCAAAGGCCTATCGAGAGACTCGAACGCTTCTAAAATCAAGTCGACGTTATTCTCCGGTTCGATTCTGCACAGGCCCAAGGCAAAGTCGCCCGGCAAATTGGCTGCAGCACTCGGATCAGCCTCCGGCACGACCGCATGATCACCGCCATAGGATATTACGTGGGCCTCACACCCATAAGCCTCCTCTAAGTAGTCGGCTATACCTTTGTTATCAGCAATTATTTCATCGGAAAACCGTACCGCAATCTTCTCCGCAAAGCGGAGGTAACGTCTAGCCCCCCCCC
>TARA_R100000501_G_scaffold7387_1_pt1 | contig 12332 bp, 14 predicted proteins | sample TARA_R100000501 | Tara Oceans TARA_R100000501 (sample SAMEA2620120) | marine metagenome | biome: marine biome (ENVO:00000447); feature: mesopelagic zone (ENVO:00000213) & marine oxygen minimum zone (ENVO:01000065); material: "saline water (ENVO:00002010), including plankton... | reverse complement strand
GATATAATCCTGCCCGACAAACTCGGATCCGACCAATAGATCCGCTTCAATCATTGCCTGCGACGGCAAAGTATAGGCGCGAGGTTCAATCCAAAATTCATGCGCCAAGGCAGAATGGGTGGCCAGAAGCCATATGGTCAAAGATTTCGTGTAAAGAGACATGATCATACCCGTTTGCTGTTTCGGCAGTGCCAAGTTGTTGGCCGTGTGTCGTAGGGTGTTGCTGGTCTGTAAATTACGCCACCATCTCGCTGGTGTATTCTGCCCAGAGGCTGAACGCGTCATCTCGGGCATGGCGATATGAGTTTGCGGCGCGTTGAAATCGGCGGGACGGAAAATCAGGTTGGTCTGATCGTGAGCGGATAGCAACCTCTGAGTCTGCCGGTGTGACTTAAACCGGCCGAATATCTTCTCTCGCTTGCGGGTCGGCCTGTGTGATCCGTCGATGGTGTTGTCCAATCCCTCGTGGGCGCGGTGGTCAGCGTCCGGTGCCAATGTTTTGATCGGCTTGACATAGCTGCGCAGCTTGTCGGTGGTCATGACCCTCGGCTCGCCGAACTGATTGATCAGCCTTTGAAGAAATCGCTTGGCTGCTGTAGCGTTTCGTGGCGTTTGCACGAAAATGTCGAGGACGAACGCGCCGGCCGCAATTTGCGAATTGTGGACCAAAGTGAGTAACCCACAACCGGACTGCTTCCCGGCTTACAATCACACCGCGCTCGGCCACCAGGTCTTCGATGTCGGCCGTGCTCATTGCGACGCGATGGTAAGACCAAACAACGTATGCGATGATTGCGCGAGGGAACTGGAAACCCCTCAGGCGCAGGACGCTGGTTGGGGTTTCACGACGTTGAAATAGCCGGATCATGCTAGCTGAACAACTTGGCAATGCCTGTATCTGTCAAAGCCAGCAGCAACTACACTAAATTGGTCAAAACCATAGGCCTGAGAATACAACTATCAGCCCGGCCGCACAGAGCGCGATCGTCGGTATGGGTCGGCGCGCTCCGATCAGACCGGACGAGAGTAACGTCAGACCCAAGGCCACGCGCACCGCCGCCAAGAGAGCGGCCAGTGGAGCGTCCGAGAGCCGCAGCATGTCGGGGTTGGCGACCATGCCCAACGGAATGATATAAAGCCCGATGCCAAGTGCCATTGCTGTCAGCGCGACCTTCAACCAGTTCTCGCCGGGCATAGGCGTTGATGCCCACCCAGACTGCCACGAAATACAGCAGCGCCGGCAGGGCTGCGGCGGGCATAATGCCAGTGTAGGGAACGCCGGTAAGCTCGACCACGACAAAGACACCGGCACCCATCAGGGGTGGCATGATCTGCCTGCCGGAGGAGGCTACGGCCTCGACCGCGGCGGCAAGGCGCGGGATAGCCAAGCTTCGTCATCGAGGGCAGGGTGATCGAGCCGGTGGAGGCGACATTCGCCGAGCCCGAGATGGAGCCGAACAGGGCTGGCGACATCACCAAAACCTTGGCGGCACCGCCCTTCAGCCGACCCGCTGCTGCTGCCGCAACGTTCATGAAACCCTGACCCGCTTCACCGACGTTAAGGACCGCGCCAAAGATTACAAAGATCGCCACGACCGACACCGAAACCCCGGTCAGCGTGCCCCCGATGCCGCCCTCGGCAATGGCCAGCGTCCCGAAGAAACTTTCAACCGGCGTGCCGGAATGTCCGAACTCACCCGGCATATACTGTCCAAACAACCCGTAGAGCAGGGCGAGTGCCGCCACCAGCGGCAGCGGCCAGCCGACCCCGCGCCGGGCCGTTTCGAGCTCCACCAAGAGCAGCGCCACCGCGACCGCGAGCTGAAAGTCGCTTTCAACGAAGCCATATTGGTCCCCGAGCACATCGCTGTCGAATGCTACCCAAAGTGCTGCGGCAACGCCGAGCGCCGCAGGGATACTGCCCGTGATCCGCCGCAGGGTCGTGTCCGCATCAAAGACCAGGGCAAAGGGCAGGGCGGCATAGCTATGGCGGGCATTTCGGAAGCTGTCGCCGAAGCTGCGATTAGACTGGCAGGGGTTTCAATGATAGCCTTGTCGGTATCACGGGGATACCCGGAGCATTACTTTCATAAAAGATTAGCCGCAGAAATGCGTCGGAAAATCGGCCATCAAAGCCGGCTTTTACGACACACATGTCTTACATCGCATGGGCTTCAAATTCTTTCCACAGCGATGCCGCTACCGCGCGGACGATTGGCTTGGACTGGCGAAACGCGTAGATGGTGACGTCGAACGCAAGATGCGTGTGTGGCAAGTCTATCTCGCACAGCCGCCCTTGTTTCAACTCTTCCGCAATCATGTGCTCTGGTAGGCGGCCCCAACCGAGGCCTGCGATCAAAAGGTGTTTTTTTGTCTGAAGATCGCTGACGTACCAACGGCGCTGGCCTTTCTGGACGCCGATTTCGCGGTCGAACAGTCCTCCGGCTTGCCCGCTGTCGCTTGCGATGACCTGATGGAAGCGCCGCAGGTCCGCGAGGCGCTTGGGATTGTCCATCTCGGCCCAAAGGGAGGGTGACGTAACATTGCGCAACGTCGATGTACCGAGGGGGATATAGTCGAAACCCTCTTCCTCGAGCATGACCGAGGACATTGGCGAAATCGCGATTGCCGCGGTTCCTGTTTTCACGGCCTCGATGGCACCGGACAGTACCTCGGGGCGCAAGACCACGCGGGTCTCGGGAAAACCTGTTTGCAGTTTGCATAAGACGGGGGTCAGTGCGTTGAGGTCAGCGATGGCATCCACCGCGATCGTGATCGTCTCTTCCTGCCCTTTTTCGAAATGATGGATCAGTTGACCCAGATCCTCTGCCTCCGTCAAAACGCGCAAGGATTGAAGATAGACCCGTTTGCCGACGGGTGTGAGTTCAAGCCGATACCCTGACCGGTCAAACAATTCGGTCCCAGTCTGGAATTCCAGAGCCTTCAATGCCTGGCTGATCGCCGGCTGTGTCCGGTTGAGTCGTTCGGCAGCCGTTTTGACCGAGCCCGTTTCAACAACAGCGCGCAAAACATTCAGTTGATCGAGTTTCATCAGGCACCAGAAGTTAAGATTAGATTATATAGATGCGAAATAAGTATAAATATCAATCAAGTTTCGTTTCGCTTATCATCGGATCAACATCCGGAGCAACTCAATGAAACAAGTTTCTTTTCAAGAGCCAGCGCAGCCCGATCAGGTCGGTACATTTACCATCGGACGTGCCCTTCCGAACCGGGCTGTGAATGCGGTCGGCCCTTTCCTGCTTCTTGATCATCTTCCCAAGCGCGAAATTTCTGCCGGTGAGTTACCTGAGCCGGACGGCAGCTTTGCCCATCCCCATGCGGGTATCGTGACCTTCACCTATGTCATGGAAGGTGCCATGACCCATTTTGACAGCCTGGGAAACAACAGCTCCATCACGGCGGGAGGCGTGCAATGGATGAAGGCGGGCAATGGCATTGTCCACGACGAAATGCTCGCGGTGCCCCTGCGCCGTGATGGCGGGGTGCTGAATTCCTTTCAGTTCTGGATCAACCTACCCGCGGCAAACAAGCGCGAGCCTGCGCAATACATGCCCGTCTCATCCCCGGACCTGCCCGTGGCAATGCTCGCGGGTGGGCGCGGGGAGGTCAAAGTTCTGCTTGGCCAGTATGATGGACAATCCTCGCCCATCCCCACCTATGCGGGCGAATTCATCTGGCACGTCAGGATCGAGCCGCTTGCGACGGTCGACATCGCCTTGCACGCCGGTCTGCCAGTCGCGGGATTCCTGCCGACGCATGGGGCCGTGGTCGGTGATGCCAAGATCGACGCTCATACCATCATCGGATTGGACGCCCCGGATGGGACGTTGGAGATCACCAACCCGGCTGTTGAACCGCTCGATCTGCTGCTGTTTGGCGGTGAGGCGATCACCGACCCCATCGCCATGCGCGGCCCGTTTGTCATGAATAGCGACAGCGAGCTAACGCAAGCATTCCGCGCGTATCGCGCCGGGAAATTCGGGCAGATTACCTATCCCGCCGATCACGCTGCCTACAAATCATAGAATAACGCCGTAAGGCGACCAAGAAGGTTAGAAATCATGTCACAGAAAATTGCCATTGTCGGCGGCGGCTACATCGGCGCCGAACTCGCGAAGTCTCTCTGCGACACCGCGGAAGTCACATTGATCGAGCCGCGCAGTCACTTCGTTCACGCGCCGGCCATGATCCGCGCGGTTGTCGACCCTTCGCTGCTAGATCGCGCTCTCATTCCCTATGATCGGCTGCTCATGAACGGCAGGGTCATCGCGTCCAAGGCGACGGCTATCGACGCGGAGGGTGTCACGTTGGAGGACGGCACGCGGGTAGAGGCGGATCAAATCGTTGTTGCCACCGGGTCCAGCAATGCGATGCCCTTCAAGCCTCAAGGTGCCGATATCAAAGGTCTCAAGGCGGACAACCACCGCATTTACCAGCAACTCAAAGCGGCGCGGCGCATCGGCATTGTCGGGGCTGGTGCCGTTGGCACCGAGCTTGCGGGCGAAATCGCCTATGCCATGCCGGACAAGAAGGTGACGTTGATCTCAAGCGACGAGGCATTATTCCCGACGATGCCGTCAAAGCTGGGCGCTTCATTGGCTACGAAACTGCGCAAGGCTGGCGTCACACTCATTCTCGGCCAGCGGGCGGAGAACCTGAAAAGCTTGACCGAGCCTTATGCGGGCACCCTGCAACTTGCCGATGGGTCACAGCGCGACTTCGATCTGATCTTTCCGGTTATCGGATCGCGCGCGAATTCCGAGGTGCTTGAAACGCTTGCCGGTGTTCAGAAAACGACGGCCAACCGGATCAAGGTCGACCCATGGATGCGCCCATCCTCGCTGCCGAACGTGTTTGCGGCGGGCGATGTTGCGGATGTCGGCGACGCCATGACAATCGTGGCCACAAGCCGCCAGCTGCCTTGGCTCAAGGCGACGCTGTCCGGATTGGCAGCGGGCAAGGCGATCGAAGACATGAAGCCCTACAAGCCATGGGGCAGCAAAGCGCCGATCCTCGTGCCGCTTGGTCCCAAACAGGGAAATTCCTTCCTTGTTTTCTTCACCGCAGGAGACTTCCTGACCCGCAAGATGAAGGGGGCCGACCTGTTTCTCAAGAAGTACGCAAAGTTGCTGAACCGGCCTGAAAGCTGATCAGAACGCGGCTGAACCCAATTTCCAAAAGGAAAGACCATGGAAATCTCCCGAAGATCCCTTTTGTCGTCGACCTTGAGTTTGTCGCGACCGTTGAATCCTGGCGTGCCGGATCCGGTGCGATGTATTTCGACGAGGCGCTGACGGTGTTTAACGCGCATGTCGTGCCCGCACCACGCGCAGTTGTGAACGGCACCATTCAGATCGCGGGCGAAACCATCGCTATCGAGGATGGTCACGGCTATCACGACCACAATTGGGGCAATGCCGGTATCGAAGGTGTTCTCAAGGCGTGGCACTGGGGCCGTGCGGAATGCGGCGATTTCACGCTGAACTTCTCCTATATCTTTCACGACGCGGATTACGGCAACAAGGTCGTCTGCAAGTTCATGTTGGCAAAGGATAGTGAGATTTTGCTCAGCACGGGTGAATTCGAGGACAGTTTCGTTGGTGAAATCCATGTCGGCCCGCAGTCCGGCAACGGCTGGCCTGACGGCTTCCTGATCGAAGCGCCCTACAATGGCGACATGATCCGTATCGAGATTTCAGGCAATCACCTGTTGAGCGACGCGCTCAATTCCGACCAGCAACCCGATGACGAAACTGCACGGCCAGGCTATATTCGTCTTGGTGGCAACATAAGGGTGACGGTGCCGCTAGCGGGCGGAACCGAGGTCGCAACCGGCAACATCATCCACGAAATGTCCTTTTCGGAAAGTATACCTAAAGCGGAAGCAAACTGGCTTTTATAGGTCAAAGCGCCCCCTTGTGAGCATTCGCCGCAAGGGGCCGGCACCCAATGACTGGATATTAACTCTTTAAGAAAAACATTCTGGCGCGATCTGTGGAACGGCTGGTTTAGCGATACTACATGGCAGCACTGCGCCAGCAGCAACATTGGGTCGTTCAACAAATCCGACACGAAGGCGCATTCCAGACGTTCGCTGCGTATTTAGCCGAGGTCCGCTATGCCTAGAGAACTGACCTCCCAGAACGTTGCTGGTGTGGGATACATTTACATACGCGGGCCAGATTGGGAGTTTGTGAACGGCGCAAGGAAGGCTGGATCACTCGAGCCCAGTTGCGCGCAGTTCTAGGGGAATACCTTTCTCCGCATCGAAAAAACCGAACTCCGCAATTTGGCGCGCTTCTCTATTCTGCATGAGAAATCGCACTGTCGCACGGTGATTTCGCACTTCGTGCATCACCGCGTCGTACTTCAGTACGAGAGAATTTGGTTCAATCTCAATACTTGCCGCGCGCCACTGAGTAACGATTTGTAGAAAATGCCCGACATGATCGTGATAGGCAGTTTGAATACGGGCGTCGTAAAGCGTCAGTGGCAGTGAGGCGCCGCCCGCAGTCAATGAGAGATGGTGATGGAGATAACTGACCAGGCGGTCCTCCATTCTATTCGACAGCGGTTCGTCAGCCTTCATCCCTTCAAGCACCGCAAGCTCGGGTTCGGCGATGATCGCATCTTCTAATGGGAACTGGATTGTGAGTCTCAGTTCTGACTCGTCCTGTCGTATTAGAAGTGCACTACCGGGCAAAGCATGGGCCAGTACGCTCCCCGCGCCTCCAAAAAACAATGCATACGCAAGCAAGCCGGCGCGAATATAACAACGCCATATCATTTTTTCTGGCCGCCATAATCGTCATTCAGATCACGCCAAACCGAATGCGGATGGTTACCGACTTTGCCCGTAGACTTGTTTGACTGCAATGAAAACTCGATCCAGAGCGAAGGGCCGTGAACTCGAACATAGTCGTCTTCGGCGCTTAGCTGCGGCGTTCCGGAATGCCCAAGGTAGGTGTCCGGCAGCTCGGCCGTGTATTTCTGCATGTAGGCTGCGGATTCGACTTCGGATAAATCCCCGACGTAGGTTTCGATTGCCGCAAGGAGCAATGCAATAATATTCTCGTCCAACGCAGCGACGGAAAGGCCCTCGAAACTGTCTGGTATAGCGTTGTCAGCCTGAGGCCCGGCGAGGATATCGCGATAGGTCCCTTCAAGTTTTGCGGCCATGCGTTGCTCGTCCGAGAGGGCGCTGAGCAAGGTGGCGAAAGCGTCGCGCTCCTGCGTGAGGGGCTGGTTCACGCGACCGTTCATCTCGAAATAAGGGAAGGGCTCGACGCCTCGGAAAGAGGGCGTGGCCCCTGCCAATTTCCCGTCGGTGTAGGTGTTGGCAAAGGCTATATGGTGACCGCCGTAATAAAGCTCCCATGTGCCATATGGTCCGGGTGTACCCAAAAAGGCAAACTTTGTGTTGTAAGAGGAATAGCCAGCCTTGTAGTCGGCGCTGACGGTATTGATATAGTCATCGGCGTTCAAAGTTTGGATCATTTCGTCGAAACCTTCGTCGACATCGTGGCTCGTGGCCTCCATCATGATCGCCTTGACCAAGCCACGCTGCTTGATGCTCAGTTCGCCCAGCAGAACACCGGGGCGTTTGGGAAAGGCCCCGGCGGGAAGATTGCTCCAATGCTCGGCCTGTGAGCGTGAATACTCTACCTGAAGGATTTCCAAAATGTCGTGGGGGACGTCCTCCTTCAGCAGGTCGATCAGGCAAAGCATACGGTCATAGCCGGGCGTACCACCGCAGCTGGAAGCGTTGTCAGGGACGGGAACGGTTTCCATTAGGGTACTCGTATCACCCATGCGCAATTGAAGAGCTTCGCTAAGCGCCTGATCCTCTTCAGACATCGGAGGCGGACCGTCGTGGGGTTCTTGCGCGAAGGCCCATGCGTTCGAGAGCGCGGCTAACGCAGATGCACAGACAAGACTAGTACGACGAGTCATTATGAAACCTTTTCCGAAGAAGCATATTCAAATTTTAGTCGCACATCAATCTCTAGGGAAACCGCCCCTCTCTTCACCACGCGAAAAAGAGCGGCTGTTCGCTTCGGCAATCCTTCGATAGTGCCCCGCCCCACACTCTAAGGCCGCAACGCGCCGGAGGCCGTAAACGTCTTCTGAATATACGAAGTATTAGGGGGCCGACTGGCTAAGATAATGCCCCCGGACAGGGAAAATCAGAAAGCTCAAGCGGTAGTCAGCCATCTTGCGGGCCGGATAAGACATTGATGATGCTAATTCGAACAATTCGGTGATCAGCCGCCCAAACTTGGCTCAGCAGCAAATATTGGGCATGCAGATGTAGACTGATCAGGTACCAGGGGCATATTTAGGACACTGCTGGGCAATACGCTGTAATTTGTATCGCCCTCTGTTTCCAAATTTATCAAGCAAAGCGTTTACACATCTGGGGGTTATTCGGTTCACTTAGAGGGACGGGAACGGTCGACGACGGCGCTGCTATAACGCCGCCGACGTTTCTCCTCTGGCGGGATGGTCCGTTCAGTCGATCGCGGGGGCGGGTCGCAGGGTGCCTGCACAGTCGCCAAAACCAATTTTATAACCATCACCCTTTGCCGCGCCGCGCAGGGTGAGCGTGTCGCCGTCCTCAAGGAAGGTGCGCGTCTCGCCGGTATCGAGCGTGAGAGGTTCCTTACCGCCCCAGCTGAGTTCCAAGAGGCTGCCCCGGTTTTCCTTTTCTGGGCCCGAAATCGTGCCGGAGCCGAGCAGATCGCCCACGCGCATCGGGCAGCCGCTGGTGGTATGGTGGGTGAGTTGCTGCGCTGCCGAGTAATACATCACATTGTAATTGGTGCGCGACAGGATTGTTTCAGACTTGCCTTCAGGGGCGAGGGCAACCTCCAAGTCAATATCATAGAGCATTGGGCCGGGTTCTTGCAGAGAGGGCAAAAGCTCTTTTTCGCGCGACGGGGTGGAGGCGCGGAAGGGCTCCAGCGCGTCTTTGGTCACGATCCAAGGGCTGATGGTGGTCGCCGTCGCTTTGGCCTGAAACGGCCCAAGCGGCTGGTATTCCCATGCTTGAATGTCCCGCGCGGACCAATCGTTGAGCAGGACATAGCCAAAGATCATGTCATCCGCCTCTTGTACGCTCACACGACCCTTTGATGGTTTGCCGACGATGGCGCCCATTTCAAGTTCCAGATCAAATCGTTTGGACGGTGCGAATACCGGCATCTCTGCATCGGGTGTGTGTTGATTGTCACCGAGAACTGATGGGTTGGATACCCCCTCCCGACGGCATCGCAATGTGCCAAGGTGATGTGGGTCACATCACTGATAGGAGGAAGCATCCATGGAACAAGTTACCATCGTTGGGTTAGATTTGGCAAAGCGGGTTTTCCAGGTTCACGGCGCCACGGCTGATGGCGGCATTGCTATTCGCAAAAAGCTGTCTCGGGGCCAGGTGTTGGCATTTTTCGCGGACCTGCCGCCCTGTGTAGTGGCGATGGAGGCCTGTGCTACAGCACATTACTGGGCCCGTGAAATAGGTGCTTTGGGACACAATGTGCGGCTGGTGCCACCTGCGTACGTTAAGCCTTTCGTAAAGCGCCAAAAGAATGATGCCGCTGATGCAGAAGCCATAGCCGAAGCAGCCAGCCGGCCGACTATGCGGTTTGTTGAACCGAAGTCGCCGCAACAACAAGCGCGCGCTATGGTTTTCAGGACGAGAGATCTTTTCGTCCGACAAAGAACGCAAACGATCAACGCTCTGCGTGCGCATCTGGCAGAACACGGGCTGATCGCACCGCAAGGCATGTCCAATCTGGCAAATATCCGGCGGTTTATTGATGAGGCCGCAGCTGAAGTGGAGCCGTTGGTTGTCGAAACAGCTCACACCTATCTTGAGCAAATTGATGATCTATCATCTCGCATTTTGAAGTTGGAGGCGACGTTGAAACAAGAAGCCGCCCGAACTGATGCTTCATCACGGATGATGACTATGCCGGGAGTTGGTCCCATTACCGCAATGGCGATAGAGGCTTTTGCTCCATCTCTTTGTGTCTTTAGGCGCAGTCGGGATTTCGCTGCTTGGTTGGGGCTTGTGCCACGACAACATTCTACTGGCGGCAAACAGGTCTTAGGCCGAACGTCGAAGATGGGGCAACGGGATATCCGGCGACTACTCATAATTGGCGCAATGTCAGTCATTCGGTGGGCAACCCGCAAAGGAACAACCCCAGGGACTTGGCTACATTCCATTCTCCTACGCAAGCCGCGCAAGGTGGCGGCGATCGCACTGGCCAACAAGATGGCCCGAACGCTGTGGGCGATGGAAACGCGGAAGGAAGATTACAGAGATCCACGTCTGACAGCGGCTTGATTGTATCGAGCAGTCAGTAGTGGAAGTCGGCGTGTGAGGAGGTCATAGACAGTAAGGACAAAAGATCGGTGACGACGGTTTTGAAAACGCATCCGGGTCAATGGGCCAAGAGCCCGCAGAACTGATTTTGCATCAAGGCCGCGCAGCTCCATACCGGCCAGCGGTCATATGATTGCCGCACAACAGGCCTGATACATGACCGCATCCGATCACACGTCACTATGTCGAAAAACCATCTTGCGCGAACGGGGGTATCCATACATGAACAGGTCGACGACCCGCTTGGGCTCCCGGATCTCCGCGAGCGCATTTTTCAGGTCTTGTTCATGGCCTTCGATCAGCGTGTCGATGCGTGCATGCAACCCGCGATATGGATCGCCATGCGATGGCAGCACCAACACGTCATCCGGGATCTCCGTCTTGATGCGCGCCAGGCTACCGAGCCAATTGGTCATCGGGTCCGCTTCGGGATTACGCGCGCGAACCGATACGTTGGGCGTGATCTTCGGCAACACCTGATCGCCTGCGATGAACAGTTTTCGTTTCTCGTTATAAAGACAGGCGTGTTCTGGCGAATGGCCGGAGCCTATGACGACCCGCCAATCGTCTCCTCCCAACGTCAGAATGTCACCTGCTGCAATCCGTTCAAACTTCTCCGGCGGAGTGCAGACAAGCCCGCTATAGGATCGTTGAAGATCCATATTTGCCTCGATCAAAGCATCACTACCGCCAGCCGCGCGAAAGAATGCCGCCTGGCGCGCATCACGCTCCGGCGACATGCCCTTGGCCAATGCAACCAGCTCTTTCTCTTCCTCCGAAGTGATCAGCACCGGCGCATCACAAAGCTTACTAATCCACCTGGCCACCCCCGCCGTGGTCAGGGTGTCCATGGGTCAGAACCAAACGGCCCACGGCGTGTCTCTGAATGGTGGAGCTAAAGATTTTTTCCCAAGCCGCAACGGTTTCCGGAGAGTCGATGCCCGTATCGATGATATCCCACGCCCCATCATGACTGAACAGCCAGATGTTGACCGACACCAGCCCACCACCAACCGGCATACGTGCCCAAAGCAGGTTATCATTCACCTCAACAGTAGAGCTATCGCCGATGAGCGGGGCATCTCCTGCAAATGGATATTGGAGAACATTTTTGACCGCGGCTGAGGCTACTTCGCAAACCATCTCGACTCGTCCTAAACTGGCGTAATCAAATCAAAAATACATACTTAGTTGCTATTCATCAAGCAAAGCAATGACCCGAGGTCCCCTTGTGGATCCTTGATTGACGTGAGCCTCGAAACCGCTTGATAGGGGACATTGGCAATTGTCACACCAGAAAGGTAGCTGCCTCGACCGCGGTGGAGGTAACTCAGTTATCCTGAGACGTATATCTACCTCAAATTCCGGTGATCCTTCCTCGAAGCATATTTAGTATAATATAGGCTTCCAAGGCCACCTTATAACATAATTTAGATTATGGGCGAAACAACTATAGGAGGGGCGTGCGCTACCCTCAAGTGCGACTCTTGTTAGAAAACAGTAGTTTATCTAATGAGAGGAATCAGTATGGGAGCCGTTTACGACCAACTGAGTATCACAGAACGACGCAAGATTGAACGCTGGAGACACGCAAAGGTCCCTGTCGATGAGATGGCACGCGTTCTGAAACGCTGCAGGTCCACGATATTCCGCGAGCTAAAGCGCAACCATTTTTCGGACGAAAGCATGCCCGGATGCGATGGCTATTACGGTGCGGCTGCCCACCTGATGCAAGCGGATCGTCGTGCTCGCGCGCAAGCTGATCAAACATCCTGGGCTTCGCAAGCGCGTGATTGAACGCATCAAGAACGGCTGGACACCTGAGCAGATCAGTAACCACATGATCCACGAGCGCGCTCCCCTCAGGGTCTGCCAGGAAACCATCTATCGCTACATCTATTCCAAGGAAGGTCAGCGC